>Ga0118677_10009686_pt1 | contig 14967 bp, 10 predicted proteins | sample AliMusrvi5mmetaG_FD_86154 | JGI IMG/M metagenome (GOLD analysis project Ga0118677, IMG submission 86154)
CTTCGACGCCAACAGCTACCTGAGCATCACGCGCACGATGGACAACTTCGAACTCGGCCGCGGCTTTGCGTCGGAAACAGAAGCGCTGCGCCGCATCCGCGCCCGCGTGCTGCTGGTCGGCATTTCCAGCGACTGGCTCTTCCCCCCCGCCGACGTCCAGGCGCTGGCCGACCGCATGGTGGCAGCCGGCGCCGAGTGCGAGTACCGCGAGTTCCTCTCCGACCACGGCCACGACGGCTTTCTGGCCGACCCGGCGCAGTTGGTCGAACTGCTGGCGCCCTACTTCGGCAAAGGCGGCGGCAAGGCCCGCATCCTGCGCATGATGTAAGCGCACCGTCCGTAAAGGAACAAGGCCTCTGCCCGGCTGCCATAAGCCAGCCAGACCGGGGCCTTGTTTCTGAAGCGTTCCCCCAGTAAACCTTACCGAGGGGTCATCCTGAACGCAGCGAAGGATCTGCGGTTGCCACCCACCGAAGCAGATCCTCCACCACACCCGACTACGAAATATTCTCCAGCGCCTTGCCGCCCGTGCGCTCGCCAAACACCAGGATGGCGATCGCCGGCAGCACCATCAGGGCCGCTACCGTCATGTACACGCCCGAAACTCCGCGCATGGCGAAGATCACCGGCACCAGCACCTGCATGAACGAGCTGGCAAACCGTCCCGCGGCATTGTGAATGCCGCAGGCGGTGTTGCGCATCTGCGTCGGATACGACTCGGCCATGTACGGATACGACGTGAAGCTGCTTGACATGACAAAGACGTTCATCAGGAAGCCGGTAATCACCGACGGCCAGAAGCCCCGAACCAGCGCAAACGCCATGGCAAATACGGCCACCCCGATGGTCAGGCCCCGGGACGCGGCCAGGTAGTGCCTCTGGGACCCCTTCTTCACCAGGAAGCGGCGGTAGACGTCGTTGGACAGGTACGACGCGCACAGGTTCAGCAGGCCCGTGAAGGTGGCCATGAAGGCGGCGAAGAAGGACGCCACCATGATCGCCCGCGGGATGCTGGGCAGCAGGTCCACCACCATCCTCGGGTAGGCGGTCTCGCCGTCCTGCAGCGTGGGGTACAGCACCATCGACACCAGTGCCGCGATGTACCAGGGCCAGGACCGGATGATCCACTGTACCGCCATGTTCCAGATGCCGGCGATCAGCGCGTGCCCCTCGTTCTTGCACGACAGGAAGCGCTGGGCCCGCTGCCCGCTGCCATCCACGTAGGGCGACGACCACCACATCACGCCCAGGTACACCCCCACGGTCAGCGCCGAAAAGGTCTCGCCGGCCATGGAGGGGAAGAAGTCCAGGGCCGAGGACCCGGTGGCCAGGTGCTCGTTGGCCCCTGACGCGGCCAGCGCGTCCAGCTTTTCGCGCAGCCCGCTGGCCCCGCCCACCTTGTACAGCGCGACGCCGGCCAGCAGGATGGCGCCTAGCATCGCGACGGTGAACTCGACCATCTCGGTGAACACCACGGCCAGCAGTCCGGACGTGACGCTGTAGGCCAGCCCGACCACGATCAGCGCGGCCACCACCAGCGCGTCGGCGGGCACCGCCAGGCCGGCGATCTCGACCGCGTCGGGCAGCTCGATCAGGGTGCGCACGATCTTGGTCATCCCCAGCGTGACCCACGACAGCGTGATCAGTTCCAGCACCGTGCCACGGAACAGCGCGGTGGCCCCGCGCAGCACCGCCGCCGGCTTGCCGCTGTAGCGCTGCTCGATCAGTTCCGCGTCGGTCACGACGGACGATTTGCGCCACAGGCGGGCGAAGAAGAACGCGATGACCCCGCCGCCGAGGATGCCGCCCCAGTAGAACCAGGCGCCGGACAGGCCGTGCTCGCGGATCATCCGGGTCGTGTGCAGCGGCGTGTCGCTGGAAAAGCTGGTGGCCAGCATCGCCGTGCCCGCCAGCCACCACGGGAGGCTGCGGCCGGCCGTGAAGAAGCCGTCCATGGACCGGGTCTTCCGCCGCCGGGACGTCCACAGGCCCAGGCCCAGGATTCCCAGCAGGTAGGCGCCGATGACGATCCAGCCGGTCGCATCCATCCGGTCAGGCCCTCCCGATCAGAACTCCACGGTGACCACCACCTGGAAGTGGTCGGACGCGAAGACGTCCCCTTCGTGCAGATGGACCACCTGCCCAGCGAGCGCCCGGACGCCCGGAACGTGGAAGACGTTGTCGATCCGTCGGGTCGCCGTGTCGGTGAACCCGCTGGACGTCCCCTGTTCCGGCAGATGGAGCTCGGCCCAGGGATCGATCAGGTCGCCGGCCACACCGTTGTAGGCTTCTTCGCCCGTCAGCACCTTCCAGGGATCCGAGCCCGGCGTGGAATTGAAGTCGCCGGACAGGAAGGCGGGCAGCCCGGCCCGGATCGTCGCCATTTCGGTGATCGTCAGCGCCGCGCTGCGCACCTGGATGTCATCGACGGATTCCGTGTCGAAGTGGGTGTTGAACGCGACGAACTCGCGGCCGCTGGATCGTTCGCGCAGGCGGGCCCACGTGACGATCCGGGGGCGGCTCTGGCTGGCGCTGAACGTCGATCCGACCACGTCCGGCGTGTCGCTCAGTTGGAAGCTGTCGTCGGCAACGCGTTCGAACCGGTCGGTCCGATAGAAGAGGGTGTTGGCCTCGTCGAACGGGCTGTCCGTTCGCATGCGGCCCACGTGGTCGTAGCCCGGCATGCCGGTCGCCAGATCCTGGACCTGCGTGATGATCGCCTCCTGCGTGCCCAGCACGTCGGGCGCGGCGTCGGCGATCTCCTTCAGGGCCAGGGGAAGGCGGTATTGCCAGTCGTTCACGCCGTCGTCGGCCAGGCAGGTGCGGAGGTTGAAGGTCATCACGACCACCTGCATCGGGCCCGTCACGAGGTCCGGGGCGGCGTCCAGCCCGTCGGTCGAAGTCCCGCACGCTGCCTGCGACAGGACCCCCGAAAAGGCCACGAACAGCGCCGTTCGCATCACCACGGCCTCCCGGATGGTCATCGCTTCGGCACCTTCGCCAGACCGGGAGATGGTGGCAGATGCCCGCGACCCGATCAAGCCCATCCCAGGCGGTGAAATCGTTTCGCAAACGTTTTCGGAAACCGTGGAATCGGCCATTTCGATCGGCTATCATCGCCGCGGCAAAGCGGCCGCAGGGGCGGGGAGGCATCATGCTCGGGACACGGCCATTCATCGCGGGGCTCATCCTGCTGTGCGCCGGCGGGGCGCTGGCCCAGGTGCCTCCGCCGTCCGCAACGACCGAGCCGCCCGCGATCGCTGCGCCCGTGCAGCCCGCGCCAGCCGTGCAGCCCGCTCCCGTCGCGGCACCGCCCCCGGTCGTGCAGCCGGCCCTGCCGGTCGCGGCGCCGATCGTGGCGCCGGTCCCGTCCGCCTCCGTCGGGCAGCCCGAATCCGAAGCGGTCCGCGAAATCTACGAACACCCGAACAAGGGCCACGAGGCCTTCCGGCTGGACTGGGACAACCATACGTCGCTGTCCGTGAACCTGCTGGGCCAGGCCCAGGTGGCGACGTACGTGCAGAAGGACGCGCTGGTGGACAACGGCGACCCGGCCAGCGCCGAGGGGTTCCGGCTTCGCCGCGCCCGCGTCGGGTTCTTCGGTTCGTACAAGGATGTCCTGGGCATCAGCCTGGTCATCGACGTGAAGGACCAGGACTCCGGCGGGACCACCCTGTCCACGGCCACCTTGCTGTACAAGCCCTACAGCTTCCTGAACCTGGCCCTCGGCACCGCGACCCTTCCGTTTTCGCGCGGCGCTTTCGCGTCCTCGTCGCGCCTGCAGATGATCGAGCGGCCGATGTCGATCCAGCGCATCGTGCCCGGCGCGCAACTGGGCTTCGCGGCCCTGGGCGTGCTGGCGGGTGGCATCGTGGAATACGCGACGGGCATCTACAACGGCCAGCCGGGCCGCTACGGCCTGGGGCCGCTGGATCGCGGCTTCCTGTACGCCGCGCGGCTGCAGGTCGCTCCGCTCGGCCGCATGGCGCCGGGCGAATCCGACTACGACCAGTCCCCGCTCCGGTTCGCCGTCGGCGGCGACACCTACTACAGCGAGGACGCGTCGATCAAGACCCACGCGGCCAGCGCCGACGTGGCGCTCAAGTGGCGCGGCTTCAGCCTGCTGGGCGAAGTGATCTGGGATCGCCGCGAACCGATGAAGGCGCCGGTGGCGCCGACGTCGCTGCCGTCCACGACGGACCGCCTGGCCTTCTATGCCCAGGCCGGCTACTTCGTCGTGCCGCGCCTGCTGGAGCTGGCGGCCCGGTACGAGTGGTACGACGACCACCGCCACGTGTCCGACGCGGGCGACATATGGCTGGCGACGGGCGGCGTGAACCTGTTCCTGCTGGAAGGCTACTTGAAGGTGCAACTGAACTACCAGCACCGGGGCGAACGGAAGGTCCCCGAACTGAAGAACGACGTGATGTTCCTCCAGTTCCAGGTGAACCTGTGATGCGGGCGTACGCTCACGGCCTGATGGCTCTGATGGTGGCGGTCGCAGGGTCCCTGGCCTCCGGGTGCGGCCAGGCTGACCCGCCGCCCGTCGCCCGCCGCATCGAATCCCGGTCCGAGCTGCCCGGCGGCGTCAAGCAATACGGCGACGTCGGCGACTGGGTGCTGCAGAACTCCAAGCTGCGTGCGGTGATCCTGGACGCCGGCCACGCGGCCAGCCCGGCGCTCTGGGGCGGCGCGTTGGCCGACGCGGACCTGGTGCGTCCCTGGGAAAAGTACCGCGGCGGCCTGGGCCTGGACCAGTTCTACCTGCTGCTGCCGATGGCCAACCTGCAGGTCCCCCACCCCGAACAGGGGCAGATCGAGGCCTTCACCGCCCCCGACGGTTCGACCGCCGTGGTTCGCGTGACCGGGCGCGGCGACCGGGTGCTGTCGCTGCTGAACCTGATGGACATGGCCAACATGCTGGGCGTGATCACCCACATCGACCTGCGGACGGACTACGAACTGCCCAGGGACGCGTCGTACATCAAGATCACCACCACGTTCAAGGCCCTCGGCGAAACCAACTGCTCGGACCAGGCCGACGACGATGGTGACGGGGCGGTCGATTGCGACGACTCGGACTGCGCGCTGGACCCGGCCTGCACGGGCTGGTGCGACCGGCATCCCTGCCCGGACGGCCAGGCGTGCGACGCCTTCTATGGCGGCTGCCTTCCCCGGTGCGACGCCGCGGGCCAGTGCGCGGGCGGCGCGACATGCGACCGGCCGTCGGGGCTGTGTCTTGCCGCCGCGGTCCCGATGAAGGCCCTGGCCCCGGGCAGCGACCTGCTGGACATCCTGTCGGGCGGCCTCCTGAACGCGCTGGCCGGCGAGGACGTGACGCTGGATCGGAAGCCCGGCTACGTCGCCGGTGACATGGCGCTGTTCGGGTCCAGCCTGATGTCGTTCGCGCCCGGGATCGGGTTCGAAATCGACGCGCAGTACCGGCTCAGCTTCCTGCGGGGCCGCAACGCCCTGAAGCAGCCGCTGTCCTTCGACTTCCTGGGCGGCACGGGCGACGGGGTCAGCTATGCCTACTTCTCCCGCGAGGGCGCGGTCCTCTTCCCCTTCGCGACCGAGTCCCTGACCGGCTCCGTGACCCACGGGCTGAACTGCCTGCAGGACTCCACCGACGACGCGACCTGCGACAACGTGCCGTTTGCGCAGTTCACCCGCTACCTGTCCCTGGGCGACGGCGACATCGCGTCGGCCAGCCGCCCGATCTTCGAGCTTCGCGGCACGAAGACCGGCGAGGTCGCGGGCCTGGTGATGGACGCCAAGACCGCCCACCCCGTGACCAAGGCCGACGTCTACGCCATCCTGGATCCTTGCGATCCCGCGAACTGCCTCCAGGTGCCCGCGAATTGCGGCAGCTTCCCCGCATATCAGGATCTCGCGACGGCCGCCCGCGCCTGCACCAGCGGCCCGGGCGCTCCCGATGGCCGGGGTCTGGTCGCCACGCAGTTCCGCACCGACGCCGCGGCGGGGGCCCGCCCCGAAGGCCAGTTCACGGGGCCGCTGCCTCCGGGCGTCTACTGGCTGGTGGCCCGCAGCGGCAAGGGGCCGCTTTCGGCCCCGGCGCGTGTCGTGGTCGCCGAGGGGCGGACCACGCGGGTCGGGCTGGAGCTGCCCGAGGCGGGCCGGCTGACGTATCGCGCGACGGACGAGGCCGGTCGGCCCGTCGGCGTGCGGGTGACGCTGGGTCACTGCTTCCCCGAGTGCCGGACCACCGCGGAGTGTCCCGCGGGCCAGCAGTGCGATGCCGAGTTCCAGTGCCGTCCGCCGTCCTGCGCCTCGGACGGGGAATGCGACGACGACGAAACCTGCGCGGACGGGCATTGCACTTGCGCCTCCCGGAAACAGCCCGGTGAGCCCCGGGAGGAGCTGGGCGACGGCTACATGAGCGACCGCAAGGCCTCGGTGACCCTGTCGACCGACGGCACCGGCGAAGTCGTGCTGCCGCCCGGACGCTACGACGTCATCTTCAGCCACGGCTTCGAAAGCGAAATCGACCGCCGCGAGGTGGTGCTGTCGCCCGGCCGGACCGAGTTCATCGGGGCCCACGTGCCCCGGGTCGTCGACACCCGCGGCTGGATTTCTGTCGACCAGCACGTCCACACCAGCGGGTCCGCGGATTCCGGCGTCGTGTTGAACGATCGCCTGGCCAGCGCCATCGCGGACGGGCTGGAGGTGATGGCGATCACCGACCACGAGTCGATCACGGACCCGCGGCCCCTGCTGCGGCAGAACCACCTGGAAACCCGCCTGATGGCGCTGCCCGGCGAGGAGGTCACCACCCTCGACATCTCGCACCTGATCGGGTGGCCCCTCACCTGGGACGGCACGCTGTCCACGGGCGGCGCGCTGAACTGGACGGGCCTGACGCCCCGGAAGATCTTCGCCTGGATGCGGTCCAAGGGCCTGTTTGGGGCGGACGACACGCTGATTTCCATCCCCCACCCCCGGGGCGGGATGTCCAGCTATTTCGACGTCTACAGCCTGAACCCGTTCGACCTGACCCTGAACCCCGGGTCCATGCAGAAGACGACGCCCCTGCTCGATTCCACGAACTTCGTGCAGGAATACGACCTGGTCGAGGTGCTGAACTCCAAGCGCCTGGACATCACCCGCATGCCCACCTACGAGGAAGTCGAACGCTACAACGTGATGGAGCGCAAGACGCTGGCCGAGGTCCGCGAACTGCCCCGCGAAACCGTGCTGGCCCGGATGGCTCCGCCCAGCCGCGACATCCTGCGGGACATGCTGACCCGGACGCCGGCCGAGCAGGACGCGCTGCACGGCTACGTCGCCAAGACCGGCTGCGTGATGCCCGACAGCTGCGCCGCGGACACGGACTGCAAGGACGGCAAGAAGTGCAGCCCCGCGATGAACCTGTGCAAGAAGCCGTGCGCGACCGACGGCGACTGCGACGCTGGATACGCCTGCCTCGGCGCGTACTGCTCGCTGCCGCCGGGCATGCCGTGCGACTCGGTGAAGGGCATGACCGAGGACTGGCTGCGGATGCTGGACTACGGCATCGTGAAGACCGCCGTGGGCGGCAGCGACGTCCACTCGATCGCCAACTACGAAATCGGCTGCCTGCGGAACTACGTCCGGGTGCCGACGGACGACCCCGCCGCGCTGGATCCGCACGACCTGATCCACGCGTACCGACAGGGCAATTCCTTCGCGACCTGGGGGCCGTTCGTCGAACTGACCGTGGACGGCAAGGGGCCGGGCGAAACCGCCGAGCTGGACGGACGGACCTCGGTGCCCCTGCATGTCCGCGTGCAGAAGCCGTCGTGGTTCGACGTGAACCGCGTCGAGGTGCTCCGTAACGGCGTGCTGGAATACGTGTGGGACGCGGACTCGACCGACCCTGCATTCCGCATCACGATGCCCAGCACGGGCGTGGTGGCGCTGGACGCCACGGTGGACGTGACGCCCGGGCAGGATTCGTGGTTCGTGGCGTTCGCGATGGGCGTCCGGGGCAGGGCCATGAACCCGGTCTACGGGTCGTCGGAACTGCCGCCGGTGTACCTGGGCGACCTGTTCAGCAGCATGCTGGGCTCGCTGCCGCTGGCGCTGCCGGCCTACATCGTGTCGCCGCGGGTGCCCGTGTACTACCCGCAGTTCCCGTTCGCCGTGACGAACCCGGTGTTCCTGGACGTCGACGGCGTGGATGCGAAGGGCTGCCGCATCACGCCCATCTCCGGCCCGGCGCCGGCCTGGGCCTGCAACTACCCGCCCGGATACCCCGCCGACCGGATGCCCTGCATCTGTCGATGACGGGGCCGGCGCGGGTCGCCGGGAGGACTGCGTGGGCGACGACGGCGTCGTGATCCTGTCGTGGCACGGACGGTTCCGTTCCCCGGACTCCGGCACGCTGGTGCCCCTGGGCTTCGACATTCCCCCGGGCACCGCCGCCCTGGCCGTGAGGTTCCGGTACTCGCCGCTGGGCAGCCGCGATCGCGAACGCAACCGCATCGCCGTGCACACGGCCGCGCAGGACTACCTTCGAGGAAGCCCCTTCGACGTCCCCGGCGAGGTGGAACGCGTCTTCCGGGCGCGCGACCTGGACCGCACCGTGCGCTTCGTCCGCAACCTGTTCAACGTGCTGGTGATCGAGCCCGGCGGCAGCACCGTCGGGCGCTGGGACCTGGGCACCCGCGAGGATCCGCCGCCCGCGTGGCTGGGCGGCGACTTCGCCAGTCCCGGCTTGGCCCGAGCGGCCCGGCCGAAGAGCCCCGGGCATGCGGCGCCCCGGCCTCGACGCGTGGAACGCGCCCGCCTGCCCGGAATGCTCTACGGCGAGATGCACAGCCACACCGTGCACTCGGATGGGCACTACACGGTGGAGGAGCAGGGCCGCCGGGCTTCGGCGATGGGCCTGGACTTCGTGGCCCTGACCGACCACAACGTCACGTCCGGACACGCGGAGTTCCGGGACGGGCCGGTTACCCGCATCCGGGGCGAGGAACTGACCACCTTTCACGGCCACTTCTGCCTGTACGGCGTGGACCGGTGCCATCCCTGGCACGACCGGGGCCGCCGCGTCCGGACCGTGGATGCCATCGATACCGCCCGGGCGTTGGGTGCGCTGGTCAGTTTGGCCCACCCGAACAACTTCGGCGCTCCGGTCTGCGTCGGGTGCCGTTTTCGGGAAGGCAGCGTGCCGTATGACCGCTTCGACCTGGTCGAAGTCTGGTACGGCGCATGGGCGCAGCGCAGGGCGGAAATCGTCAAGACGCTGGGACTATGGGATCGGCTGTGGGACGCGGGGTTGCAGCCTGTTGCGATCGCGGCCAGGGACTGGCACGGCGTGGCCCACGAGGACACGGCGGACGTCGTGTTCCCGGTCACGGCGGTGCGGACCGACGACCGCAGCGAGGCGGGGATCCTGGCCGCGGTCCGGGCGGGCCGCGTCTTCCTGACCCGGGGGCCTGCCCTGGATCTTTCGGTTCGGACCGACGGCGGCGAAGGCGGTGTCGGGGACACGCTCGTGCTGCCCCCGGGCGGGACCGCCGCGATTCGCGTGGATCTGTCGAGGCCCCACGCGACGCCCGCGCTGGCCTGCCTGGTCCACGACGGCCGCCTGGAAGCGCAGTGGCAGCCGCCCCGCCGGCTGGAATGCCGTCACGAGTGGACGGTCCGGTCCCCAGGTCGCTACCGGGTCGAATTGTGGGCCGCGGACGGCGAGCTGCTGGCGATGACCAACCATGTCGTGGTGGTCGGTGGGCTCGGGTCGGCGCAGCGGTAGGTCAAGGTCCCGCGGTCCGTTCGCAGCGTCGCTCCCAGAGCCCCCATTCCTTCGTCGGAGCCTGGATGTAGCTGCCGTTGAATGCGACGGCCCACGCCTGCGCGGGGTCGTCGGAGCGGCTCGTGGACGACCAGTACATGCCGGGATCGCCCGCCATCTGTTCGGGCCAGAACCCGCCGTTGGCCGGCACCTGGCTGGGGTTGCAGGCCTGGCAGGCCTGGCTCCAGCAGCCGGGCCACGACGCGCGCTGCTGCCCGCCGCCGCACGCGGCGAACAGGCATGCCGTCCCGACGATCCCCACGAATGGGACCCACCCGCCAATCCGTTGATGATTCATTCGAACCTTCCTTCGTGGGACGCTTGCGAACCCGACGTGCAAGAAGCTTGACATCAGATCGGGGCCGGGGCAAGTCGAGGCCGGTGCGGCGGTTGCGGCGGTCACGACCCCCGCTGTCGTGGTGCGGGGGCTTGTGCGGTGCTGGCGGGTTCGCCGAATCCCCGGAACGGTCCCGGGTACTGCAGTTTCAGCGACGTGATCTTGGCGGCGAACCGTGCGGCATCCCCGACGCCCATCCGCGATCGCCCGACCAGGTAGGCGGCCGAGCAGGTGTCCCCCCGGCCCGTGCGACCGGACAGGGAGTAGGTCCCGAAGGGCTCGTCGAAGAACGTGCCCCCGTCGAACACGCAGACACCCTCCCCGTGGGTCAGCACGATCTCCCGGGCCCCCAGCGCGTACAGGGCGCGGGCCGCCGGCTGGATCTCGCGGGTGCCGGTGAGGATCTCGGCTTCCGTGATGTCCGCCTTGAACACGTCGAAGAGGGGCATCCAGCGACCCTTGTCCGCCCAGTCCCTCAGGATCAGCCGTCCGTTGGCGTCGGCGGTTCGCAGGAACCCTTGCGCGTCGGCCCCCAGCAGCGACACGCGGGCCCGCAGCGCCGGCAGCAGATCGACCGGGAACTCGCCGTACCACAGCGGGTTCACGTGCACCGCGTCCGCCTGGATCGCGTCCACGTCGGTGGTTTCGAAGGGCCCGCCCCGGGCCAGCAGCGTTGAGACGCGGTGGTCCGGGTGGCTGTCGGGGTACAGGTTCTCGATGGACGTCGTGGCCACGGAGGGCCGCACGCGGACCTCCACCCCGGCCGCGACCAGGTCCCGGGTCATGGGCACGGCATCGGCATCGGCGCAGCGAGTCAGGATCGTGGGCCTCGCCCCGAGGCCTTTCGCGGTCATGCCGTTGTGGAAGACGCCCCCCCCGAACATGGCGTGGGAAGCGCCGTCGATGATGTTGATGTCCCGGCACAGGTGACCGATGAACGTGATCTTCATGGGTGGGTGTCCCGCCTCGCGTCGCCGCGCGGCCTACAGGCCGATCCGCGACAGGTACTCCCGGTTCCGGCGGGCGCTTTCCAGCGGCGTGCCCATGCCCGGCAGCACGTCCTGCTCGACCACGATCCAGCCGTTGAACCCGCGCCGTTGCAGCGTTTCCAGGATCGCCGGGAACGGCACCTGGCCCTTGCCCAGCTCGCAGAACACGCCCTTCCCGACCGACGTGAAGTAGTCCCAGCCTTCCGCCCGCGAGCGCGCGGCCACGGCAGGTTCGCAGTCCTTGAAGTGGATGTGCCGGATCCGGTCGCCGTGTCGCACCAGCGCCTCCAGCGGGTCGCCACCGCCGAACGCGTAGTGGCCCATGTCCAGGCACAGTCCCACGAGGTCCGGGTCGGTCCGCTCCAGGAAGGTCGCGACTTCGGCGGGCGTTTCGACGAACCCGGCGCAGTGGTGGTGGAACACGGTCCGCAGGCCGGTCGTCTTGCGCACGGCATCCGCGACCCGGTTCGCGCCGGCCGCGAACACGGTCCATTCGTCGTCGCTCAGGCCCTGGGCCGGCGTGATGCGCCCGGCGTTGGCGGTCCGTTCCGGGACCTTGCCGTTGTCGTCGGCCAGCACGATGAACGGCGTTTCGGCCACTGCGGCCAGCAGCCGCGCGACCTTCACGGCCGCTTCCGCGCCCGGCTCGTGGGCGGCCGGGTCCCGCAACGCGACGGGCACGAACGCCCCGACCATCCCCAGGCCATGGCGGTCCAGCATCGTCTTCAGCGCCGGAGGCTCGGTGGGCAGGAAGCCCCAGTCGCCCAGCTCGGTCCCGACGAATCCCGTGGCGGCCATCTCGGACAACACCCGTTCGCCGCCGCTGGCCTGCCCTTCCAGGTCGAACTCCAGCACTCCCCAGGAACACGGCGCGTTCGCGACACGGATCCGGCTCATGTTCGCTTCTCCCCGAAGAAGTTTCGCTCCTTGCGCACCGCCTGTTCGTACCCGGCCCGGACGCGCCGGACCCCGTCCATCGTCGACACCTCGGCGACCGCGACGTCCCACCAGGAGTCGTACCCGCCGACGTGCTTGTTCCGATCGCACTCCACCACGATGACCGTGGTGCCGTCCCGATCGCGCGCCGCGACCATCTCCCGTCGCAGCCCCTCGCGGTCCTCGGCCCGCACCGCGTGCACGCCCATCCCCCGGGCGATCGCCGCGAAGTCCAGCCGCAGGTCGTCGCCCGACAGGGTCCCGTCCGCCGCCCGGTATCGATACTTGCAGCCGAACCCGCCGCTGCCCAGCGACTCCGACAGGCTGCCGATGCTGGCGTAGCCGTGGTTGTCCACCAGCACGACGGTCATCCGCAGGCCTTCCTGCGCCGCCGTGACCAGCTCGGACGGCATCATCAGGAAGGTCCCGTCGCCGACCAGCGCGACGACCTCCCGCTCGGGCGCCGCCAGCTTGACGCCGAGTCCCGCGGGGATCTCGTAGCCCATCGTCGAGTAGCCGTATTCCACGTGGTACTGCTTGGGATGCCTCGCCCGCCACAGTTTGTGCAGGTCCCCGGGCGCGCTGCCCGCGGCGTTGATCACCACGCCGTCGGGCTGGATCGTGTCGTTGATCACCCCGATCACCTCGGCCTGGCCGATCCGTCCGTCGCCGGTCGGCGCCACCAGCCGTGCGGCCTCGGCGGCCCACTCGCGGCGCAGGTCCGCACAGCGCGACGCGTATCCGTCACCGACCTTCCAGCCGGCCAGCCGCGCAGACAGTTCCTCGAGGGCCGCCCGCGCGTCGCCCACCAGCGCCAGCCCGTCGTGCTTGAAGGCGTCGAACTCCGCCACGTTCAGGTTGATGAACCGGACGCCCGGGTCCTGGAACTGGGTCTTGGACGCCGTGGTGAAGTCCGAGTACCGGGTCCCGATCCCGACGACCAGGTCCGCGTCCAGCGCGATCCGGTTGGCCGCCAGGGTCCCGGTCGCGCCGACCCCGCCCAGGTTCGACGGGTGGTCGAAGGCCAGCGAGCCCTTGCCCGCCTGGGACTCGCCCACGGGAATGCCGGTCGCGGCGCACACGCGCGCCAGCGCGTCGGTCGCGTCGCTGTAGATGACGCCGCCGCCGGCCACGATCATGGGGCGCCGGGCCTCCCGGATCCACGCCGCGGCCTGGTCCAGCGCCGCCGTGTCGGGACGCGTCCTCCCGACGTGCCATACCCGCTTCCGGAAGAAGTCGGTCGGGTAGTCGTGCGCCTCGGCCTGCACGTCCTGGGGCAGGCACAGCGTCACCGCGCCCGTCTGGGCCGGTGACGTCAGCACCCGCATCGCCTCCGGCAGCGCGGTCAGTAATTGCTCGGGTCGCCCGATCCGATCCCAGTATCGGGACACCGGGCGGAAGCAGTCGTTGACCGACACGTCCTGGCCGGACTCGGATTCCAGCTGCTGCAGCACCGGCGCCACGTTGCGCCGCGCGAAGATGTCGCCCGGGAGCAGCAGCACCGGCAGCCGGTTGATGGTCGCCATCGCGGCCCCGGTCACCATGTTCGTGGCGCCCGGGCCGATCGACGACGTGCACACCATCGCACCCAGCCGGTTGTTCATCCGCGCGTACCCGGCCGCCGCGTGCACCTGCGCCTGCTCGTTGCGGACGGGGATGAACCGGAAGTCCGGGTGCTCCTGCAGCGCCTGCCCGATCCCGGCGACGTTGCCGTGGCCGAAGATCCCGAAGCAGCCGCCGAAGAAGCGGCGCTCGGTCCCGTCGCGTTCCACGTACTGCTGCGTCAGGAACCGCACCAGGGCCTGTGCCATGGTCAAGCGGGTCGTCATCCGTTCCTCCTGCCGATGCGGGGCATCGTCGCGCCGGGGACCTTCATCCACCGGTGCTCGGCCGTGAATTCCGGGGCGACGTAGGGGTTTCCGTCGAGGTGCCGGATGGCCCAGATGTAGTACATGCCGTATCCGGGAGCGGCGACCTGGCTGTGGTCGTCGCCGTCCAGGATCAGCAGCGTGTCGTTGGCGCGGACCTTCAGCACCTCGTCGCCCAGTTCGCCGTGTCCGTAGCCCTGCGGGGCCGTGAACCGGTAGTGGTAGATTTCCGGGTGCGGGTGGTGGTGGGGCGGGTACGACGACCAGCGCCCCGGGAAGTTGATCACCTCGCCCAGCACCAGTCGGGCCGTCGGCCGGTTGCGCGTGTCGAAGATCGTCCGGACGATCCGCCAGGCCGCGTCACCCCACAGGCCCTTGTCCCGGTCCTCGGACTCCAGCATGTTGGTGCGGTCGAACAGGGTGGCCGGGAAGGCCGCGTCGTTTTCCGCGCGGAACCGCGCCCACTCGACGTCGGACCGCGCCTCGACGCGGGCGTGCGTGCCGGCCGGCAGGTGCAGCGCGATCGGGTCCTCCTCGAACAGCGAGTCCCGCCGCACCGTCGCCGCGCCGCCCGTCCAGGCCAGCGCCGCCTCCCCGGACAGCAGCAGCCACGCGGTTTCCAGGGCGCAGGTTTCCTCGATGACCTCGCCCGGCCGCATCACCACCATGTCGAAGTCCATGCCGGTGTCGTCCCGGGCCGCGCCGATGCGCGTGATCGGCGTCACGCCGGGCGCGAATCCCTCCGGGTGCCGGATGCGTCGCGACTGCCTGTCCATTCCGCTCTCGCCCCCTTCCCGTGTCCCCGGGGCCCGATCCGGACCCGTCGTTCCTTCGCGAACCCCTTGCCCCGCTGCCGTCACCCCAGGTCCGGGTTCGGCAGCAGCACGTCCCGGACCAGCGCCAGCAACTGGTGGTACGATTCCAGGAACGCCCGCAGCGTCCGCGCCGTCGCGCCGAACCCGTCGCCATCAATCTGAACCAAAGGCGGGGCGATGTAACCCGAACCGCCGTCCGCGATGCTGATCTTGCTGACACCCAGGC
>Ga0118677_10009687_pt1 | contig 14966 bp, 9 predicted proteins | sample AliMusrvi5mmetaG_FD_86154 | JGI IMG/M metagenome (GOLD analysis project Ga0118677, IMG submission 86154)
ATAAAGTACTTAGTCGTTTCATTTGTTTTATTTGTTTGTTCATTAATGTCTAAATCAGCAGCTGTAACATTACCTTTAATAATGTTATTACTTTCGTATTTTATTAATAAAAAAATCTTAATAAAGGATTGGCTTTTTACTATTCCATTTTTTGCATTATCGCTAGTCTTTGGATTATTAGCAGTAAGAACGCAAAAAGACGCTATAGGTGCGATAAATGTTTATGAGATTTATTCTTTATTTGAAAGGGGATTACTCATATGTTATTCACTATATTTTTATATAATAAGCTTTATAGCACCCTATGGATTTGCTGCGATGCATTCATACCCATTAATTAGTAATATCCCATTGCCAATGGTTTATTATTTTGCTCCTGTCTTTTTAATAGTGCTTGTTGTTATTATTTTTATTCTAAAGAAAGAATACAAGAGCATATTAATTTTTGGTTTGTTATTTTTCTTTTTAACAATATTTCTTGTCATTCAGATAATGCCTTTTGGTGATGCTATTGTTTCAGAGAGGTATGTATATATTCCTTATATTGGCTTGTCATTTATTCTGGCAAGATATATTGTTTTATTTAAATCTAATAAGAAAATTAAAAATAGCATTATACTTATAACCATAGTATTTATTGCTTTTTTATCAATATCAACGTTCAGGCAAAATAGTAATTGGGAGAATAGTGAAATTCTATGGTCAAAATCAATTGCAGCAAATCCCAATTGTTATATTTCTTATTATAGCAGAGGAACAGCCAGAGCTGAGCTTAATAACATTAATGGAGCCTATGATGATTTCAACAAATCAATAACAATAAATCCTAAGTATTCACTTGCATATAATAACAGAGGTCTTACAAAAGTTAAACTGGGTGATAATAATGGCGCTTATGAAGATTATTGTAAGGCTTTAGCTTTAGATAAAAACTATGCCAATGCCTATAACAACAGAGGGCATTTATTAGCAGTGAGTGGAAAATTAGAAGAGGCTACAAAAGACTTCAACAAGGCCATTTCAATAGATCCTAATTATGTTGAAGCTTATAGCAACCGAGGCAATGTAATGGCTTTAACCGGCAAATTAGATGAAGCTCTCATTGCTTATAACAAAGCCATTAAAATAAATCCGGATTATATTGATGCTTACGAAAATATAGCCTCTCTCTATTTTAATAAAGGTGAATATGGGCAAGCCTCTCAGTATTTTGAGAAGGTTATTGAAATTGAACCTAAATATGCACATGGCTACTATAACCGGGGAAGTGTAAAGTTAAAGCTTAATAACCTTGATGGTGCCTGTACAGATTGGAATACAGCTTATAAGATGGGAGATGAATCAGCTTTGGAATTGATACAGATGCACTGTCAAAAGTAGTTGCCAGAATATTCATTATAATGCTTCAGAAAGAAGGATAAAAACAACTGTTTTTGCTAATTTGGGTATATCATAAAGTGTTTATTATATCTTTTGTTGTATCTGTTAACGAAGAAGAAAAACATTTTTGCCCCTAAGGGGAAAGAGAAGAAGTTAAGTTTAAGCCTTAAGTAAGCAAAAGGGAAAACCAATAAATTTATTACAGCAAGAAAAGTCTTTTCTTTTAGAGGGCGGGAGGCATTATTGAAGAAAAGTGGATTTGAAAGTGTTACATAAAAGTTCAGAAAAATATTATATTTTTCAGAATATACTTCTTTAAACCATGGCGCTTTAAATTGATCGAAAGTATGTGAAATCCATCCTTCAAGGTTATGAGGAGCGATGAACCCCTTTTCAAGGGCTTTGTCGTAGAAAGAAGTATTAGGAAACGGCGTATAATAGCCCACATGAACCTTTAAAGACAGATCAATAAGTTTAGCTTTACGTATCATTTCAAAAGTTGCTTTAATATCTTCATCTGGATCCAGAGGGAAGCAAATCATAGTGGTAAAATAGGGTGTAATTTTATGTTTTTTCAGCAACTTAACGAAATTGAGGTTTTCTTCAACGGAAAGTTTTTTATTAATTTCTTTCAATACGCTATTACTACCAGATTCAGCCCCACAAAGGATTCGTCTTAAACCTGCCTTATAAAAAAAGTCGAGATCTTCTTCAGGAAACATTTTCATAAAACTACCTGCATGAGACCATACTTCCCATTTTAAATCGAGTTTATTATCAATCATAGCCTGAGCAAGAGCCAGAGAAAATGTTCTATTGGTAAAGAAATTATCATCATGAAAACAGATACTGTCTATATGGGCTACTTGTTTAAAAAGCAAGAAATCTTTAATGATGTCTTTTACAGGCTTAGGAAACCATCTTTGCTGATAAACAGGGGTAAGGGCACAAAAGGTACAATTATGTGGACAACCATGACTTGCAAAATAGACAACAGTTCGTTTGGCATATGGTATTCCCTGTAAAATATATTTATTTATATCAATTAAAGAATAGTTAACATCGGGAAACTGAGTAACACTCACAAAATTATTTTCACCTGCCGTTTTTATTTCATTATCTTTTTTATAAAAAAGTCCATTAATATTATCGACTGTATTTTTAAAGAGAAGAGCTTCAACCAATTGTCTGAAAGGGCTTTCACCCTGACCCACAATCACATAATCAATAAAGGATTCGGTAAGGCTTTGTTCAGGCATCATGGTAACATGCCAGCCGCCCCATACAATTTTTATATTTTCATCAACTGACCTTACATATTTTGAGAAATTTATGCCTCCTTGTATTTGGTAACCGAGCATAGCACTTATACCAACCAGAAAAATTTTGTCTTTTATACTTTTAATTATCTGGTGATAATCTTCTCCGGTGTTTTCGTCAATAAAAACAACATCAACGTTCAGATCTCTCACAACTCTTTCGAGATATAATAATGAATAAGGGATACAGCGGTAGGCATCGCCACCGGCATAAGGCATGAATAGGATAATTTTGTTGCGTGAAGTTTGGTTTGACAAATGCTTTTTAATAAGGTGTGATTATTACAAAAATACAATTATTTTTTCTTTTCTTTCTTTTGTCTTTATAACAAAAATTCAAAGCTTCATAAAAAATTTAATAAAACTTACTATTTTTATACCGACGCAATTTAAAAATTGGATAATAATATTTTACTCTTATATAACATGATTTATATTCAACCCTTTCCGGGTTGTAGCCATGTTTCCATTTTTGCACCACAGGTTGCACCTGTGGCTATTAATATTAAATCCTTTCAGGATTTTAATAATAAATTAACATTATTAATATGATTTTATTTTATTTTTATCCACTTTTGTATCTCTATAAAGAAAAATAAACAAAAAAATAAAAGCTATTCCTTAAGCTCCGTTTACGCCAAAAGCAAAAAACATCAAATGGGTATTATGTTTTATGTTGTGCTTTTTGAGCAGGTAAAAAAACAGGTTGGCATCAAAAGCCCATTTAAAGAAGTTTAATTTGAATCTCAGATATAAAACAGGGAACCATAATTTCTGAAAAACCCACATGGTTTTTTTAAAAGTGTCGGGACAGAAAATAGCTGTGTCAGGGTCAAAGACAGGTAAATAGAAATTCATAAAATTGCGTAATTCTCTTTCGTAATCTTTCTTAAGCCAGGTAGGTCTGAAGTAGAAGAGTGAATGGTCGCCCCATTCTTTAAGTTTTTTGAAAGGGATAAATCCTTTGTCAATAGCCATCTGATAAAGTATAGTGCCAGGGAAAGGCGTATAATAAGTAATATGTACTTTGAGCCTTCTGTCAATAAGCTTCCCTTTCCTGATCATGTTAAAAGTATCCATTATATCGTCGCCATTACCAATAGGTAATCCAATCATAGTGGCCCAGAATGTAAGGATTTTGTGACGTTTCATCATTTTAACGACATTCAGGTTGTCATCTACAGTGAGCTTTTCTTTTACAATATCAAGTACTTCCTGTTTTCCAGATTCGGAGCCTGTACCAAGTTTTCGAAAACCAGCTTTGTAAAACAAATCAACATCTTCATCATTAAAAAGTTTGAGGAATCTTCCGGAGTGAGAAGATGTATCGAAGGACAACCCCAAGTTAGCATCAATCATAGCTTTGCATAACTTAATGGGATAATCTCTGTTGGAAAAGAAATTATCATCCCACATCAGAATGCTATCAATATCAGCATGTTCTTTAAAATATTTAAGGTCTTCAATAGTATTTTCTATTATACCAGGATACCACCTGCCTTTAAAAACAGCAGCACCAGAGCAAAACGGGCATTTATTGGGGCACCCATAGCTGGTCATATACATCAACCGGCGGTTTGAGAAATCGGTTTTAAAGATGTAGTTATTTAAATCAATAAGGTCGTAATTGATTCGAGGCAAGTGTTTTATGTCGCAGAAATCGTCGTTAGGGTTAATAATTATTTGATTATTTTTCTTACTACCAATTCCTTTTATATCAGAATAATCCTCTCCTTTAATAATTTTTTCTAGCAATAATGGAAATGTCAGTTCAGACTGACCTATGATAACAATATCAATAAAATCTTCTTTAATAGTATCTTCAGCCAGGAAAGTAGTGTGCCAACCGCCCCAGATAACAATATTATCTTTTGAAAAACTTTTAATTTTTTCAGAAAATTCAATACCGCCAAAAATCTGATAACCTGTAACAGAACTTACGCCAGCAATAAGAATTCTGTCTTTAACAGCATCAATAATCGGTATATAATCCTGAGTAACATTTTCATCAATAAGAATGACATTAAGCTTAAGGTATCTTATAGCTCTTTCGAGATGCAGTAAAGGGTAGGGGATATACCAACTTTTCTCATTTTTGGCGGCAATAGGATAAAATAATATAACAGTGTCTTTCAGCATAAATCGGTACTATAGATTAAAGAGCTTAATAATATACAAATTTAATGATTAAAATTAAATAAACATTCAAAATAGTTAATTATTCAACCCATTTCAGTGATGTATTTTATTCACAAAAAATCTTATTTACACGCCAAAAATACCATAGGCATAAAATCTAAGATTGTCGTGATATTTTTTATTGTATTGTTTTAATAGAAATTTAAACAGAAGCCAGTCGAAAGGGAAAGCGAAGAAATTGAATCTGAATCTAAAAAGTAATAATGGGTGCAGGATGACATTAAAGAAATATGCTTTATTTTTGAATTTTTCAGGAGCTCTTTTAAAGCAATCTTTTTCAGAAAAAGGGAGGTAAAAATTCATAAAAGCATCAAGTGTATCGTAAAAAGAAGATGCAATCCATGGGGGTTTAAACTTAGCAGGTGAGTGATAAATCCAATCGGATAATTTTAAGGGTTCTTTAAATCCTTTTTCAATAGCTGCTTTATAGAGTAGGGTTTTGGGATAGGGTGTGTAAATGTTTATCTGCACTTTAACATTATTGTCAATACGTTTAGCGTTTCTGATCAGATTAAATGTAGATTTAATTTCATTTCCTTCGCTTAATGGAAAGCCAACCATTGTAGAGAAGAAAGTAGTCATGCCATTTTGTTTCAGGAGATCAATCAGCTTCAATACATCATTATGTGAAAGATTATCTTTAATCAATTCCAATACGTTATCGTTACCTGATTCAGCGCCTGTGGATACTCTTCTTAATCCGGCATTGTACAGGAGTTTGACATCTTTTTCGTTAAAGAAATTCAGAAAAGCTTTAGCATGAGCTGAGCCTTCCCATACAATATTAAAATTTTCGTCAATAAGCTTTTGTGCGAAATCAAGAACGAATTTTTTATTAGAAAAGAAATTGTCGTCCCAGAACAAGACACTATCTATATTGGCTTTTTCTTTGAAATATTTTAAATCGGAAATAATGGTATCAATTTTTTTAGGAAACCACTTCTTTTTAAAAATTTGTGAACCTGAGCAAAAAGGGCAACTAAAAGGGCATCCATAAGTGGCAAAGTACATGAGTCGTCGTTCTGAAAAATCTGTTTTCAGAACATATTTATTTAAATCTATCAAGGAGTAGTCTACTTCAGGAAAATCATTCAGATTGCAGAATTCATCGGGGGTATTCAACTTAAAATGTTCCCCGTTTTTAAAAGCAAGGCCTTTAATGTCAACGTAATTTGTATTGTTTAGCAAAGCCAGAGTAAGCTCGCTGAATGGTTTTTCTCCCTGGCCTGCTATTACAAAGTCGATATATGGCTCATTTAAAGTTTGTTCAGGGACTATTGTCGGGTGCCATCCACCCCAAACTATTTTAGCAATGGGACAAATATCTTTTACTTTTTTTGAAAACTTTATTCCTCCATCAATTTGGTAACCGGTTATAGCACTAATACCTACGAGTAAAATATCATCTTTATTATCTTTAATAATGCTCTCATAACCTTGATTTTCATTTTCATCAATAAGAATAACATTTAAATTTAAATGTCTTACTGCTCTTTCAAGATGCAGAATTGAGAAGGGGATATATTCGCAGCCTTTACCTCCGTAATCGAAGATAGGGAAAAAGAGGAGGATGGTATTTCTATTATCCAAAATATATTTTTATACGTTTTTGCAAAAAAAATCTTATTTTTTTCTTTCTTTCCTTTCTTTTGTTTTAACACAAAAGAAACAAAAAGTCAAGGCTTTATAAAAATTTTAATAAAACTTACGGTTTTTATTTGCCACGCAACCAAAGCCGTGTCGGAGCGGACATTTAATCTTTTTAGGACAGGTCGACAACCGACACTCGTTGGTTGCTTACTTTGCCCAGCACTTAAATAAAAACCTTGTTTTATAGAAAAATTTTTACAAGGCCGTCCTTTGCTATTTGCTATCATTTGTTAAAATTCAAATAATTTTTAAAATATTATATTAATAAGTACTTGTTTTGTAACTGATATTCAACAATCAACTAATAAACCCTTGGCAGAGGGGTTTTGAGATTAGATAAAAGCTCCCTGACTCTGTTTAATCTTTCTTCTATCACAGCCTGTTCAATTTTAGGTTCAATCTTGTGAGATAAGATACCTTCTGAATCATGGTAACCTAATATGGTTAATTCTTCACAATCTAAGCGTTCCAGCATTTTCAAAGTATCTAAGAATTCTTCTTCAGTTTCTGAAGGGAAGCCAACAATGGCATGACTTATCAGAGTAATTAAGGGGTTTGCACTTTTAAACTTAATAAGTAAATCAATGACTTCATTGATGTCGTATTCCCTGTTCATGAGCTTAAGGATTCTATTGTTGCCACTTTGCAGAGGGCATAAGATTTCAATTATTTTCTTTTTCTTTACATATTTATAAAGGTCATCCTTGTATTTTAAAAGCCATTTAGGGTTCAGGTCTTCGAAAATCCAACGGCTTCCAGTGCCTTTATCTACTTCGGAGAATTTGTTGAGCAGTTCAGCAAAAGAGGTGTTTATATCCAAACCATAAGCACCCAAATCGTCGGCAATTATTCTAAAATTACGGTACCCCTGATCAATTAGTTCTTTGTATTCTTTCAGGCAATCTTCAAGTAGTTTGCTTTTTAAGGGGCCGATGGCATTACGGATTCCACAGTAGGCGCACTTATTGCGACAACCGCTGCCTATATTAATATATCTTACTTCAGGTTTTTCACCGGGCTTAAGGTTTCCGCTGCCCATTTTTGATTTGACAGTTGAAATGCATTTTGCCATAAATTTTTTAGAGAGTTTGAATTCCCCTATAAAGTCTTCAATTTTTTCGTTTCTTTCTCTTTCTTTAAAAACATCATATTCTACATGGTTCTTATATGGTTCATGGGCAAAAGGCACGTCTTTGAATTTAACTGTAAAATCGGGGAAGAACTTATCAATATCATTTAAATTCTTAGTGGTTAAAGCCTGGACTTTAAATCTTTCACCAAACTCATCAGGCGCAATATCAGGGGCACATCCCATCACGATGAGCTGACCTTTATATTTTAAATAATCTTCAATTAAAACAAAAGATGAATTTACCTGCTTCCGAATAACGCCACAAGTAATAACTAAATTAAAATCAGATTCATCGGGATTATCAACAATTAGCTGATTGTTTAAAGTAAAATAGTTATGAAGTCTTGCAGCATCCAAAGAGCGCATCTGACATCCATTATAAATAATATGAATTTTATTTTGCGACATCAATTCTTTATTCTAATTATTAACTTTTTACAAATTTAAGAAAATTGTGGAAATGATTTCTAAGTGTGAGGAAAAATTGTTTGATGGAGAAAAGAGGGGAGGAATGTTTCGCGCAACGGGAAGACACGAATTTCACAAATTTACACGAAGAAATGCAAATCGCCTAACAGGGAGACACGAATTACACGAATTGGCACGAAGAATACATTATCAGGGATAGACACGAATTACACGAATTGGCACGAAGAATACAAATAGCCCAATGGACAGACACAAATGACTTTCCAGGTATCAGAGTGAACAATCAATAATGCAGAAATCTCTTTCTAAGTATCCGACTAAACTTTCTACGACTATGAAATGAGTTTCTAAGTGTCTGACTTGACTTTCCATGACACTTAAATTAAATGCTAAGACTCAGACTAAAGATTCTATGACACTGAAATAACTTTCCATGTAAGATAATCAGCGTTTTAGTGAATATATTTTAAGCAAGAAGCGAATGCTACACCCAACGGGAGCACCTTACAAAGTGAAATATTGTAGTTGTTTATCAGATTTATTATTTGCTTCGATTATTTTTTTGTGGATTTATAGCTCTGAAAACAATTGGATTAATAATAAGATCGAGGAATAAAGAAACAAGAATAGAAAAAGTGATAAAAATTCCCAGTTGAGCGGTTGGTAAGAAATTGGAAACAGACATGCAGAAAAATCCACCGGCTAAAATTAAGGAAGTCATAATGATGCCGTCGCCAACAGTAATTACAGCATAGTCGACAGAATCGGCCCAGGATAAACCTTCTTTTAAACCGAGTCTGAATCTGTTTATAAAAAATATGGTACTGTCGATAGTTGAACCCACAGAGATACCGCCAATTAAAGCAGTAGCCAGATTTATTTTAACATTAAAAAAGCCCATCATGCCAAAGGTAATGGCCAAAGGCAGACAATTGATTAAGACACCGGTAATGCCCAGTTTAAGTGATTTAAAAATGAAAGGCAATAAGAAGATAAATATTATTGTAATGATGAAAACAGAATCCATCTGCGTGCTGCTGATTTGTTTATCCATGTTGGCCCATAAAACAGTTGTGCCGGAAATGTCAAGCTTGATATCTTTAGGGAAAATTTTGCCTAACTCATTGATTCTGTCTCTGAAATCTTCCAACTCTATGGAACTCATATAAGGAGTCATTGCAATAATCTGGAGGTGATTTTTTGTTTCATTGGTAAAATTTTCAAAATCAGTATTATTGGACATTTCCCCAAGCAAAAACAATTGAGACAATTTATTTTCAGAATATTTTTTGATGCGGGGTTCTCCTTTAAAGTTGCCATTGAAAGCAATATCTATTCGGTGAATCAGATCGGTAACAGAAAGAATTTTTATTATACTTTTATCTTTTCTCAAGGCATCTTCAAATTGCATCAGAAGCGGAAAATAGCCTTCAGAATAGAGGGCTTTATCTTTTGGAAACTTCAAAGTAATTGCAATAGGGTTTTGCCCAAAACCGACATCTTTAATTTTTTTATAAGAGCGTGTTAAATCCATTTTTTCACCAAAGAACTTTGTATAATCTGTATCTACTTTCAATTTAGAAATGCCGAATAATGAAAATAATAATAGAAAGAAAATAGTTATCCATGCCCAACGAAATTTACCTATAAGGGGTAGCAATTTTTTAGAATATAGTCCTACTTCTTTAGAGCCATCATGTGAGGTTGATAAATTTACAATTTTTTTTGGCCAGAAGAAAACGAGCAAAATGGGTGCTAAAGTCATGGTAACAAACCAAGCTAAAAAGATTCCCAAAGCTCCAAAAATACCTACCTGCCATATAGGAAATACAGTAGAAAGCGCCAATGAAAGAAATCCAATTATTGTTATCAAGCTTGTCCATAAGCAAGGTGTCCATATTTTCCAGATAGCTGTATTAATGGCTTCATGGGATTCGTAGAATTTCCTTTCAAAATGAAATGCATTGATAACATGAGTCACATCACAGACAGCCAAGGAAATCAGAACCGGCGGCATGAGCACTGTAACCATGTTGAAGGGTATATTAAAAAAGATAAGTAAAGCCATCGGTGGAATAGCACTATAGGTTACAACGACCAGCAGGACAAACAAATCTTTGAAGTTTTTCAATAAGAAATAGCCGCTTAAAGAAATAAAAAGGGAAACGAGAATATAGAAAATAACTACATCGCGTTTTGAAGAACGATTAAGTTCAACATTAACAACAGAAGTACCCGCAATTGAGAAATCTTTAACGCTGGGGAACGTTTTGACAATTTCTTTTACAGAATCGATCATTTGAATTCTATAGGGTTTTAAATCGTGAAGGAAGTTGTCGTTCTGAAATAAAATAACGACTCTTTTTGAATCATTTTTATGAATAAGACTTCTTTCATATAAAGAATCCCCAGCAATTTTTTCTTTAAACAAAAGAAGTTGATTTTCATTAATTACATCGTTGCTGTCAGATGCAAGGTATAGCTGAGCATACTCTAAAGAGCTGTCAGCTTTTATTCTGCTGTCCCTAACATTTGTCAAAGAGATTACTTTCCTTATATGTTTTGTTTTTTCAATTCTTTTGGTCATTCTATCTATATCACGAAGGAAATGAGCACTAAAAACGGTATCAGTTTCCAGAAGCAATATGCTCCATTCTTTTTCGCCGAACTCTTTGTTGAATGTTTCATAGGTTTTCAATTCCGGATCGTCGTTCATAAACCAAATGCCAACGGAATTATCAATAGCTGTTTTTTTAGAGAAGAATATATTGGTAATTAAAGCCAAAGAGAAGACTAAAAATGCAATCCAGAAAATAATGATAAGGGATTTATGTTTAAGAGAAAAATCAATTAACCAGATTTTTCTATTCTTATTTTCTATTATAGTCATTTTAAATTTATTTTAAGTAATGCTGTCTCTAAAAGTATCTTTAAATATTTATTTTGCCTTCCCGCACCCCTAAATCCCATTTCGATAAACTCAATGCACCGCATAAAGGGGACACTCGTTCTAATAGTGCGTTTTAAATATACTGTTCAAGATTTATAGATTTCAACTCACTTACAAATTTTATTTTGTGTGTAGGAGTCCGTTCAAGTTTTTTCCGTAAAATAAAGATTTTTTCTTTAGAAAGGATTGGTCTGTTTCCAAGAAGTATCTGAGCGTAATCGATAGCTTCTTCAAAAAATATTCTTAACACTTTTATTTCTTCAAAACCATTTTTAGTTAAATCCATAAAGCGTTTATCTTTATATATTCTTTTGTAATCGGGAAAAACGAAAACAGATAAGAAGTCATCATTTTCATTTAACCTTATAGCCATGGCGTCTTTAAGCCAGATAGAACGGACAAGGAAATTTGATAAGCGCATCAAATCGCTATAAGATCCATCAGGCCAGTGAATAAGTTCTTTTTTCCGGCCGACAATAAAAATCCATTGTTCCTTGTCGATGTAAGCTATATCGCCGGTATTATAAAAACCGTTTTCATCAGTAAGCAGTTTGTTCTCTCCTTTGTATCCCATAGCAACGCCTTTACCTTTTACATAAAGTTCGCCGCAAGGGTAGGGGATACCGGGTATATTTTCAATATTTCCGAGTTTTGCTTCAAGGCCTGCTATCAGCTTGCCACAAGATTCTTTTTTGCTTTCGTTAAGGCTGTTTTTTGCAATAACGCCACATACTTCTGTGGCGCCATAAATATCTATTATTGTTATACCTAATTTCCCGAAAATGTCAATGGTTGCTGAATCTATCTTTGTTGAAGAAGAAATGCCATAAGCGAAATAGCCTCCCAATTTATTTTTAAGATAAGTCCTTATCGAAATTAATTTGGCTTTGTCAAGCACCCCGATATCGTAAAAGTTATTACTTTTCTCAATACTAACCAGATGCTTATAAAGATTATGAAGAATAGGTTTGTTTTTCATTTCTTCAAGCACCTCTTTCAGAAGGTATATCCAGAACTTTGGGACAGCCATTAACCCACGAATTCTGATGCCCTGATTTTTGAGTTTTTTAATTTCATTTTCGAGCACCTCATCTTCATCAGCTTCCCGTGTAAAATAAACGACGGTAAAACCTTTAATTTTCGCAACAATAAATTCTAATAAAGTTGCAATATGGGTATAAGGGCCAAGGTTAAGGAAATCTTCGTTGAATCTGATATTGATAATATCCATCGCTTCATTGACCTGGAAAAGAATATTTTTATGAGTCAGCTCAACAACTTTTGGTAAAGTAACTGTGCCGGAAGTTGCATAATTACATAAAACGGTATTTTCATCTTCTAATCTTGTACTGGGTTTGAAAAGCAGTTTCTTTTCATAAATTTCCAAAGCTTTAGAAACTAAAATTTCATTATTGTTTAAGATTGAAATATTTGCTGATTCTGTATTTTCAACATCTTCATATACTTTGTACATATCGCAAACCAATAGCAAAGGAGATAATTTTAGTTCTGCTATAATAGTTCTGATTCTTAATAAATTAGCTTTAGCAACAAGCATAAAATCCGGTGGATTTACTGTCAGAATATTTTTCAGCTCTTCATCGTTCATTTTAGTATCCAGAGGGAAAAGAATATTTGCAGTATACAAGGTGGCAAAAGCTGTCATATCCCATTCGGGTCTGTTTTTAACAAAAGTTGAGATCACCTTTTGTTTGTTTATATCACCTTTTTCGTTCAGAAAGGAAATCATCCTGTAGATATTCTGCAGATAGTCATCACAAAAGACATTATCGTAATTTTTTCCATTATCAATTCTAATAACAGGTCTTTTATCATAGAGTTGAAGCCTCTCAGTAACTACTTCGGCCACAGACTTAATTTCTAGCTTGTTAGAACGAACCTGAGTTTTAGTAGAAGTAAGTGAAATCATATTATTATCTTTTTATTGTTATTCTATTAATATCGACTATAGAATCCCCGAGGCGGAAATCGCCAACTTCAAATTTAAAAGTACCCGCTAATTCAATGGTTTTCATCACTTGTTTTATGTTGAGTTCGCCTTTTGCGAAAGAAGAATTCTGTCCTCCAAACGCCATGAGCAATGTTTCGCCGAGGCAGCCGTAAGTCATACCATTCTTAGGCATGCCCACAAAATCAATAATATTTCCTTCGGGCATCTTTGTAAAGCCCCCATCGAATACAAAATATTTATCCAAATGATCTTTGAAAGCCTCATCTAAGTTTGACGGAACCGATGCGCAACAAACGATAGAACCCTCATTAACTGAATCCGGTGTTATTAATTTATCAGGAGAATTAGTAGCGATGGCGACTACCTGGCATTCTTTCAGGTTATTAATTTTTCCTATTGTAAAATATTGATTTTCTTTTGTTGGAGAATTATCAGTAATAATTTCGTTTAGAATAAGGGCGTGATCAGCAGAGATTTTTACCTCAGGGTTCAGAATGTCGTTGATAAGAATGTTTATTTTACCATCTTTATTATCTTTATTGATAAAAGGCATTATATTGTTAATGTATATTCTTTTAGCAATACCCTGTAAATTGCCTTCAATACTATCGACTGAAGGATTCACCTGCTCTTTTATTTCAATCAGAATAGTCTTCAAACAGTATAGGATTGTGTTATTTAATCTTATATCGGAGTCTGATTTTTCGCTACCTATTAAAGTTATTTTTCTGCAATAAAAGGAAAGGAGGGCGCATAATATAGAGCCAATATTTCCTGAGGCTCCAACCACAGCAGCATTAGCCTCACTGATATCGAAGTTCATTATTTCAGAAGCTTTTATAATTCCCTGACCCATTAAAGCGGTCGTATAGGCATTGCCAGTGGTTATAGGAATTTCATAATCGTTCATTGACGTTCCATTTTCGGTAACAATAGAGGTGTAGGCTCCTAACCCAACAATAGAAGTCGTAATACGTTCGTCGCCCAGGTCTCTGGCTAAAATAGCAGCATCCATAATTTTATCCTGCATTTCAAGTAAATATTTTTGCGAAAAAGGGTTTGTATTACCGGGGATTTTGGCATTTGAATAAATCTTAATCATGTATTTAGGAAAATAAGGCACACTTACGAAGTTGGCTTCTACAATAAAGCCATCAAATTCGATATAAGTTCTGTGCATAACATCAGGCTCAAGGAACCTGCACAGTTTATTCCACCATGTTAAGAGCTTATTATTATCGTAAGAATACTCTCTGAAAGAAGGCAGATAATAATCTATAAGATGCTTCATTTCAGTAATATGAATAATAAATCCTATTCTGGCATCAAATTCAGCACGGCTTTTTATTTCAGGATAATATATAGGGACTTTTATAGGATTCTTTCTATCTCCTTCTGACAAGTTTTTTTCAAACATAAACCCAAGCAGGCAAAATTCATTATTTGAATCAATAATATTAAAAGTCTCGTCAAGAGCATTTATTAGTCTGTCAATTTCTTTGTTCGTAATAAATACTGAGGGTTGAATACGTAAAATTGATTCTCTTTTTTTGCCGGGATTTCCTTTGAATAGAGTAGTTAAGGGAGCTAAAACACGTATTTTATGATAATTTAAAATATAACTTGTTACTAACAAAGAAATGAAACCCTGTCTGCCCGCATATCTTAAAATAGGCCCATAGTCGGATAGATCTTGAAATTCGAGACCTGTAATTAAGCCTTTGCCTCTTACTTCTTTTACTACTTTAGGATATTTTTCCTTAAGTTTAAGTAATTGACCCTTTAAATATTCGCCTTTGATTTTGGTATTTTTTAAAAGGAAATTGTCATTTTCTGCTAAGTACATGACAAAAATTTACAACATTCTTTAAACCTTTTCAAATCATTAGAAAACAGCATATTAGATAGATATATAAGCCCGTACTTGAATAAACT
>Ga0118677_10009688_pt1 | contig 14963 bp, 12 predicted proteins | sample AliMusrvi5mmetaG_FD_86154 | JGI IMG/M metagenome (GOLD analysis project Ga0118677, IMG submission 86154)
GGGCAACTCATTGGAGTTGTTGATCGATGGCGAGGAAATGTTCGAGCGGCTGTTCCGTGAGATGCAAGCCGCACAAGAGTATTTGTGCGTGAATTTCTTCATCGTCAAGAACGACAAGCTCGGCATCCGCTTCCAACAGGCACTCATCGAACGCGCTCAAGCCGGCGTCAAGGTGTGGTTTCTGTTTGATGAAATCGGCTCCCACAAGCTGCCGCACCGCTACCTCAAGACGTTGCGCGACGCCGGCGTCGAGTGCCGCTCGTTCGGCACCAACCGCCATTGGTGGTCGCGCCTGCAGGTGAACTTCCGCAACCACCGCAAAATCGTCGTGGTCGATGGCAGGACCGCCTTTCTCGGCGGCCTCAACGTCGGCGATGAATACCTCGGGCGCGATGTCAAATTCGGCGCCTGGCGCGACACCCATCTGCAACTGAAAGGTCCGGCGGTCCAGGCGGTGCAACTGGTGTTCATCGAGGATTGGTTCTGGGCAACCGAAACAGTCCCGGACCTGTGCTGGACCACCGAGCCGGAGGCCTCCGACCAAGTGGCGGCCGTGATCCCCACCGGCCCGGCCGATCCGGCCGACTCCTGGCAACTGGTGGTCGCCGAGGCCGCCAACTCGTCGCGGCAGCGCCTGTGGATCACCTCGCCATACTTCGTGCCCGACGAGGGCGTTCTAACAGCCCTGCAGGCGGCGGCCATCCGCGGGGTGGACGTGCGCATCCTCATCCCCGAGCGGGCCGACCACCTGTTAGTCTGGCTGTCGGCGTTTGCCTACTATGAGCAATCCATTCCCTACGGCGTGAAGTTGTTCCGCTACGGTCGCGGTTTCCTGCATCAGAAGGTGATGCTGATCGACGAGCGGCTCGCGTCCGTGGGCACCGCCAATCTCGACAACCGCTCGTTCCGCCTGAACTTTGAAATCACCGCCTTCTCGCCGGACCGCGGCTTCGTCGCCGAGGTCGAGCGGATGCTGGCGCTGGACTTCAGTCATGCACGCGAGGTGAAGGTGGAGGAATTCACCGGGCGCCCGTTCCTGTTCCGCGCCGCCTGCCGCGCCTCGCGTCTGTTAGCCCCGATCCAGTGAGTGGGTGCGCATTTTCCTTCCCATCGTGCCGCCGGGCGCTACAATCCGCCCCATGCGTGACATTCTAATTGCTTCAATCCTGGGATCGTGTGCGGCGCTGGGCGCCCAACCGGAGGCCCGCGAGTTCACCGCCCCCAACGGCACCGTGGTCAAATACCGCTGGAGCGCGCCGGAAACCCCGGAGCCGGGCAAGACCTATCCGCTGGTGTTGTTCCTGCACGGCGCGGGCGAGCGTGGCAATGACAACGCCGCCCAGCTCAAGCACGGGGTGACGCCGATCCTCGAAGGAGCCACCAAACTCAAACAACCCTGTTTCCTCATTGCCCCGCAATGCCCGGCCGACCGCTGGTGGGCCCCGATCAACCACCAAACCATGCGCCTGAGTGAGGTGGAAAAACCGAATGATTTGATCGAAGCGGTGCTCGCCCTGGTCGATGAAACCATCAAGAAGCAGCCGGTGGACGCGAAGCGGTTCTATGTCACCGGTCTTTCGATGGGCGGCTACGGCACCTGGTATTTGTTAGGCAAGGTGCCCGGCCGGATCGCCGCCGCGGTGCCGATCTGCGGCGGCGGTGACCCGTCGCAGGCCGGCAAGTTCAAGGACATTCCGATCCACGCGTTCCACGGTGAAGCCGATCCGGTGGTGCCCGTTCACGCCACCCAGGAGATGATCAGCGCCGTGGAAAAAGCCGGTGGCAAACCCGCTGCCACCTATTTCCCCGGAGTGCAGCATGACTCGTGGACCAAGGCCTACAACGATCCCGAATTGATCCGCTGGATGTTCGAGCAACGCCAAAAGTGATCAAACCTGTGAAACACCTGCTGATCATCGTCATCGGTCTTGCCTGCGCCTCGCCGCGCGGCTTGGCCGCGGGAAAACCTAACATCGTGTTCGTGCTCGCCGACCAGTGGCGTGCTTCGGCGCTCGGCTTCGCCGGCGACCCCAACGTCAAGACGCCGCACCTCGACCGGCTCGCGACACAATGCGCGCGCTTCACCAATGCGGTGTCAGTGTGCCCGGTGTGCACGCCCTACCGCGCCGCATTGATGACGGGGCGCTTCCCGACCTCGACCGGCATGTTCCTCAACGACCTCTATCTGCCGGACGCGGAGTTATGCATGGGCGAAATCTTCAAGGCCGCCGGCTACGACACCGCCTATATCGGCAAGTGGCATCTCGACGGCCACGGCCGCTTCTCGTATATTCCGCCGGAGCGCCGCCAGGGTTTCGACTATTGGAAAGCGGCCGAGTGCGACCACGACTACAATCACTCGCACTATTATGCCGGCACTTCACCAGAGAAGAAGTTCTGGTCCGGCTACGATGCCTTCGCCCAGACCGCCGACGCACAAGAGTTTTTGCGCGGGCGGGCGCCATCCTCCAAGCCGTTTTTGCTCGTCGTGGCGTTCGGTCCGCCGCATTTCCCCCACGCGTCGGCGCCGCCCGAGGATCTGGCCCTCTATCAACCGGAGAAACTCACCCTCGCACCCAACGTCCCCGCCGCCACCGCCGCGGCGGCGCGCAAGGAACTGGTCGGCTACTATGCCCATTGTACCGCGCTCGACAAGTGCGTCGGCGACTTGCTCGCCACGCTGAAGGAATCCGGGCTGGATAAGCAGACCCTGGTTGTGTTCACCGCCGATCACGGCGAAATGATGGGCGCGCATGACATCTCGCCGCGAATGAAGCAATGGCCCTATGACGAGGCGGTGAATGTCCCGTTCCTATTGCGTGATCCGCGGACCCCGGCACGGGTTGTCACGACGCCGATCAGCACGCCCGACATTCTTCCGACCCTGCTCGGGCTGGCCGGCGTGGCGGTCCCGAGGAGCGTCGAGGGCGAGGATCTGTCGGAGCTGGTGAGCGGTAGCGGTCGCGCGCTTGACCGTGCCGTGTTGACCATGAGCGTGTCGCCGTTCATCCCGAAGTTGGTGGAGTATCGGGGCGTCCGCACCAACCGTTACAGCTACGTGCGCAATCTCAACGGACCGTGGTTGCTGTTCGACAACCAGACCGACCCGTTTCAAATGCACAATCTAGCGGACGATCCGGCGCACGCCGAGTTGCGGCGGGAACTGAATGCCCGGTTAGAAACCGAGTTGAAAAAAGCCGGTGACACGTTCCAGCCCCGCCAGTACTATCTTGACAAGTGGGGCTACTCCGTTGAAGGTCAGGACAGCATCTCCTACTCACCCAACGCCAAAGTCCAAAGCCCGCGGCCGCAAGTCCCGCGCCAGCCATGAGCCGCGTGGCGTGCCACGAGCTGCCGACAACCCACACGGAAACAACTCCATGAATAACACCACACGCAACGGACTGCTCTCGCTGCTGCTGATTTCCAGCGCGCTGGGGGCGGCCGATCTATCAAAAGTGCCGCAGATTCACGAAACCACCGCACAGCGTGACGCGCGCATGCAATGGTTCCGCGATGCCAAGTTCGGAATGTTCATCCACTGGGGCCCCTGTTCGGTCGGCTCGAAGGAGATCGGCTGGGACCGCCAGGCCAACCGGCCCTGGGACATCAACGGCATCCAGACCCCGCGCACCATCGACCCGGTTTATGACAATTACTACAAGCAGTTCAATCCGACCAAGTACAATGCCGAGGAATGGGTCCGCTTCGCCAAGGAGTCGGGCATGAAATACATGGTGCTCATCGCCAAGCACCACGACGGATTCGCGCAGTTTGACTCCAAGGTGTCCGACCACACCATCATGTTCAGTCCTTATGCCAAGGACATCGTGCGCGCCTATGCCGACGCCTGCCACAAGCAGGGCATGAAGCTCGGCCTCTATTACTCCACCCGCGACTGGTGGAACCCGGACTACCTCGTTGGCGACAATGTCAAGTACGACGAGTTCTACCGCACCCAGGTCAAGGAGTTGTTATCCAACTACGGAGAGGTGGACGTGATGTGGTTTGATCACGTCGGCGGCCAGGACTGGGGCAAGTGGAAGTTCGACGAACTCTTCTCGATGATGTATCAACTCCATCCGAACCTCATCCTGAATGACCGTGCCGCCAAGTTCTGCGGGCCGAAAAGCCCGGAGGATCGCCCGCCGGCCACCCCTGAGATCGCGAAGATGACCCAGGGCGACTACTATACGCCCGAGGGCAGCATCGGCGGGATGGACATTGCCAGGGACTGGGAGTCGTGCATCCATGTCGGCCAGGGCTGGTCGTATCACGGCGAGACGGGCTTCAGGGGACCGGAGGATTGCATCAGGATGTTGGTGAGCTGCACCACCGGCGGTGGCAATTTGTTATTGAACTTCGGGCCGCGGCCCGACGGCACCTTTGCCGATGGCGAGGCCAAGGTCGCCCGCGCCATGGGCGAGTGGCTCAAGAAGTATGGGGACGGCATCTACGGCACCCGTGGCGGCCCATACCGCAACGGCACCTGGGGCGGCTCCTGCCACAAGGGCAACAGACTCTATCTGCACATCTATGATTGGCCCAAGGCGGGTCTGGCCTTCGACGCCCTGCCTAACAAGGTTGTGTCCGCCCGCACGCTCACCGGCGCGCCGGCCACTTTCAAGCAAAGCGCCGACGAACTCTCGATAGAAGTTGCCGCGAAGGATCGTGACACGCCGGTGACGGTCATCGAGTTGACGTTGGACCAACCGGTGGAACCCGGCCGCATCATCGGCGTGGCAAAAGTGCCCAATGCCTATCTGTCGGAGCACGGCGCGATCCTCAGCGCCGACGCGAAGTTGGAGATCAGTTCCAGTTCGCCGTGGGACGATGCCGGCAACCATGCGCGGCTGTTCTCCGGCGACAAGATTGACTACGCGTTCCACACCGGCGACGAGAAAAACCCCTGGGCCAAAATCGACCTCGGCGCTGTCAAGACGGTCAAGCTCATCGAAATCGACAACCGTCCCAACGAACGGCGCACCACGGGCCTGATTCTTTCCACCTCACAAGACGGGCAGCAATGGGAGGAAGTCTGGCGGGCGAAGACGTGGGAATCCTCGTGGACGATTCCGGTGACGCATTTCGAGGCGGGCATCGACGCGCCGGGGCGCCAGGCGCGCTTCATCAAGGTCGAAACCAAAGGTGACTCGCCTCACGCGCTGATGCTGCAACGCATCACGGTTTATGGAGTGAAGTGACACCCCTGCTACAAGGCTTTTCAATCGCTGCGACGGTCACAGGCTGCCGCCACAACGGAAGTCCCCCCATCCTCAAACCGAATATGTTAGACAAGACCGTCCAAACCCTGTTAGTCATCGCCGTCATGGGTGCCGTCGTGCGCCACGCGTCCGCCGCGCCGGACTCCGCCGCACCCGCGCTGAAGGCAGAGGCATTCCAACACTACATCGCGCAATTCAACAACGACGACCAGGAAATCTACAAGGGTTTCTATCCGAACTCGGCGGCGTGGGATTTCCTCAACGACAACATGCCGCTGCTCGAGTGCCCCGACGAGGACATCCAACGCACCTACTATTTCCGCTGGTGGACCTATCGGAAACATATCAAGCAGACGCCCGCCGGCTTCATCGTGGACGAGTTCCTGCCGCCAGTTGGCTGGGCCGGCAAATACAATTCGATCAGTTGCGCGGCCGGCCATCACTTCTATGAGGGCCGCTGGCTGCGCGACCCGAAATTCCTCGACGACTATGCGCGCTTCTGGTTTCACGGCGGCGGCGACCCGCGCAACTACAGTTTCTGGGCGGCGGATGCGGCCTGGGCGCGCTATTGCGTGACCGGCGACAGCAAGGTGGCGCTCGAACTCTTGCCCGACCTGATCCGCAATTACGCGGCCTGGGAGAAATCGCGGCGTGACGCCAACGGCCTATACTGGCAGGAGGACGGCCAGGACGGCATGGAAGTGTCCATCGGCGGCAGTGGCTATCGCGCGACGATCAACAGCTATCAGTTTGGTGACGCGCAGGCCATCGCGCACATCGCGGATCTGGCCGGCCAAGCGGACGTCGCGCGCGAGTTCCGCGACAAGGCCGCGGCCATCAAGAAGCTGGTGCAGGAGCGCTTGTGGGACACGGACGCGGAGTTTTTCAAAGTCCTGCCGCGAGGTGACAACACCAAGTTCGCGGATGTCCGCGAGGAGTATGGCTACACGCCCTGGTACTTCAATCTGGCTGACTCCCAATTCAACGTCGCGTGGAAACAACTCATGGACCCCAAGGGGTTCTTTGCACCCTTCGGCCCAACCACCGCCGAACAGCGGCATCCGAAGTATCAGATAACTTATAGCGGCCATGAGTGCCAGTGGAACGGACCGAGTTGGCCATACGCCACATCAGTCACTCTAACCGGGCTGGCCAACCTGCTCAACGGACCGCCGCAGAAGGTCATTGACGCGAAGGACTATTTCGCCGTGCTCAAGATCTATACCAAGTCGCACCAACTCAAGCTCGACGATGGCCGGGTCGTGCCGTGGATCGATGAAAACCTCAACCCGGCCACTGGCGACTGGCTCTCGCGGACGCGCCTGAAGACGTGGAAGAACGGCACCTGGGATGCGGGCAAAGGCGGCGTGGAACGCGGCAAAGACTACAATCACTCGACCTATTGCGACCTGGTCATCAGCGGGCTCATCGGCCTGCGCCCGCGGGCGGATGCCACCGTCGAGGTCAATCCGTTGGTGCCGCCAGCATGGGCATCGTTCTGTCTCGACCGGGTTCCCTATCACGGGCGTATGCTAACAATTGTGTGGGATCAGACCGGGCAGCGGTACGGCAAGGGCAAGGGCCTGCGGGTGTTCGCCGATGGCCGGCAGATCGCATTCTCCGCCACCCTCGGCCGCGTCACCGGTGCATTGCCTGGAGCCAAGAATTAGGTGAAATCATGAAGATAGTGACAAGGAGCCACGCCTTACTGTCGTGTCTTCACGCGTGAACCGAGGAGATAGAGGAAATCATGATGAGGCAAAATGATCTTGTTGATGCATCCATTGCCGCAGCCCTTGGCTCGCGGCCGCTGGCTTCGCACACTGTGGGTGGCGGGTGCATCCATTGCGCGCGGCGCCTCGATCTCTCCGATGGGCGGCGTGTGTTCGTCAAGTCCGCTGGCGGCGGGCAGGCGGCACTGCTAGTGGCCGAAGCCAGCGGGCTCACCCTGCTGGCTGGCCATATCCGGGTGCCACGGGTGCTCGGCCACGATGTCACCGCGGATGGCACGCGCTGGCTGGCCCTCGAATGGCTCGACCTGCTGCCGCTCGATGCTGCGGCATGGGCGGACCTGGGTCGCCAACTCGCCGCCCTGCACGCGGTCACCGTCGAGCGTCACGGCCTCGATCACGACAACTTCATCGGTGCCAGCCCACAATCTAACACTCCGGCCGCGGCCTGGCCGGAGTTCTATCTGGAGCGCCGCTTGCGACCGCAACTGCGGCTGGCGCGCGCCCACGGCCACGATCTATCAGAAGCCGGGGTTTTGGCGCTCGCCGAAACGGTGCTGGCGGGGCATGAGCCCGCGCCGGCGCTGCTGCACGGCGATCTGTGGAGCGGCAATGCCGCGGCCGTGCCTGGGTCCACCGCCGTCGTGTTCGACCCGGCGCCCTATCATGGCGATCCGGAAACCGATCTGGCCATGCTCGAACTCTTCGGCGGCCCGTTGCCGGAGGCGTTTTTCCGCGGCTACGGCCGCAGCGCCCCAGACCGCGAACGACGGCGGCCACTTTATGATCTCTATCATGCGCTCAACCATCTTAATCTCTTCGGTGGCGGCTATGCCTCCATGGTCCGGCGCTGCGTCGAGGGGCTGAGGCGCAGCGGGAAGTGAACTGTCATTTCATAGGCAAAACATCTTCGTCGCTGAGCCCCGGCTCGCGGCTGCCTCCGCTCAGATGCCGTTGCTGGCGGCGGTTACTGGCGGGTTGCGGTACCGGCGGTTTGGGTCGTGCGGCGATGGCGGCCGGGAGATAGGCAGGCAGGCCGCGGCCGCCGGATGCCAGGTGATCGGCGGTTAGAGAGGCTGCCAGCGTTGCTGCGTCCGCTCCTTCCTCGCGCAGATGCAGATACAATTGCTCGCCCAGGTTGGCCGGGGAAATCCCGTGTTGTTTGCCATGGCGGGCGTGGAGGCGTTGCGAGAAATCCCAGAAATTCCAGAATGGCGAGGCGTGCCGAGGGTGATCTAACAACAACGGCAGGGAGCGCGAGAAGCGGCCGCTGTTGCCGACTGCATCCCAATGGCGGGCGAAGCGCTTGATCTGTTGCAGGGTGGTAAAGTCCATGTCCCGGTTAGATAACAACTCATAGGGGGAGAGCCGCGCATAGACCATGGAAAATTCCTTGTCGTGGCGGATGATCGGTGTGCCGCGCAGGCGTTTGAGAATGCCCACCTGGATTTCCTGCGGGCCGAGCCGCCACAAGCGGTCGAAGCCGGCCGCGAAGCTATCGAGGTTTTCCCCCGGCAGTCCGGCGATGAGGTCGGCATGCACATGCACCCCGGAGTGTTGTTTCAGGAAACGCAGGTTGTCCTCCAGCCGCGCGACGTTCTGGCGGCGGCTGATGGTGTTCGACACCGCCTCATTGAAAGATTGGATGCCCACCTCAAACTGCATCGACCCGCGAGGAAATTCGGCTATCAAGCCGCGCAAGCCGTCCGGGAAGCGGTCCGGGATCATCTCAAAATGAAAGAACATCCCCGGCTGCCAGCGCTCCAAAAAGAATTGCAGGATCGTGGCACTCACCTGCACGTTGAGGTTGAAGGTCCTATCCAGGAACTTGAACTGCCGCGCGCCGCGCGCCAGCAGCTTGTCCATCTCCAGCAGAAATTCGGCCAGCGGAAACGCCCGCACAGGCAGATCCACCGACGACAGGCAGAATTCGCAGGAAAACGGACAACCCCGCGAGGCCTCCACATACAACACCCGGTGCGCGATGTCCTCGTCCCGATAGAAAGCGTAGGGGGACGCCAATGTCGTTAGATCGGGCAGCGGTGCCGCCAGCACCTTGGGCGGGACCGCACCGTCGAGCAGATCGCGGCACAACTCCGTGAATGCCAGATCCGCCTCGCCGGTGATCACATGATCCGCCAGCCGAACGATTTCCTGGCTTTCGGTCTCATAACTCACCTCCGGCCCGCCGAGTACGATCCTAACATCCGGAGCGAGTCGTTTCAACAGTCCGACCACTTCGGTGGTGGCCACCACGTTCCAGATGTAAACCCCCAGCCCGATGATTTTCGGCTTCGCGGCTAACAACTCCTCGGCGATGTCCGCCGCGCGCTGCTTGATGTCGAACTCCAGAATGGAGCAGCGCGGCTGCAGTTCGCCCATGTTGGCATGCAGGCAGCGCAGCCCGAAGGCCGTGTGAATATAGCGGGCGTTGAGGGTGGCGAGCAGAATCTCGGACATGGGAGGCGCGGGCGGCGAATGGTACACCGGCCCAGGTCAATTGTCCATCCGGCTGCACGAGTTCGTCACAAAGGCCAAGGGGCGCGGATGAGGTCCGGGGCTATGAAATCCTTTGACACTGGCCAGGTAAGACGCTAGTGCGAAAGACGATTTTTCTATCAAAAACAATGGCGTCTCCTATCTTCCGGTCCACGTCACGACGCTCGCCATGGTCGTGCGCTGTCACGAACCAAAACTCGACGGCCTTGTCACCGCTGCCGTCACTGGTGCTCCGAGCGAAGGCATCGAGGTCAGCATCTGGCCGGGCACGAAGTCAACGAAAACCGATGCTGACGGCTCGTTCTCCGGCACCTTCACCGCGCCGAGCGGCGGCTTGCTCGGATGTTTCTGGATTTCAGTGGAAGACAAGGGCAGTACAACCATCCGCGTTGAAGAATACAAACGGCCGATGTTCTTCGCGGAATTGATGCCACCGTCCGCTCCCGCCGCGCTTGGCGCAAGAGTCACGCTCAATGGCAAAGCCGAGGCCTACACCGGTGCCGTGATCGATGGTGCAACGGTCACTTGGCGCGTCACCCACATCACTGACTTGCCGAGTTGGATCCATTGGTCCGAATGAAGCGGCCTGCACAATTCTGACGACAGGGAAATTGCCAACGGCACCGCCACCACGGCCGCCGATGGTACAACAAGGAAGCCTTCGACTACTTCACCACCCAGGCCAAGACTTTGAAAGCAGCGTGCGCGTCCAGCATGCCGGCATCTATCAGACCGGCGTGGCGGAAATCCGCTGCATGTATGCGCCCGAGTTCAGCGCCCACTCCGCCAGCGTGTGGCTCGAGGTGGTGCGGTGAGGCGCAAGAATAGCGGGAGGGAGGATGCGTCCCGGCCAAAGCCCGCGCCTGGCAGGAGTGCGTTTCCGACGTATCCGGCTGGGGCCATGGAACGGGACTTGCCAAGTCCCGGCACCAAAGACACGGCACTTGGCAAGTGCCGCTCCGTGCATGCCGGGAAATTTTCCTGTGGCGCAATGGCCAAAGCGTGTTTAAGTGAGCCCCGACATGACACGCAACAGCATTGAACTCGCCGTGAAAGTTTTCCTCGTTTGCCTGATCGCGGTTTTCGGATGGGCTTGCTTCGGGGTGCTCAAGGAAATCGGCTGGATCTAGCGCCCGGCGGCCTTCGCGCTACTTCCAGTCCACCGCGATTTCGGCGATGCGTCCGCTGCGGTCGTCGTATTTCAGCAACCCGTGTTGCAGCGCGTACTCGTGGACGCACTTGGTGACTTTCACGTCAAAGGCGCAGTATTCGGCAATCTTGCGCAGCGGCGCGAAGTCGCCGGTTTTCTTGTGTTGCTGCCACCAGCGCAAGGCGTCGAGGCCATCGGCGGTCTTGCCAGTGCCGAGGGTGGCCGAGGCGACCGAATCGAGTTTGAGACGGAACCCGAGCTTTTTTTCCAGGTCGAGCATCATGTCGAGGTTGAGCGTCTGCTCGGCGAGAGTGTGGAAAATGTAGGGCTGGAGCACGGGGTAATCGAATTGCAGGTGGTTCCAACCGACCACCAGATCGGCGCGCACCAACTCCTCGCCGAGGCGCTCCATTTCGCTTTCCGGATAAATCTCATAGCTCCCGCGGGCGGTGCTATAGGTCACCGCCACCGAGATGCCCATCTTGGATTTGTTGGCAAACCCCCCGACGTCGCCGCCGCTGCGTTGGGTTTCCAGGTCGAAATAGACAATGTTTTTGACTGCCACGCCGCAGCTTAGGGGGCTTGACTGGAATCCGGCAAGCCTGCGGTTGGGGGAATCGAACATGCCGGGTTCAAGAACCCTGTCAATTTTCACGGCTGGAGGGGATTCGCCATGAGGGGCTTGTCAATAGAGTGTCAGAAAAACAATCAAAAACGCCGTTGACGCCCTTGCGCTTCGGGTTTGCGTGGCCGAGGAGCTTGCGTTGGGTTCGGCGATGGCCCGCTGGCCTGCTGCGAGCGGCCCCTTTCATTAGCCGGTGGGGATTGCGCCCGGGGAGGCAGCGGGAGCAGGAGCATTGAAATGAGGCGTGCATGGCTGTACCACGCGAGCCTTGGCCCGAATTCTTTACCTGGCCTTTACTTACGCGCGGTCCCGCGGTGGTACACTTGGGTTGCCCGGCCACGGGTTGGGCAACCCACCAACAACCAACCGAACCACAAAGAGAATGAAAACCAAAGACCTGACGACAATCGTTACCGTGACACTTGCCACCGCGTCCCTGACCGTGATGACCTTCTGGTCGGGAGAGCTGAATGCGGGCCTCGATGGCGAGAAACCCACCGCCCAGATCGCCAAGCCCAAGCTCACCGCCCACGGCATCGAGATGACGCTGGCGACGGCGGATGGCCGCACCTTCCGCGCCGGGGAGGAGCCGACGTTCGATCTCACCGCGGTCAACACCACCGCTCAGGCCGCCACCGCGGCCGTGCGCATTGTCATGAGCGCAACCTCGCCGACGGACAGGATGTCGCGCGTGCCGTGCCTGCCCGCCTCGTTGTGGCAGCAACAACAGCCGCTGGTGTTGCAGCCTAACGAAACCAAGGTGATCCGCCTCGCCGTCCCGGCCAAACTTCCGGCTAACAGCATGGTCGCGGTTTCCCTCGCGGAGCCCGCCGCGGCCCCTGCCGGCGCGGAGGCGACCGAGCCCGAGTTGCGGCGGGTGCGGCGCCCCGGCGGCGCGCCGCCGTCCGGCATCGTCGCCCTGAACTTCTCCACCGCCGCGCCTGCCGTGCAGGCGATGCAAACCGCGTCGGCCAACTAACCGAAAAGCAAGCCATGATGCGGTGGCAAACAGGCGTGGGCGTGGCATTCGGACTGCTGCTCGGAGCCGTCGTTCTATCCATCTCCGGGGGAGGCGGCAGCAGGCGAGGGTTGCCGCCTTCCGGAGCGATTCTTGCGGAGTGCGAGGGCCGGCTGAGCGAACTGGTGATCCATTACGAACCGTCGGCCAAGGCCGCTGTGGTCCCGGTGTACCGTGACTTCCTGCGCGCCCTGGACCGCGACGTGACCGTGCATGTCGTGTGTCCCAGCCAGGCCGCCTGCGACGAGCTGGGCGCCGCGCTCGGCGATGTCAGGTGCCAGCTCATCGCGGTGGTGGTGGACCATCCGATAACGACCTGGTCGCGGGACCGCTGGGTGGCCTTGGCACCGGCCCCCGGGGATGGTCTGACCACGCTGTTGAGTCCGCGGGGCGAGGCCGCCGAGGAAATCTGGCCGGCGCGTGCCGGGGACGAGCGGGTCGGCAACGATCTGGCGGCAGCGTTGCCGTCCGCGTTGCGCTCGCGGCACAGCGAGTTGTACTTTGACGGCGGCGACTTTCTGGCCGACGGCGAGAATGTGTTTGTCGTCTCACGCGTGGTGCCGCGCAACATCCAGCACACCACCGACACCCGCGAGGAGTTGCTGCGCATCCTGGCGAGCGAACTCAAACGACGGGTCGTTTTGTTAGACGAGTCGCCCGACCATCATGCCGGCATGTTCATGGTCGCGGTGGGCCAGCGCCGGATGCTGGTCGGCGATCCGACCCTCGGCCGGAAATTCGTCGCCCCCGCAACAAACACGGACGATGACAGCGGCGTGGCGGACGGGTTCATGAATCTGCCTGGCGGCGTGGACTTCACTCCGGAAACCCAACACCTGTTCGACGCGGTGGCCGCCCAATGCGAGGCCGCGGGCTATCAGGTCACGCGCCTTCCGGTGGTCCTCGCGCGTGACGGCAGAACCTATCTAACCTATGCCAACGTGCTGCTCGACCAGCGCGGAGTGCGGCGCATCGTCTATCTTCCGTTCTATCAGGGTGCCGAGCCGCTCAACGCCGCGGCGCGCACGGTCTGGGAAAACCTTGGCTTCGAGGTCCGTCCGGTGGATTGCACCAGCGTCTATCGCCATTTCGGCTGCCTGCATTGCCTGGTCAACGTGCTCAAGCGCGAACCCTAGATTCCCTCGGTCACTCGAAGCGTTCGGCCTGGCCGGTGGCGGCCAGCACCGCGCGCCAGCCGGGACTGGCGGGGTCGAGGCACTTCTTCTGTTTTGTTAGCAACGCGATGGGCACATGGACGAAGCGGTCGTGGAGTATGCCCACCACCACGCCGGTCTTGCCGGCCATGGCGGCGTGCGCGGCGTGGCGGGCGAACAAATCGCATAACATCGAGTCTTCGGCATCGGCGGGCACGCTGCGGATGATGTAGTTCGGATCGAAGTAACGCAGCGTCGCGGGGATTTGCGCGGCCTTGAAGTGGGCCTGGATTTTCTCGCACAGGAACTCGCCGACGTCCTTGAGCTTGAGGTTGCCCGACGCGTCGCGCTGCTCGCCGGCCGATTCTATCAAATCCTGGCCGGCCCCCTCGGCCACCACGATGACCGCATGCGCCCGCTTTAGAACGCGCCGCTCCAGTGCGGCCAACAACCCGCGCGGGCCGTCGAGCGCGAAGGGCACCTCGGGAATCAAACAGAAATTCACGTCCTGGCTGGCCACCGTTGCGCCCCCGGCGATGAAGCCGGCGTTGCGTCCCATCAGTTTGACGACCGCGATGCCGTTGAGGACGCTGTGCGCCTCGGTGTGCGCGCACTTGAGGATTTTGGTGGCCTCTTCCACGGCGGTATAGTAGCCGAACGTGCGCGCAACGAAAGCCACGTCGTTATCCACCGTCTTGGGGATGCCAACCACGGCCAGCGGGTAGCCCCGCCGTTGCGCTTCCTGAAACAGCTCGTTGCCGCCGAGCTGCGTGCCATCCCCGCCAATGGTGAAAAGGATGTTCACTCCGCGTTGAATCAGGTTGTCAACCGCCACGCCGATATCCACCGGCCCGCGCGAGGTGCCTAACACAGTGCCGCCTTCCTGATGGATGTCATCCACAAACTCGCAGCTCATCACCACCGGCTCGGCGCCGCGCCGCGGGTCGAGCCCTTGATAGCCGCCGCGAAAGCCTAACACTTGCTTTACGCCGTAGCCGTGGTGCAGTTCGAGGAAAAGCGAGCGGATGACATTGTTCAAACCCGGACACAGGCCGCCGCAAGTGACAATGGCGGCACGCGTCTGCGCGGGGTCGAAGAATAGCCGAGCCCGCGGCCCGGCCAATTCAAACAAGTATCCCGGCTCGGCACCCACCTCGATGTTCTGTGGAATGCGGATGCCATCGCTGATGGTAAGCGCAAGTGGCGAGGGAAAGCACGGGGGGCCGAGGGTGGGAGTGTTCATGGCGGCGGGAGTGATGGGTACCGAGATCGGTCGTGGTGATTGGGATTGATATTGTTACCCGGCCCGCGATTCAAGGCCAATCGCTCAATGCCCCCCGAACGGGTATGGCGGGAAACAGCTTGGCGGCGGGCAGGATGCCCGCGCCACCGTGGTCCGGGCATCCTGCCCGGATCCAAGCCCTAATTGGCTTACCCACAACGCACCCGTTTGCGCCCACCCGTCAGGATGTCTATGCCAGCCCCGAATCGGACTGGACATTGACCGGACCCATGCTATCAGCAAGGCCTCTGCCATGGATAACGCATCCGACATACCGACC
>Ga0118677_10009689_pt1 | contig 14963 bp, 15 predicted proteins | sample AliMusrvi5mmetaG_FD_86154 | JGI IMG/M metagenome (GOLD analysis project Ga0118677, IMG submission 86154)
CGTATCGGGATGCCCAGGCAGCCTACGCGTGGCTGCGGCAGAAGGGGTTTGCCGGCACGAACATCGTCGCTTACGGCGGATCGCTGGGCGGCGGCGTGGCGGCGGAGTTGGCGGTCAGGGAGACCGTCGGCGGGCTGGTGTTGCAAAGCACATTTACGAGCGTCACGGATATGGGCGCGGAATTGTTCCCCTGGCTGCCGGTGCGCTGGCTCAGCACCATCCGCTACGACACGCGCAGCAAACTGCCGCGCCTGCATGTTCCCGTTTTAGTGATGCACAGCCCGGCGGATGAGATGATCGCCATCCATCACGGCCAGGCGAACTTTGCTGCCGCCAACGAACCCAAGTTGTTCTGGGAAATCCGGGGCGATCACAACAATCCGCTAGCCGATGAGCAGCGCTTTATTGCGGGCTTGGAGAAGTTTCTGGGGCTGGTCAATGGAACCTGATGGTTGGGAGGACACCCTCCCTCCCGCCGCTGTTCAGCCCGGCGGCCAGCCCATTTGGCGGCCTCCCAAGATATGACAGTGCAAGTGCGGCACCGCCTCGCCACCGTCGGGGCCATTGTTGAACACCAGGCGATAACCGGACTGGGTGAGCCCCAGCTTGCTCGCCACCTCGGCAGCCTTGAGCAGGAGCTGCCCGAGCACTTGCTGATCTTCGGGTTTGGCTTCTGCGATGCGCGGGATCGGCTTCCGGGGCACAATCAATATATGCACCGGGGCCTGCGGCCGGATGTCCTGGAACGCCACTACCTGGTCGTCCTCGTAAACAAGCGTAGCCGCAAGCTCGCGCGCGATGATCTTTTCAAACAGCGTCTTGCTCATGGGAGCGCTATCCGTCTATTCCACGAGCAAGGAGAACTCCACTGGGCCGGATTCGGCGCCCAGGCACTGCCGCAGGTAGTCCACGATCTCGAGTTCCAGCGTCTCGCAACGCCGGCTCCAGCGCCGTGCGCCGGTGAGCTGCTTCACGCAGCCGCGCAGCCCGCGGAAGCGCACCACGCGCGGGGCCTGCTGCAAGTGCCGTTGCAGTTCGGCGCGCAGGCGCGGAAAGAAGAACAGCTCGCGCCCCTGGCCGGTTTCAAGCGCCAGCCGGCATAAATCGTACTCCAGCACATGCGGTTGCGAGTCAGCGGGAGTAGCGAGCTGTGCGGTAACCGCAAAGCCGCGCAGCACTTTCTCGAGCGCCCCCGCGAATTCTCCGACCGTCACGGACTCCCGAGCCTGCTCGTATTTGAAGTAGTGGAAGACCGCCTTCGCGGCATGGTGGACGAACTCCGGATCGAACGCCTCGGTCGTGCCGCCACCCAGCTCCACCGAAACCATGTCCGCCGAGTACGGGATGCACTCGCCCGTGCCCAGCTCAAAAAGCAGGCAATCCGCGGCCAGCGTGATCATTGCTTGGCCTCCAGCTTCTTTACTTCGTGCACGAAATCCGTCGCCTCCTGGAACCGCCGGTAAACACTGGCAAAGCGCACATACGCGACGTCGTCGGTCGCGCGCAGACCTTCCATCACCAACTGCCCGATCACATCGGCCGGCACCTCGCGATCGTACTTGTCCGTGATTTCAATGACTATCCGCTCGACGAGGTCTTCGATGACCTTCAGGCTGATGGGCCGCTTCTGGCAGGCTTTCCTGAGGCCAGAGAGGAGTTTTTCCTTCGAGAAATCATCGAGTCGTCCGTCACGCTTGAGCACTTGGAGGCCGGTCCGTTCGACTTCTTCATAAGTCGTGAACCGGTGTCCACAGCCAACGCACTCGCGGCGTCGGCGTATCGTGGCACCCTCGCGTGAAGATCGAGAGTCGATCACCTTATCGTCTTGGCAATCGCATTTGGGGCAACGCATATTGGTATAGCCACTGCTAATTGTGGCAGCCGACTGTGTAGCACACAAAGGCTTGGGGTGTCAAGCCCCCCGCGCTGGGATCCAGCAATTCTCATTATGGCCCTGTCACCGCCCGCCGGGTGAGGGCACCCGGCCTACATCCCCCGAAAAAGCGCCCGCTTGTAGGCCGGGCGCCCTCACCCGGCGCCCCCATCTCGTCCAGAATTGCTGGCGGAGATTCTCACGCTAGAAAACCTGAGGGACTCCTTCTTCCAGCATCCTCACTTTATGCGTAAGCCCCTGTTCCGCGGCAAGCTGTCGTAACCAGCGCGGCGGCTCGTCGAGGTCTTCGAACGAGAGGCGGAACGTGCCGTAGTGCATGGGGACCAGCCATTTAGCGTGCAGGTCCTTAAAAACCTGAATAGCGTCGTCGGGACCCATGTGAACATGGCGGAACGATTCCGGGTGGTAAGCGCCGATCGGCAAGAGCGCAATCTCCGGCCGGCAATGCTTCCTGATCTCCTTGAAACCGTCAAAGTAAGCGCTGTCACCCGCGTGATAGATGCGGCGGCCCTGATGTTCGAGGACAAATCCGCCGTAGCCCCGCTGGTGGTCGCGCAGGATGCGCGCGCCCCAATGTTTGGAGGGGGTCAAGGTCACCTTCCAGTCGCGCTGGCAGAAGCTCTCCCACCAATCCAACTCGACGATGCGGCCGAATCCCAGGTTGTAGGCCAATTCGCCGACGCCCCAGGGCATGATGCCGATCTTCGGATGCGGCAGGCGCCGGAGGGTAGGCTTGTGGAAATGATCGAAATGCGCGTGGGTTAGCAGCACCAGATCAATCGGCGGCAGGTGTTCGAGTTTCAGGCCGGAACGTTTAATGCGTTTGAGCAGGAAGAGCCAGTTAGCGAAGTTGGGGTCAATAAGAACGTTAAGGTCAGTGAACTGCAGCAGGAACGAGGCATGCCCAATCCAGGTGATCGCCACCTGGCCGAAGGTCAATTTGGGAAAGGCCGGGCGCTGGGACTTGCCGGTGCGGCGGGTCAGCAGCGCCTTCCAGATCATCTCCCGGAAGAAGGTGCGGGGGTTGAAGTGCCTGGCCGGAGTTAAATCCTTGAACGACCGCGGTAGCGGTTGACGGCCCAGTGCCGGACGATACGGGGCGTGCTTCGTCATAGATAGTTGGCTAGGTTATTCATACTCCGCTTTGAATAAAACTCAAATTAGGCCGTCGTAGCCGTGTAGGCTAGCAGGTAAGCTGAAGGCAGAATTATGAAGAAGACGATCTTGGCGCTCACGACTCTGGCCGTTGCCGGAGCAGGCGTTCAGACCGCCTCGGCAGGCGGTGGCTGATGAAACAACAACTCGACACGTTCCTGCTCAAGAAACCGGCCTTTGGCAAAGGCGTCTATGTCGCCCAAGGCGCCGTGGTTTTGGGCGATGTGACCCTGGGCGACCATTCGAGCGTCTGGTGCAATGCCGTGCTGCGAGGTGACATCAACCGCATCGTCGTAGGCCACCACACGAACATCCAGGACAACGCGGTCTTGCATCTCGCGGACGACTTCCCCTGCATCCTCGGCAATTACGTCACTGTCGGCCATGCAGCGGTCGTTCACGCCTGCACAGTCGGCGATGAAGTGCTTGTGGGCATGGGATCGATCATCCTCGACGGCGCGGTAATCGGCGAGCAATCACTTATCGGCGCCGGCACCCTGATCACGCCGGGCACGCGCATTCCAGCCGGCTCGCTGGTGCTGGGATCGCCGGGCAAGGTAGCGCGTGAGTTGTCGCCGCAGGAGCGGGCTAAGTTGAAAACGCAGGCCGAGAAATACGTGCGCGTCGCCGCTTACTACCTGGAGCACGAGATTAACGTCTCCGCGCTGCTCCGGTCTTAGCTGTGCCTATGCGGTTGGTCAACGAATTCCCCCTCACCCTGACCCGCTCCCCAGAGGAGAGGGAATAGCGTTCGGCCATCTGGGGATACTCTCTGAACGGCGCCCCTTTGTGTAGAAACACCGGCCTTTTCGCCAATTGCGGTAATCCCCTTGGCGAATGTGGACACCGATGACCACCTCCACTTTGGCCCCACCGCCTGAACATTGTGGTTAATGCGGAACTTCCTCTAAGTAGCAAACACGAAACTTGTCGCGTTCGATTGGGTCCTTGCTATCACGCAGGTGAAGCAGCGGCTTCCCGCCGTAGAAGGATGCCCACTGCGTAAAACTGCTCACGGGCCCCATAACATAGTCGCAGCCAGCCAGGGCGTAAAGGTCCTCCACTGGCGATCCGGCAGCAAATCCAACCGACAGACCCGGGAATTCCTGGGCGGTTCGGGGTTCGTTGCTACACACCAGGAATGACACCTTGCGGCCCGGAAACTGCCCTGCCAGTTCATGCATCCAGGCCGCGTATCGCGAGACCGGGAAGAAGTACTTGCCGCGTGCCCAGCCGATGTAATCCCCGCGGCGGATATGGACGCCCACGACCACGTCCGCGTGCTGTCGCAAGCGATCCACAGCCTGGCGACTGGCTCGCTCATGCTTCTCGATCGGCCGGAAATACGCCCTGATTTTCTCCGCATGCTTCTGCATAGCGGCCGGCGCGCGAAAGATAAAGCCGTACACAAACACGACCCTGGCATCCGCGATCCGGGCCTGGATTTCAGAAGTTTCCAGGAGGATGACGAGTTGGTGCCCCGGTCCTTCCCGCAAGGTCACCACCTTGTTGCCGAAAACCGGCAGCTTCTGGTTCAACACGCTGAGCCCCCGAACGGCATGGTAGAGGATTCTTGTCTTGCGGATCGCGCCGCCAACGCCGGGGATAACGTCCAGCCAGCTTGGTCCCGTGGCGGCTGGATAACGGCAGAAAACGTCCCGCCGCGTCGCTTCGAAGAGCCCGGCGTAGGAATGGAATGTGAAATTGATAAGGCGATGCCCATGCTCCTCCGCGAACGCGATTAGATTGGCGAACAGGGCCAGGCGGTTTGCCAGCCGACCGCACCTCAGCCCGACGACAATCAGTTTGCCGTCTTGCGATCCGGCTGGAACGACGCGCGAAGGCGGGGTTTGCACCAGTGGATGTTCGGTTTCGGGGGACATCACGGCGGCTTGGTAAACAACCCTCGCCGGGTTGTAAAGCGGAATGCCTCACTGTAAAGACAACCTCAAAGGGGTTCTCCGCCCCGGCATCCGTTCTCGACACCCTCATGCTGAATCCTCAGCATGATTCGCATGGCAACGACCTTGCTGGATAAACAACAATTGCGCCCCGTCTTTTACCCTGCCCTCACGCGCTTGGGGCCACCGGGCGACGGCGGGTATGTCATTCCGGCAGACCAAATCTCCCCGTGCCGCTTGTTGCTCTCGCTGGGCCTTTGCGATAACTGGAAGTTCGACAAGGACTTCCTCAGGCTGAACCCGGGCGTATCGATCGTTGGGGTTGACCATACCGTCGGCCCAGCCTTCTTCATCTCCGGCATCCCCTTTTGTCTGGGTAAGATTCTCGGGTATGCCCTGATATGTAATGGCGCTAAACTGCACAAATACACGAGTCGCCTGCACGATTACGTGGAGTATTTCAGCTTCTTCAGGGACCCGCACAAACACCTGAAAAGGCGGGTGTCCGCCTCGATCAATGGCCCCCTCGATATTACCTTGGACGCCATCCTGAACGCCAGCGCACCAGACGGCGAGCACGACGTGTTCTTGAAGATGGATATTGAAGGCTCCGAATACGAGATTGTGCCGGACATCGTTAAGAACCACCGGCGTATCCGATGCCTGGCCGCCGAGTTTCACCGACTGCACCAGCGCACCGAAGAGTTCAACCAGGCCATGCGTATGTTGGCTCAGCACTTCTCGATCGTCCACATACACGGCAATAATATCGGCCCCTATGACGAGACCATTGATTTTCCGATCTCGGTCGAGATTACCTGGGTGAACAAAGCTATCCTTGAGACTGAGCTTGGCCCCTCCCCGGCGAGTTATCCCCGAGAAGGGTTGGATCTTCCCAACACCCCAACCAGGCCGGACTACCAGCTTAACTTCTAGGTAGCGCGAGGCCTTCGATCAACCTGAAACCGGCCCGGGAGTCGCGAGGGTCTCCTCAACCGCGCGAACCAGGGCGCCGGTGTCAACCCCTCGCAAGTAACTCCCTTCCACCCCCTCGTCGCCCAGAACGGTTCGATGCCTATCCCCCGAGGGAATCCAGGCGCTCGTTCCAACGCCGGATCGGAACCAGGATACCGAAGGGGCGCCAGTCATCAAAGCCAGGTGGAGCGTCCCCGTGTCGCCGGACAGATGCATGGCGCTGTGCTGAATCACCGCCGCCACCTGCACTAGATTCAATTCGCCGGCAAACACCCGCCAGGGTTTGCGCCGCAGCGCTGCCAGCAAGGCATCCATCTTTCTGCATTCGCGCTCGGTGGGCGCCCCGGAGAGGATCCAGCGCTGCTCGGGAAACCGGGTTTCCAGGCGGCCTATGAGGTCGGCTATCTGCTCGGGCGACAGCTCCTTCTTGTCGGCCGTCGTAAAGGGGCTCATATGGAAATACGTTCCCGAATCCGCCTTTGTGATCCTGGCGGCCTGCAACTCGGTCGCTTCGACCTGCGAATGGAACTCCGCTCGCGTGAACGGGAACCCGGCCTGCTCCAGGCACCGGCACTTCTGCACGTAAGCCGGCTCGGTCGCCGAGTGGTATTGGACGAATTCGGTGAACATCCGTCCCCAGAACGGCGGTCCGCCATCCCGGGGTTTGCGCCCCAATCGAGCCGGTGCCCCGCTCAAGAAAGTCAGCCAGCTTGATCGGTCCGATCCGTTTAGGTTGATCAGCACGTCGAACCGTTCCTTTCGCAGCCGCCTGACCATCTGCAGGTTCTGCCGCAGGGTCGCGTGCTTCGGAAACCTGGGATACCCCCAGGCGCGGTCAATCCAGGGCAGACAGGTCATTAAGGAAGTGATATGCTCGGCGACGACCGCGTGCAGCTCCGCTTGCGGATAGGCCTGCCGGACCATCCAGAGCGCCGGCAATAAATGGACGGTGTCGCCCAGAAAGCCAAGGTCCAAGACCATGACTTTCTTGGCGCCAGAGGTCCTCTGCAAGAAACCGCCTTGGGCAGGAATGGCCATATCGAACTGTAGCGTGCTATTGAACGAGTCGTTTGATGCGCTTTTCGGCGCATCCTATAAAGCCCCGCCCCGCTTGACAACGCTGGCGTCGTCCCCGCCGCGCCGAAATGACTGAACATCGAACATCCAACATCCAAGGACCCGTCTCTGTGCCATTATTGGATGTTGGGCCTTCGATGTTGGATGTTGGATGTTTAGGCCGGAGAGAGGAGGCGTGTTTGCTGTTTGCTGTGTTTGCTGTGTTTGCTGTGTTTGCTGTTTGCTTGCTCTCCCTCCGGAATCCGGCCACGCTTCGGGCCGGTTATTTATGCTGCTGGACGAACTGGAAACCCAAAGCATCTGCGTTCTGCGTGAGGCGCTCAACAAGTTTGAGCGCCGGGCCATGCTGTGGAGCATAGGCCATGATTCGACCGTGCTGTTACGCCTGGCGCGCCAGACGTTCTTGGGTCATGCGCCCTTCCGGCTGGTGCCCGCAGATAGCCGCCACAGTACCAAGCAGCGCCGCTTCAGCCGGCGCGACGGACAAATGTGATTGGCCCATGAGCGTTACCCCCCAGTCCCCGCAGCCGCCAGTGGCCGCCGAGCAGCTTAAGATCGTCATCCTCGGCCACGTGGACCACGGCAAGTCCACCCTGGTGGGCCGCATCCTGCACGACACCGGCTCCCTGCCCGAAGGCAAGCTGGAGCAGCTCCAGCAGATCGCCGAGCGCCGCCGCGTCCCCTTTGAATGGGCAAACCTGATGGACGCCCTCCAGGCCGAGCGTGACCAGAATATCAGCATCGATACCGCGCAGATCTGGTTTCATACGCAGAAGCGGCACTACGTGATGATCGACGCGCCGGGCCACAAGGAGTTCATCAAGAACATGGTCACCGGCGCCGCGCAGGCGGAGGCGGCGCTGCTGTTGATCGACGCCCACGAGGGCGTCCAGGAGAACTCCCGTCGCCACGGCTACCTGCTCGACCTGCTGGGCATTCGCCAGGTCGCCGTGCTGGTTAACAAGATGGACCTGGTGAACTATTCACAGGAGCGGTTCAACGCCATCGAAGCCGAGTATCGCATTTGGCTCGCCCAGGTCGGCCTCCAGCCGAGCCGCTTCATCCCCATCTCAGCGCGCGAGGGCGACAACGTCGCCGCGCCCGGCACGCACATGCTCTGGTGGAAAGGGCCGACCGCAGTGGAGACGCTCGACGAGTTCAAAGCGGCCCGGTCGCTCGGCGACCAGCCCCTGCGATTCCCGATTCAGGATGTGTATCGCTTCGACCACCGGCGCATCCTGGCCGGCCGCGTCGAGAGCGGTCGCATCCAGGTTGGCGAGCGGCTGAGCTTCGCCCCGAGCAACAAGACCAGCACGGTGAAAACCATCGAGCGCTGGAATGCCCCGGCGCGCGACTTCGCCGAGGCCGGTGAAAGCATCGGGATCACGCTCACCGACCAGATCTTTGTGCAGCGCGGCGCCGTCGCCGCGCCGGAGAACGCGCCGCCCTACGCGCTCACCTGCTTCAAGGCCCGGGTCTTCTGGCTCGGCAAACAGCCGTTCATGCCAGGGCGGCCCTACCGGCTCAAGCTCGCCACCCAGGAAGTCGAATGTCACATCGACAAACTGGAGCGGGTGATTGACGCCTCCACCCTCCAAACCGTGGAGCGCCCGGCGGGCGCATCCTTTGTCGGCCGTCACGAGGCTGCCGAGCTGACGTTGCGAACGAACAAGCCGGTGGCCTTTGACGCCGTCACCGAGGTCGCCGCGATGGGCCGGTTCGTTATCGTGGACGGCTTCGACGTTGCCGGCGGCGGTGTGATCGTCCCGAACAGCTACCCACGGCGCACAGCCGACTCGCTGCACAAGAGCCACAACATCTTCTGGACCTCAGGCCGGGTGACTCCCGCGCAGCGGCTGTTGCGCCATGGCCACGGGGGACGCGTATTATGGCTCACCGGCCTGTCCTGCTCTGGCAAAAGCACGATCGCCACCGAGCTCGAACGCCAGCTCTTCGAGCGAGACAAGCTCGTCTATGTCCTCGATGGCGACAACATGCGCCACGGCTTGTGCAACGACTTGGGCTTCTCACCGCGGGACCGCCGCGAGAACATCCGCCGCATTGGCGAGGTGGCCAAGCTCTTCGCCGATGCGGGCGTCATCTGCATCACGGCCTTCATCTCCCCCTACCGCGAGGACCGCGAGGCCATCCGCAAGAGCATGCCAACGGGCCAATTCATCGAGGTCTATTTGAACGTGCCGGTCGAAGTCTGCGAGCAGCGCGATACCAAAGGCCTTTATGCCAAAGCCCGCGCCGGCAAGATCCGGGAGTTCACCGGCGTCAGCGCGCCGTATGAGCCGCCGGCAAGCCCTGAAATTGAACTGCCCACCGCCCAGCTTGCGGTCAGTGAGTGCGCCACCAAAATCATCGCGTTCCTGGACGCCCAGGAACAGTAGAGGCCGCCGTTGTTGCGCGGCCCCCAACGTCCGCCCACCGACAGAAAAGAGCAACGCCATTCCCCCTCACCCCATGAGTGGAATTGCAGAATGCAGAATGCAGAATGAAAACAGCCGGCTGAACTGGAGCCACTCCCCTTTCTGCATTCTTCCTTCTGCATTCACCCTTTGGGTGCGGGGGAACTGGTCTCACGCCGTTTCCGCGGTGCCAGCAGTTCTGAGCATGATCCCCTCCAGACCAGGTTCCAATTCCTAGCAGCATTGGACATTCTCGTCCGCTTCGGGGTCTGCTGAGCCCATTAGTCCCATTAGTCCCATTGCTCTCATCAATCCTATTCCCGGTGTGGTGGTTTTGGAAGAATCTAAGCTGCGCACCCCGCGGTCTTGGCAGTAAGAGAAGCCCCTTGCGCCCGGCAAGGCCGCGCAATAACTTATCTCTAGTACAGTGCATAAGCCCGAGTCCAGATACGTTGACAAGAAAGCCTACCTGTCGCGTTACGCGCACGAGCGGCTGCTGGCGCAGCGCGAAGCGCCGGCGCGCGTAGAAGCGGAGTTCAGCGACGAGTGGTTTCGGCAGGTGCAGGCGGAGCTGCCCAAGTTCATTCCCTTTCTGATCAAGGAGTGCGGGTTGGAGTTCCGCGGGCGGGTGCTGGAAATCGGCGCAGGTGGGGCCTGGCTTAGCGCTGAGCTCTCCAAGCTGACGAAGGTGGTTGAGGTCATCACCACTGACTTTTCGCCCAAGCTCTTGCAGGAACAGGCGCCCAAGGTCTTCAAAGCGCTGGATGCCAACACCGCCAAGATCACGCGCATGCCGGCCGACTTCCATCAACTCGGCTTCCCGGCGGACTACTTCGACTTCGTCGTCAGCTCCGCGGTCCTGCACCAAGCGTCAAACATAGTGCAGGTGTTGCGCGAAGCCAAGCGGGTGTTGAAGCCGGGCGGGCAATTCGTCGCGATCCGTGAGCCCGTCTGGCCGCTGGTGAAGATCAAGTCGCGCGCCAAGATGATCGCCAAGCTCGTCGCCACCGGCGTCAATGACCGCTTTTACACGCTTTCTGACTACAAGGAGTTCTTCAAACAGGCGGCCCTGCCTTGCGAGGCCAAGCGGGTTAGCCTCTCCTCCGGTTTCAAGTACTACGTGGACCAGATGGTCAATGGCCTGACCCACGCGCGCTATGCCTTCATCGCCACCAAGCGTGGCAAGTCGGCCGCGGAGAAGCCCCGGCTCCCCTTAGCGCGGCCGCGGTGAGGGGAGCTGGAGGTTGCAGAAGTTACATTAGTTGCAGGGTTACAAGGTTGCAAAGGTTACAAGGTTGCAAAGGTTACAAGGTTACAAGGTTACATAGTTACAAGGTTACATAGTTACACAGGGCAGCCGACCTCATGTAACCTTTGTAACCATTTAACGATGTAACTTCCCCCCGCCCCCCTCGGCCAAGGCTCGCTCGCATGCCTCGGTGACCGTCTCCGTGCCAATAGTGGCCACATCCATCCCCCCCGATGGTGTAACCGCCCATTCCGGGTGCTGGAAAGGATACTTGTTCCCGGGCGCAGTGGACTGGATGATCGCCACCCCCCGCTTGCCCATAGCCGCCGCCAGGTGCAGCAAACCCGTGTCGCCGGCCAGAGTCAGCGTGCACAGCTTGGCCAACCCGGCGCTCACCAGCAGCGGCACGCCCGCGGAGACCGGGAACCCGGCCTGGCGCGCGGGCTCGAGCGCGGCGCGGTCGGCCGGGCCGCCGCTGAACAGGACCTGCCGGCCCCGCTCACGCCAGTGACGGGCAACAGCGCAGTAACGGTCCAGCGGCCAGTTCTTCGTCAGCGTGCTGGTGAAGGGCTGAATCAGGAGCGTGGGGCGATCCAAGGCCAGTTCGTGGGCGGCAAAGAAGCTGCGCGCCTCGTTCAGGGCCTTGTCCGGCAGTACGAATTCATTGCGCACCGTGCCGGGCCGCACCCCGCATTGGTGCAGCAGCGAGAGAAACCACTCGACCGGGTGGAGGCGGTAGTCACAAGGGAAGCTGTGAGTGTAAGCCCAGTGCCGCGGCGTGGTATGCACGCTGGCCCAGCGCTGCGGCGCACCGCTTAATTTGGCCAGCCACGCCGTCTCGCCGTAGCCCTGGAAATCCACCACCAGCGAGAACCGGCCGCCGCGCAACCGCCGGAGCAGAGTGAACGTTTCGGCCAGTATGTGCACCGGGTTCCCGCTCCGATAGCGGGCGCGATTCAGCACGATCGTCTCATCCACCTCCCGGAAGCCCTCCAGCAGCGGCGCATTCTCTGCGGACACCAGAAACGTGATCCGCGCCCGGGGAAACGACTCCCGCAGCAGATGAACCGCCGGGAGAGTAAACACAACGTCGCCCATTGACTTGAGGCGGATCAGCAGAATGTTCGGCTCCTTCTCCATCATAAACCCATAGACACGGTGACCAGATTGTTCAGTCCATGACCAATGACCGGCGCATAGAGCGAGCCCGACCAACGGTATAGCAGCGCAAAGAAGATGCCGTAGGCGAAGATGGAGCCGAGTCGCAGAACGAGCCCAGCCGGCGAGGCGGCGCCCGAAAGCCACCAGTAAGGCAGATGGATCAAGGCAAACAGCAGCGCGCTCACCGCCAGCGCAGACCAAAGGGCCAGGCGTTCGAGCAGCACCCGGAACACCAGCCCGCGAAAGAGCACTTCCTCCGCGATGGGCGCGGATAGGATGGCGTTCAGCCAGGTGGCGGGGTCCTTCGGGATGGCGAAATGGCTGAAACGGCCACCGTGCTGCACGCCGACTACCGCCGCCAACACCAGGAACCCCAGGAGGCCGAACAGCACTCCTTTCCCTCGGTTCGTCTCGCCACCGAGGCGGCCGAACACTGGCGGCCCCTCCACGAAACGAACGAACAGGCACGCCGGCACAATCCACACCGCCACGCGCACCACGACCCGCAGCCCGCCGAGCTGGTTGAGGTGAGGGTAGCGCACAAGTAACCAGGCCCATAGCGTCCACACCGCAAAAAAGCCAGCGAGGAAGAAGCCGAGTGACCTCAGCTTATGGCAGGAAGGTGCCGTTTGCGCCAGCACGGCGATTGGCCCGTTCATAATGGCCGGCAGGATGCGGCAGCTCTGGCACTGAGGCAAATGCCGAATCGTCGGATTCCCTGCTCCGGCTTCTGCCTTCCCGCTTGGTGTCAGGTCGGAAGAGGGGAAGTGGAACGGTGCTCATCACTGGCGGCGGGCCGGTCGTGCCCAGCGATCAACAGAGACGGAATCCAGCCGTCCAGTGCATGAGCCGGGTTGGGCCAGCTCCGTAGGAGCGACATGTTTATAGCGACCGCCACGCCCCCGATCTTTTCCGCAAGCCCCGTAGGGGCGGCATGGCCTGTGCGAGATAGCAGCATGCCGCCCCTACGGGGCTTGCGGAGATTTCGGTTAGGGCGGGCTATAAACATGTCGCCCCGCTGGGGCTGGTGAGCTTTGGCGGTCGCCCCCCAGCCCAACGGCAAGCTGACTGATGACGAGGAGCGCGCCAATGACGTCCGCATTGAAACCTGCGTCTGATTGCGCTCCTCGGCATTCGGTCCAGCGTCTGGTTGAACTAAATGCGACCGCAACCGAGAATAAAAATAGCAGCAAGCACATACAGAATACTCCGCGTCGCCGCTCCGCGCGAACAGACGATGCTCTGAATCAATGCTCCGATCAACAAAACACCAACAGACAGCACATAACCGTTGATGACCAAGAACCCCATCCCCCCGCCGACGCGTTGGGCTACAAATGAGCGGAAGATGAAGCACAGAGGATACCCCAGCAGCACCCACGCCTTAAAAGGCAACAGCGGCGCCCCAATCCACTCGTCTCGTGTCTTGGGCAAAATGCTCATATGCGTTCAGCGGCCGAAAAGTTAGCTCCGGGGATTCCCATGCCCTCTTGTTTTCATCAAGAAGATGGATACCAACCCGGAGAGAAACAAAGCACAGCCGCTTGGCTCAGGAACGCTCAGGATCGACCCGCTCAATATGGCTCCCGAGTCCCCTGTGAGCCGCAACTCTCCAAGCCCGGCAAGCAGATCGGCAAACACAGCGGGCGACGACGAGAACAAACCCTCATACTGCAACCCCTGCATGAAGTCACCCCACTGACCAATCGGGATATGGACAGGAACTCCGGTACCGAGCGAAAAGCCGAGCGTGCCCGAAGGCGTGATAATGAGGGGAGTGAAGCTGTCGCCAGAGTAAGGATCAACCACATCTATGACAAACTGACCACTGCTCGCGTCAACCGTAAGGGAACCGAGACCACCATAGATCCAGGCACTGAGAACCTGCTGGCCCAAATCAAACCGAAACGTGCCCTGCGCTCTGGAACTGATGACGCCGCCCACGCACAACACAATGGCGAACGCGACGAACTTGAGAGATGCTCTTTTCATAAACGCACCAAGCTAACATTCGCGTCAGGCAGGGCGGGGCGAGTGCGTCCAGCACGCCACAAAACGGCGGTCCCGCCCTTGCCTGCACCGCGCTTGTTAGCCCGAGCGTTCATCGATTGCAAGGTCTGTATCACAGGAGAGGCGCCACGCAAACTCCTCGGCCGCGCGCCCACGCCGAGTGCCACCAGCACCGAAGCCGCGAATCCAAATGCGACGCCCCGAGCGGAGCCTCAACCCGACTGATGTGGTGTCTCCGCTCTCACTGGGGCAGAACCTATAGACGATGGCCTCGAAGTCGGAGAATGGAAACTCCTGGGTTTTAACCACACGGTGTCCGAAGAGCCGCCACTGTTCGTAAACCTTGCGTCGCGAATAGTCTATGGTCGCCTGCCTGGACAATGTGGCAGCGATAACAAAGAAGACCAGGATGCCCACAGCACACCAATACCAATCGACGGCGAAATGAACACAGGCCCAAACAAACGCAATGCCGCCAACAAGAGCAGGCCAAAATGTCCGCCCCTCTGGATATGGTTCACTGACAAGGTTGGGTGCTGTAGCTGGCATGACCGTAGTTGGCTAACGCAAAGGTCAGCGACGGGAGCCAGCCGCCGATGACGTGTGATCGGTGTCTGGTCGAACTGGCTGGCTCCCGTTCGCTGAACCGTCTGGTTGGCCGATCTCTGCTCTGACCTTCTCAAGAGCTGCGATGAAATCGATCAACTTGTACTCCTGAGCAAGCTGAATGGAATGAGTGATATCGTGCCCCCAATCGAACCAAGGAATGACGTAACGATCCACGCGCTCCAGAAGATCAAGCTGAACCGAATCTAAGGATGTGTCCGCTTTAACACGCCACCAGAAGTCCCGACGCTCCGGCATTACCCAGCCAACGCGGCGAAAAACAGTGCAGTGCGAGTCCGTAAAGGGCATGCCGCCAATCGGGCGCCCAAGCAACCCCTGGGCACGAGGCCAGCAAATGCCCAGGTTGACTGTAAAGCTGGTGGCTTGCTTCGTCCCCCACGGGTTCTTCTGCACACCAAAAACGTCAAAACCGTAGGCAAACGGTCTGGCGAAGGAGTTCCCGCGGCGCCGAAATCCAAACGTCTTTAGGAAAGGTGCAAGGCCACTGCGAACCATGGCAT
>Ga0118677_10009691_pt1 | contig 14961 bp, 13 predicted proteins | sample AliMusrvi5mmetaG_FD_86154 | JGI IMG/M metagenome (GOLD analysis project Ga0118677, IMG submission 86154)
TCCGCCCTCCTCTGCGAAATCAGCGAAGAGTGGCTCACCGGGAAAATCTACCTCAACATGAATCCTACTGACCTGCCCCAAAACTAACTCTCAACTTTTACAGAATAAAAATTGCGCCGCCCAAATGCTGTTCCATTACTGTGAGCCCTCGCCTGTTTCAGAAGATCTCCGATCGGAACCAGTGCTCTTCCGCATGGGAAACGCAGCGCTTCGAGTTGAAACCTCTCGATGCTCGCCTCCAAGTGCTGCAGAGCCGCCGAGAGGCGGGGTCCTGCGTCATTCATCCAAAGATATGATACAGTTTTTTTCACCGGTCATCGGTCCATTTGGATCCGGGCTACAAGCGGGCAAGCGTTTCCCTCAGCCCGATTCGCCAGGAGGTGGCGGCATAGGATGCGAGGCGCTTAACCAAATTGTCAGAGCGTCCCTCCGAATAGGCAAGTGCGCGGCGGGTGTAAGCGCTCTTCATGGATGAGTGGATATAGAATGCGTCGAGATCTGGCAGTTCCGCCACGAGCAGATAACCGTTGTCGCCGAGCAATTGACGGAGCCCGCGCGAAGGCCGCTCAATGGTTGCGGACAAAAAATTGTGCGTTTTAAAAGGAAAACCACCCATCACGCGTTCCTCGGCTCCCTCGACGTCAATGGAAAGATAGTGGATGGTATTCGGACAGTTGTATCTTCGAAAGATCGTGGCAAGGGTCTCCGTCTTGATGGTCTTCGATGGGGTTGACAAAACCTTGTTGTCCGTTTCGGCATCGACAATCCCTCCATAGAGGCCCTGCCCGTCAGTAAACACAACCTCCCTCTCCTCGGAGTCCAAACAGGCGTTAACACAGTGGCACGATCTGTTTGCCTTCAGCTTTTCAAAGGAGCTGGGATCCGCCTCCACGCAAATTCCTGACCATTTGAATCTCGTTTCGAGTGCGTAGGTGTTGCTAATATATTTCCCGGCCGCAGCACCTATATCAACAAAATATCCGTGTGACATTCCGCCAAACACATCGTGAATGACCCAGTTATCCTGTCCGGCCTGTGAATAGAGTTTTTGTAGCATTCTTAATTCCGTATTAATGTCCGTTTTACCGAAATGTCCAGTGTCGGCGGATCTGTGACAGCGGGACACCTTGCGACAATTATCCCGTCGAAAGAGTAGGACTGCTTGTTGTCAACGCTGCAGAGAATTGCGTAGCCTGCTTCCTGAAGCACTTTAAGGCAGCCATAATGGCACACATCTCCGTGCGTGGAGATAAAAATATAATCGATTGCTTTCGCCGCAATCATTTTTTTCGCCCCCTGGAGCATGAGCAACTCCGACCCTTGGATATCGGAATGCAATATTTGCAACCGGTCGATACGGTGATATTCGCAAAAACCGTCAACGGAGACCGTCGAAGCGCTCTTGATCCCCGTTGTCGCAACGCTCCCGACAGCGGCACGGGTGAATGTCGCCCGGAATCCGTTCAGCTTGAAATTCTGCCTGCCCGCTTCAAGGTTTCTCGGATCCGGCTCGACCAGAAAACATTTTGCTCCCGAGATCTCCGAGGCGAACCAAAGCGAATAGAACCCCCAGTAGGCTCCAAGCTCCAGAATCGTGGAACCAGGAGCGATATGGGGAAGCACGGCAGCAAAGGCGCGCTCTTCCTGCGGCTCGTGAACCCCCCGGTTCCGCACCAGCATGTTCAAGATTCCAGAACCGTAATATCCCAGCGCGCGCACCCTGATTCCATTGTGCATGGCGATCACCGATCCGTCGATTTTTCCGGCATTCGGACACCTTGGAATATGGGCGTTGTCAGGACAGCTTGTCACATCGCGGATTCGTTCCACCCATTCCGGTGAAATATCCCCGAGCGCTTTTTTGACGAGGCTGGGATTCCTCAAAGTCAGACGCGCGCGGCATGTCTGAAAAAATAATGTTATTGGCTCGGCTTTTTCTGTCACAACACCGGCAACCGCCCGGAGTTTCTCCATGACCGGGTACACAAAATGAAGACGGACAAACGCGGGACAAACGACATGGAATGCCGCGCTGTATATTTTCCCTGGTTTGTCTGTGCTGACTTTCATGCGTGAACGATGGCCATTGGCTTCATATCGCGGAATTGCCTGCGGGACAACCGGTGCAGTTTAGCGGGCTATGCTGCTCTGATCGAGGCCGAAGTGCTTGTGCCTCTTGTCCTCGAACCTTTTGAGATAATATTTCCAGAATATCCAGGCGGATACGCAGGAAAGTGATGCCGCCATGAGTCCGAAGCTGACATTTGATTTATGGATGATCGGGCATTCCCGAAGTGCCACGATGAAAAACAGATGGTTCAAATACACCGGGTAGGAAAGCTCGCCGACCACCCTGTCAAATGCATCATGCCGCGTGAAATGGAAACCAAGAGCAATCAATGGCATCGCCATAAGAATCAGCAGGATTTGGGCATTCGATCCCCCGATCCGCCCCCCGATCATCCAGGAAACCCATGGAAAATAGTGGCCGAATGTTATGACAATCGCGCAGATTCCCAAGTAGCCGATCCAGCCGGGGGCCGCAGCTTTTCCCATTTTTGTTTCGAGATACCGGGCAAACCTCCAACCGAGCATCCCCGCGACAAACAGAGCGAGTTCGAATGGCATAAACCGGTAAATCCATGGCTCATGATCAAGTCCAAGAAAACTGTATGCGAACAGGCGGGCACCCAGAGACAACAACAATAATCCCAAAAGGTGCCATGTTTTCAGGCGGTTTAGAAATGGCACCATCAGGTAGAAGATCAGCTCGATGGCGACAGACCAGCACTGGGGAATAATGAGATATAAATAGAGCCCGTCCGGGAAAAGAGGTTTTCAAAAATCCGCGTGCGAGGCGGGTGATTTCCCGTCAAAAACACCACAACATATAGACGCGCAGACCACACATTTTTTCTGGCAGCGTCGTTTTTCAGCAACTTACACAAAAAACGCCGGTTTTTGGCACACCTCTCTTGTGGTGTCCTTTTTCTCGCAGATCAAGCGAGGGTCAGGCGGCCTCAGCGGCCGCCTGCTGATCACAGGCCCAGGGCCGTCGGGCGAGGACCCAGAGGTTGTGGGAAAGCACCGCCCAAGCCACTTGGAGTTGGCGGTTTGTGAACCCTTTTGCCAGCGGAGTGCCGCCAAGGAAAACATTTTTAAGGATGCCGACGCGACCTTCGGTTTGTGAGCGCCGACTCATGGCCGCTTGAAAAACTTCATCCTCTGCCATGCGGCGTGAGAGCTTCCTGGGATCCTTCGGGCAAATCCCGTTGAAGACCTCATCGCGATCCAGCATTTGCGCGTTGGCTTTGCTCTCAAATCCCCGGTCCGTCACGACCCCGCAGAGTTGTCCGCCGCTTTTTTCCTTCAGCCCCGGATAGCGTTGCTGGAGCCATTTCGGATCTCCCTGGCTCCTCTCGCGCTTCAACTCGTGGTCCATGATAAAACCTTCCGCGTTCTCCGCCAAAAACAGGCCGTTGCCAAACTCCACGTCCGCCCCAGCTTTGCCGCGCACGATCACATGCACGTCGCGCTCGTAGAGGCTCAGGATTTTATCTCGGCTGGCAACTTGGCGTTCCCCGATGATGCGCTCGTGCGCCTGACGCCTCGCCTCGGGCAACTGCTCGAGCACGTTGTCCATGCGCCGCAGGATCACTTCGGCTTCCTTGCGCGTGAGGTCGCTCTCGCTCCAGTGCGCGTCCAACGCATCCCGGTAGCGACGGCCGTGATCCTCCACAAGCTTGCTCAGCTTTTTGATCGCTCGCAGCACGCGCTTGCGTTCCTTCTTGCCTCCCGGTTTGCGGCGTCCCGCCGCGCTCATCCCCATCGAGAGTGCGTTGATCTCGCGCAGGAACTCCTCGGGTTCGGGGATCCGCCATTTGAGCCCGTGCCGCCGGATCACCAAGATGCTTTTCACCAGCGTGCGCACCCCGTCGCGCATTAGAACCCAGTCGGTGGGAAAATGAATGCACGCTTTCAGGCACGTCGTGTCCACCCACACCACCGCCATGTCCAGCTCGCTTTCCAGGCCGATCTCTCGCGCCCGGTCCGCATCCCCAACCGCCAGCGCCAGTGCCGTAAGAACCTTCTCCATTTGCTCTGGCGGCAGCCAGTGCGCGTAGTCTCTCAGCGTGCTCTTGCCGGGAACCTTGATCGTCCCAAAGTCCTCGCACCCGCAGAACCAACGGTAAAGCGCTGTCAGCGCCAGCTGCTTGCTCATCTTGCGATAACCGCCGCCGATCAGGTTCTTGAGCACCGTGCAGCGAAGCGCCCGGCTGCTGTGCCGGATGTAGCGCTCCACATCCCTCACTCCGGCAACAACTTCTTCTCCGCCTTCCTCAAGCTTTTTCGCGTTTGCTTCAAACTGCTCCATGCTCAGCTCCAAAAACAGCCGATCCACCCCGCTCACCCTCAAAATCTGCTCCACCCGCTCCAGAAGCTGCTTCTCCTGATCGTAATCTTTGCAGTTCAAAACCTGCGGAAGTGCTGGACGAAAATGATCTTGGATCGCTATAATTTTGCTCATCGGTGGCTGTCTTTTGCGTTTGGCGACGAAATTATAACCATCCGATTTCGGGCATGACAGCGTTTTTCGCTGCTCATGCCCGTGCTTTTTTACCCGCGAACCCTCGTCACGCCTTGTTCTGCTCTTCCCGGACGGGCTCTATATAGGCATATCCGTATTAGCCAACCCTAACACCAAATCGCTTTCTTTCGGTATCGCAATGCCCTGCTTCCCGCGGTCACCGGACCATTCAAAGCCTGTGTGAAGCTCACTTCCATTCTCTCCCCACTGGGGCCACATAGAATTAAAATTTCTGTCACACTCGTTCACTATAGAAGGGAGATCTGCAACACTATACCCAGCATTTTTAACCAACTCTCTATTAAAGATAAGCACTCCCGATCCTATTCCTTTTCTGTAAACATACCAAACAGTAGTCGGGCCATTACAATCAGATGGTGGCAGACTATGTTGTTTCGAGCTCAGTGGAAATCTTTTAATCAGGATAGGAGGACGATTTTCGACAGGAAGGGCATTTAATTTTTTAACCCACTCCTTAAACTTTGGGATAAACCAATCAAACTGATCAAGTGAATTCATTTTATTGGCATCGTATGGAATCACTTTATTATTATCGAGCATATATGTGTTTTTCTCGGTGCTATAACCAGTGCGACTTTTGTTCAACTTGGCCGATAATAATCGTTGCCAGTGTTTATCTGTAGATAAACCAAGGCCCACTTCTACCGTGTCGTTATTTTTTCCTGTCAGTTTACATGAAAATCCCGGCATGCCAGGAAGCCCAACGGGAGTATCCCTGCCTTCAAGCCAGTCCAAAATAATCGAGTTTGCGTCTTTTAGATTTTGTTTCTGACCTTCCTGTTTCGATTTATCTTGTGCGATTTTGTCTGCATACTCTTTATGAAATCTCGCAATAATCTGTGCACCTGTTAATCCATCGTATTGCTTAACATGTTCCAAGAAAAGGGCATCTTTTTGATTGTCACTTGCGTTGGGGTTGTCCTTTAATTGTTGAATAGCAATTACCGCTTCATTTAAAAGGATATCATTTGTGAGAAATGACCTAAGTAATATTTTGTCTTGATTCCCGATATTGGGATCTTGCTGCGCGTAATTGATGACATTTTTCACGCTCTCAGTAAAAGCAGATGCAGATGATGCATCGAGTTTTGGATCTGCGATCAAATAGGTAGGAAAGCAGATAATTAAGGCGACAACGATTGGTGCAAAGTTCATATATATTCTACGATCTAGTATAATTATAGGTTGAAGCATGGTGATATGTTTATAGTGATGTGGACCCCATAAATGATCCGGTTTTTGAATTATAGCGTTTGGCCATTCGGTCGGCAGTAACGACAATTACCCCACCACTCACTTGAATGCTGTTTGCTTTCGATCCAACTGAAATCGATCCCTGGAACGACCCAGAAAGGGCATTGTAGCGATTGACAGTCCCGTTCGCCAAAAGAACGGCGATGATTTGCCCATCACAGCCAACAGCAATGGCATCCCTGACCGAAATGCTTCCTTGAAACGAACCGGTTTGAGCGTCATTTCGATTTACCTGCGATGGGCTTTTCAGAACGGCAACAATACCGTCGGCTTGCAGCACGCTTGGCGACAGGCAAATCACAATTGCGCTAATTCCCAGTAGTTGGCGGGTCAATGTATTCATGCTTTTGGAGATTTGATGTAGGAAATCATGTAAAGAGGGTGGCTTGGATTTTCCTCGGCATTTGAAATGGGTGGTTTTTCAAGGGTTTCAAATGGCAGTTATGGTTTTTGCTTTTTCTGTCGCAGCAGCAATGCGTTCCTTGATGAAGTTGGGTTGAGCAGAATGGAAACGAGATAGAGCCCCCTCTGTCAACTTGGCTCCCTCGACCTCCATGCCTGCAGGTGATTCCGCCGTGCAAGCAACAAGCCATCGGCTGTTTTCTTCCATGAACTCTCCGGATGCCTGCATTCCGTTCTGATAGCCTTCAGGAGCCAGGAGCCTGCACATCACGTCAAGGCATGGGGCCAAGCCCTGATCCAAGGAGACCTGAAGGGATTGCTTCGCTTGTCGCCGCGGCATGCAGAAGTCTCGGAAGTTTTTTCCCGTGTGGAACGTGTCTACCCAGACTTTCCACATTGCCACGAACTCCTCAACGGAAACCTCGTGATTATTGGCGTGCGGAAAATTGATCATACTTAATTGGATGGCCGCTCGGGAGCTGTTTTGTTCTGAGATTTTCGAGAAATTTTCCCGACGCAGGTGCACGAGGAAGAGCCGTTGTCGGCAAAAAATGCTGCGATTTCACCGCCGAGTGTTTGCGCGTCGGCGGTTGGATTGAAGAGCGTGTTGGTCATGTGAGCTACTCTTGGGCGAGGAATATTGTCTGGAAAACCAGACAACCCCATCATCCCTCCTCGCTACTGTCAAGTCTGGAATTCCAGACATGGCACCCCGCAACATCATTGGTCCCCAGCTCCGTAAGCTGCGCAGTCAGCGGGGGCTTTCGCAGCAGAAGCTTGCGGAGCATCTCCAGCGGAAGGGGTGGGATGTTTCGCGCGGGATGATTGCGCGGATCGAGGGGCAGGTGCGCTGGATCGCCGACTTCGAGCTTCTCTTTCTTTCGGAAGTTTTCGCGGTTCCGCCGGATTGGTTTTTGTCGAGGCATGGCAATATTGCACTCGCGAACAGGCTCGTCAGCGATCTTCAGTGGGGAACAACCGACGCGGGACAACGCGGTTGATGGGAGCCAGGCAAATGGGGGGAGGCAGATTCGAGCGGCATTGAGAAGATCATTGGAGGGATGGCCACCGTCCCACTTCGCTGAACAGGTCGCGCCCCCGATCCGCGCGGAACGCCAACGAGGGGCGAGGCTTTGAACGCTTCGCTCCTGCCTTCGGCGGCAATCCTGTCTCCCTTCGGTCGGCTGGCCGAGCCCAATATTTCGGCTCACACGGAGCTTCGCCCTTCGCATCCGCACCATGTCGGCGATCCGTTCCCCTCCCGTTTCTTTCCTGACGTGACGCGGATTTTTTGGGACTCACCAACGAAAAGAAAACCGGAGTGAGGATTTGTGCCGGGAGACGCCCTTTTCCGTGTCCAACGTTCCATTTGCCGCCGGGTGGAGGATTCGATACGATGGCAGGCTGAACATATGTCTGGAATAACACTGGAGCTGGTTTTTATTTTCATCCTTCTTGTGGCAAACGGGGTTTTCGCGATGGCGGAGATCGCGCTTGTTGCGTCGCGCAAGGCGCGCCTGAAAACGCTTGCCGATGAGGGGCATTCCGGGGCGAAGCTCGCCCTTGTCCTCGCCACGACACCTGGAAAATTTCTCTCGACCGTGCAGGTTGGCATCACGCTGGTCGGGGTTCTGGCCGGAGCTTTTGGCGGGGCAAGAATTGCCGGGCATCTGACCCCATTCATTGAAAAAATCCCCGGCCTCAGCCATGAGATCTCCGAAAATATCGCCCTCTTCATCGTGGTCGCGATCATCACTTATTTCTCGGTGATCATTGGCGAGCTTCTTCCGAAGCGCCTCGCCCTCAACAACCCCGAAAAAATCGCGTCGGCGCTCGCGCGTCCGATGAACGGGCTCGCGACCCTCTCCGCCCCGCTCGTCAACATTCTCAATCACTCGAGCGATTTCCTCATGGCCGCTCTCGGCGTCAAAAAAACCATGGCATCCTCGGTCTCCGAAGAAGAGGTTCGGGTTCTGATCGACGAAGGTCTCAGCGCCGGCATTTTTAAAAAGGCCGAGAAGGACATGGTCGAAGGCGTCTTCGAACTCGACGAACAGATCGCCGGCGATCTCATGACCCCGCGCGCCCGCATGATCTGGCTCTCGCTGGACGATTCCGACGACGAGAACTGGCGGCGGATCGCCGGCAGCGGGCACTCGCACTTCCCGGTTTATCAGGGAACGCGCGACAATGTTGTCGGCATGGTCTCGGTGAAGTCCCTCTGGGCAAACCTCTCGCTGGCCGGCCGGGTGGAATTGCGCGCGCTGGTCACCCCCCCGCTCTACGCCCCGACAACGATGCCGGCCGGCAAATTGATCGAGGAGTTCAAAAAATCCGGCAAGCACATTTCGCTGGTGGTCGATGAGTTTGGCGGTCTGCAGGGGCTGGTCACCCTGAACGATGTCATGATGGCCATCGTCGGCAACCTTCCCGAACGCGAGCAACGCCACGATCCCAAAGCCCTCCTCCGCCAGGATGGCACCTGGCTCATCGACGGCATGCTCGATGTCGATGAAGCCAAACACAGCCTCGGCATCGAGGACAATTTTCCCGGCGAAGACGAAAACCGGTTTTCCACACTGGGTGGGTTCATCCTTTTCCGGCTGGGACACATTCCGCGCGAGGGGGAAAATTTTCTCTGGGATCGCTTTGAATTTGAAGTCATCGACATGGATCGCCAGCGCATCGACAAGGTTCTCGTCACCCCGCGGGCTCCCAAGCCGGAAAAGCCCGGCGAAGACAGCGATCCCTCCGCGGAAATCTAGAGCATTTCAGCGGAATAATGGGGCACCTCGGCGATGCGCCCCTGCCACTTTGGAAGCCGCGGATCAACTCACGCGAAGACGTCCTGCCCGGCCTCGCGATCCTGCCAGCGGCGGATGCGGAAGATGTGGGCCGGGCGGGTGGATGGGTTGAGCGAGACGAAGTTGCGGGCACCGCGCCAGGAGAACTTTTCACCGGTGAGGAGGTCTTCGACGACGAAGGCGTCGTTCTCCCCGATCCCGAAATCGGCCAGTGGCACGTGGACGAACGCGGTCTGGGGCTGCCAGGGATCGACGGTGAGAACGACCAGGATCAGGTTGTCGAGCGAGGTCGTGACCTTGCTGAAGCAGAGGACATTGTCATTCTCCGCCGTTTGGATGCGGAGGTTGGCGTATTCCTGAAGCGCGCGGTTCTGCCGCCGGATGGCATTCAGTTTCGTGAGAAATCCCTTGATGTTGCCGGGGGCGTTCCAATCCCTGGCCTTGAACTGGTATTTCTCCGAGTCGGCGTATTCCTCGCGTCCGGGCAGCGCGGCATTTTCGCAGAGCTCGAACCCGCTGTATATTCCATAGACCGGGCACGCCATCGCCGCGAGGACTGCGCGGATCATGAAGGCCGGCCGCCCGCCTTTCTGCAAAAACTCCGGCAGGATGTCCGGGGTGTTGGTGAAAAAATTGGCGCGGAAGAATTCCTTGAGATCGGTCTGCGTGAGCTCGGTGAGATAGCCGGCGAGTTCGTGTTTTGTGTTCCGCCAGGTGAAGTAGGTATAGCTCTGCGTGAACCCGGCCTTGGCGAGTTCCTGCATCATTTTCGGGCGTGTGAACGCCTCGCTCAGGAAGACGGCATCGGGAAATTTTGCCTTCACTTCAACAATCAACCACTCCCAGAACGACACCGGTTTGGTGTGCGGGTTATCGACACGGAAGATCCGGACGCCGCGCTCGCACCAGAACAAAATCACGTCGCGAAGCTCGTCCCAGAGCGCGCGCCAGTTCGCGTTGTGGAAATTCAGGGGATAGACGTCCTCGTATTTTTTCGGGGGATTCTCGGCGTATTTGATGGTGCCGTCCGGGCGTTTGAAAAACCATTCGGGATGGGCCTTCACGTAGGGATGGTCGGGCGAGCAATTGATGGCGAAATCGATGGCGATTTCCATGCCGCGGCCGCGCACCTCGCCGACCAGCCACTCAAAATCCTTGAGCGTGCCGAGTTCGGGCGCAACGTCCTTGTGACCGCCGCCATTGACCCCCTGCCTGCTGTTGCCGATGGCATAGGGCACTCCGGGTTCGCCGGGTTCGCATTGGATCGCGTTGTTCCGGCCCTTCCGGTTGGTCGTCCCGATCGGATGGATCGGGGGAAAGTAGATCACGTCAAAACCCATCGCCCTGGCATCGTCGATCCGCCCGAGGCCGTCGCGGAACTTCGATCCGGAATCGGCTTTCCCTTCGGCCGAACGCGGGAAAAATTCATACCATGCGGCGAACGTTGCCCGCTCGCGATCGGCCTGGATCGGATGAGCCGGCGAGGCGGTCGTGGCCAACGAACGGTCGGCATAAGCGGTCATCAGGGCGCACAGGCCGGGATCGTTGGCGATGGCATGGGCTTCGGCCGCGTCGGCCTCGTGCAGCGCGGCGGCAAAGGCCTTCAATCCCGTTGCATCGGGCGACTTCTTCGCGCGAACCGCCGCCGCTTCGACAAAGGCGGCGCCTTCGAGCGTCTCGCTGCGAAGGTCGGTCAACCCGGCGCCGAACTTCTTCCCGATCTCCTGCTGCCAGGAAAAAAAGACATCGCCCCACGCTTCGATCGTGAACTCCCAGGCCCCTGGAGACGTGACACAAAGCGTGCCGGACCAGCGGTCGTTGCCCAGCGGAATCATCGGCGTTTCCCGCCAGAGTTCGTCCCCCGCTCTCCGCCACTTCAAAAGGGCCGTCACCGCGTCATGGCCTTCCTTGAAAATATCGGCTTCGACCGTGATCTCTTCGCCGACCGCACGCTTCACGGCATAGCGCGCATTGTCAAAGGAGGGGGTAATCCGCCGGATGATGGCGGTTTCGGGTTGTTTGTTCATGGCAAGGAATCGAGGGCGCGAACCAGTTCATCGAGCCCCTCAAGGCGGGCCGCCGTTTCGCGAAGCAGACGCCGGGCCGCCGGGATATGTCCAAGAAAACCGGCGCGGCCTTTTTGGAGGCCGAGAAACCCGTAGGCACCCAGCGCCTGCATCAGCCGCTGAAGGGCGCACCAGTGGAACACCTCCCGGAAGTCGTCGCCCACCTCCTGCCCGGACCGGCGGGCAAGGCGCTCGTAGAAGCCGAGCAGTTCCTCGCGCTCCATCGGTGCCAGCGAAACGTATGGATCAAGGAGCAGCGAGGCAATATCGTATTGGGCCAAACCCGGACGCATCCCTTGAAAGTCGATCAGCCAGGCGGCCCCTCCGAGAATCATGATGTTCTGGGACTGAAAATCGCGGTGCACCAAAACCCGTGGCAGCCCCGCAAGCCTCTTGGCCGCCGCGTGCAGCGGAGCAAGCGCGGCCAGACGCGCGACCTCGCCGGCGGGAAGTTGGAAATAATTGCGCAGGCAGTGCTCAAAAAAATACCCCTGTTCCCAAAGGTAGAGATGTTCATTGAACTCCTTTTCAAGCGTGAGTCCGGCCCCGGCGAGTTTCCGCGTCGCGGAGGAATGCATCTTGAACCCCTCGATCAAAGCAGATTCGTAAAGCGGACGCCGCACGTCCCACGGCTCCCCGCGAAACGACCACAAATCCTCTTCCCCAAGGTTCTGCATCCAGATCAGCCCCTCCTCCGCATCATGCAGATAAATGTGGGGCACCTGAAGTCCCGCCGTTCCCAGAAAGCGGGCGATATCCACATAATGCCGGTTCTCCTCGCGGTGCTGCGAATACTTCACCAACATCATCGAGCGATCCCCCGCCACAATCCGGTAAAACTTCCGATCCGAGCCGCCTTTGTCCACAACCGTCACTTCAAAATCCTCGGAACTGTAGCCGGGAAAATTTTCGATCGTGCGGTGGATGACGTGTTGGACGGCGAGCATGAATGCGGCGGAAGCTTTGCCGGGCCATTCAATACGCTCCGAAACCGCGAGGAAAGCAAAAGCGATAAAAATGTCGGACGGCTCGGCGAGCCATCCCTGCCGGTCAGGGGTGGATCGTCCGACTTGTTTTCCCTCTCCCGGTGTGTGTTCGGAATTACCGGTTGCCGAAGAGAGCGCTTCCCACGCGGACGATTGTCGCCCCTTCGGCGATGGCTGCCTCAAAATCCCCGCTCATCCCCATGGAAAGCTCCGGCAGCGGGACTCCGCCACGCTGCTCAAGCTCGTCGCGGAGGTGGCGCAACCCCGCAAAAAACGGACGCGCCTTCCCGGGCTCCCCGTCGTAGGGAGCAATCGTCATCAGTCCCCCGATCCGGAGGCGGGGCAGCGCGAGGATCCCATCAAAATCCGTCCGCAACCGATCCGGCGAAAATCCGAATTTCGAGCCCTCGCCGGACACATTGACTTCGAGGAGGATGCGCGGGAACGCGCCGGTTTCCGCGGCGATCCGGTTCATCTGCCGGGCCGTGTCGGCGTTGTCCACGCCATGAAACAACGAAAAGAAGGGCAGAACCCTGCGGATTTTGTTTGTCTGGAGGTGTCCGATAAAATGCCATTCGACGCCCGTCGGCAGCAGGGGGATTTTTGCAAGGGCCTCCTGCGCGCGGCTCTCCCCAAAAACCTTCTGCCCGGCATCCCATGCCTCGCGGATCGCGGCGAAGGCATGCGTCTTCGAGACCGCGACGAGCCGGATGCCTCCGGGATCGCGACCGACCCTCCGGGCGGCTTCCGCAATCCGGCTTCGGACGGTGTCCAGATTCTTTTCGATTTGACTCATAAGAAATTCTGTTGTGGCTTTCCTTGAAGTTATTAGTTTAGCTTATCCCCGAGAAACCGAATGCAAATTCAAACATTCAAAATATTCTGCGATTTGGCGGACAGCGAGAGTTTTTCGCGCGCCGGCGAGCGGAACAACATCACGCAAAGCGCGGTGAGCCAGCAGATCCGCGCCATTGAGGAGGAGTTCCAAGTGCGCCTGATCGACCGCGGACGCCGGGCTTTTTGTCTGACGCCCGAGGGTCAGACCTTTCTGGCGTCGAGCCGTGAGATCATGGGGGCCTACGAGGATCTCGGGGCGCGCATGAAAAGGCTCAAGGAGGTCATTTCCGGCGAGCTGCGCATCGCGACAATTTTCAGCATCGGTCTCCACGAGCTGCCGCCGTATTTGAAGCGGTTCCGTCGCGAGTTTCCGCTGGTCGAGGTGCGCATGGACTACCGGCGCTCGGCGCAGGTTTATGCGGCCGTGCAGGAAAACCGGGCCGATGTCGGTCTGGTCGCCTACCCGGCCTCGCGGCGCGGGATTACGGCGGCGGTCTTCTGGCGCGACCGGCTGGTGGTCATCTGCGGTCCGGCCCACCCGCTCGCCGTCCGTCGGAAAGTTTCCCTCCGCGATCTTGCCGGCGAGAAATTTATCGCCTTCGAGCCCGATCTGCCGACCCGCCGCGAGGTCGATCGCCGGCTTCGCCAGGCCGGTGCCCGCGTGCGCGTGGCCTTTGAATTTGACAATATCGAGACGGTGAAGCGCGCGGTTCAGATCGAAAACGCGATCTCGATTGTCCCCCGCACGTCGGTGCGTTCCGAAATCGAAGCCGGGCAGCTTGCCTGCGCCGAGCTGAGCGAGCCCGACCTCTGGCGTCCGCTGGGCACGCTGGTTAAAAAATCCTCCGCCGGCACGCCGGCCCTGCGCGAGTTTCTCGGCCTCCTCGAAAAAACCGACCTCGGCGGCGAGGGCAGCGACTTCCAACACCACAAGGCCCTCCCACAAAAATGAAAACTCCCGCCATCGGCATCATCGGAGGCAGCGGTCTCTACCAGATCGACGGATTCGAGCAGGTCGCCGAGATCCGGGTTGTCACGCCATTCGGCGATCCGTCGGATGTGATCGTCGGCGGTTCGCTGCACGGACGTCCGGTCTTTTTTCTTCCACGGCATGGGCGGGGACACCGGATCGCACCGCACGAAATCAACCACCGGGCGAACATCTGGGCCCTCCGCTCGCTCGGCGTGCGCTGGCTCATCGCGGTGACCGCCGTCGGCAGCCTGCAGGAACAATACCACCCGCGCGACATCGTCTTGCCCGACCAGTTTTACGACCGGACGAGCCGTCGGGAGTTTCACACATTTTTCGGCAACGGGATCGTGGCGCATCCCGCGTTTGCCGAGCCGATCAGTGCGGAGATGCGCAAAATCCTGGCCGGGGCCTGCGAGGCATCGGGCAGGCGCTTCCACGACGGCGGCACCTATGTCAACATGGACGGCCCGGCCTTTTCCACGCGGGCGGAGTCGAATGCCAACCGGCACCTGGGCTTTGACGTGATCGGGATGACCAACCTCCCCGAGGCCAAACTCGCCCGCGAGGCGGAAATCGCGCTGGCCACGCTCGCCATGATCACCGATTACGATTGCTGGAAGATCGAGGAGGAACCCGTGACCGCCGATGCCATCGTCGCCCACCTCCATGCCAATGTCGCGACGGCCAAGGACATCCTCTCCCGTGCGATCCCGATGGTGCCCGAAAATCCGCACTGGCCGGAACACTCCGCCCTTGATGGCTCGCTCATCACCTCCCGCGATTTGTGGCCGGTGGAAACCGTGAAAAAACTTGGTGTGATTTTGGAGCGCTTTGTGCGATAGGTGCGATCCTCACCGCATCGCACGCATGAAACACAATTCTTGGATCCTCGGCCTGGCACTGGCTCTCGCCCTCATCGGTGCATCATTCAAACTTTCCCACGCCCAAAATGCCGCGCAGCCCGCGCTCCCGGCAGGTGCCCCGAAAGTTGAAACCGCCCGCCCCACCGCCGCAAGAGACGTTGCGACGG
>Ga0118677_10009692_pt1 | contig 14959 bp, 8 predicted proteins | sample AliMusrvi5mmetaG_FD_86154 | JGI IMG/M metagenome (GOLD analysis project Ga0118677, IMG submission 86154)
ACATAAAGTAATTTTTGATTTTCCTCTGTCAACAAATCCTCTAGCTTGGTATCTTCCATCACCAAATTATCATATTCTGAGCTCGACTCCATTTCCACCAAAGTCACTTCCTGTTCTTTTTCCCAATTATCGGAACACATAAAAAATGACGTCATCTCATTTTTCTCGTAATTCACTGAATCAAGAATTGCATTATGCAAATCGAAGAATGTCGCTTCCGAATCAATTGTAATTATCCGCACAAAATTATCTACCTCATCGGATAGGATTGTGAATTTATATACCATGTTTGTTAGTTTTTATTTCGGTTGTAAAAATACAACATTTTTTTTTATTGGCATCGAATCCAAACGAAGATATTTCGACAAAAAGCAAGTGATTCTTTTTCATTATTCATTCCAAATCACTATTTATCAATGTTTTGTTTTATAAAATAAGTATTCTTAAAAATCGTGACCAATCTAACTGCCACAATTCAATATCAACCGTCTAAAACCACCTGATTATTATTTTCAAGCAAAATGCGCAAATCAGATAAAAAAAGCTGCTATTTAACAAACAGCAGCTTTTTTTTATTTTCAAAAAGAATTATTTCTTCAATTTCTCTTCAATCTCACGAACACTTGTGCGGAAGTTTTTATCACAATCCATAAGGTCGTTTACAATCTTGCATGCATGCAATACTGTGGCGTGGTCGCGTTGTCCGATGACAGTACCAATGGACGACAACGAACTTTTAGTCAACTGTTTAGACAAATACATGGCAATTTGACGCGCCTGAACGACTTCGCGTTTGCGACTTTTTGTTGAAATTGCATCAACAGACAGTGAAAAATACTCGCATACAACGTCACGGATTTTCTCAACCGTATTTACCTTGCGGGTGATATTTACAATTCTACTGATTACTTTTTCTGCCAATGTAATATCTATCGGCATATTTGCTAAAGTAGAATGAGCTAACAGGGAAACCAGAACACCTTCAAGGTCACGCACATTATCAACTACATGTTCTGCAATAAAATCAACCACTTCATCCGGAATTTCAAGTCCATCGCGGTAAATTTTGCTTTGAAGTATCAATTTTCGCAAGTCAAAATCAGGTTTTTCGATTTCAGCCGACAAACCCCATTTGAAACGGGTAAGTAGGCGTTGCTCTAATCCTACCATCACGATAGGTGAACGGTCAGAAGTCAATATAAGCTGTTTCCCTGTTTGATGCAAATGGTTGAAAATATGGAAAAATGTGTTTTGAGTTCCCGTTTTTCCGGCAAATTCCTGAATATCATCAACAATCAACACATCAATCGTTTGATAGAAATTCAAAAAGTCATTTACAGTATTACTTCTTACAGCATCGGTATATTGAATCTGAAAAGTGTTAGCCGAAACATACAAAACACGCTTTTCAGGATGTATTTGTTTGGTCATTACACCAATAGAATTTGCAAGGTGAGTTTTTCCAACTCCTGACTGTCCGTAAACAAACAACGGGTTGAAAATATTTTTTCCGGGTTCATTCCCAATACTGATTCCTGCCGTACGGGCCAGTTTATTGCTGTTTCCTTCAATTAAATTATTGAAATTGTATGCAGGGTTCAATTGCGGATCAATCTCCGGCAATTGAGGTTTATGGTAGGGGCTAACGTACGCTGAATTAGTTGAAGCTGCTTTTGGTTTTGGATGCTCGCCTGCACTTGGTATTTGAGTACCTTTTCCACTTGATTTATCTATCAACACCCGATATTCCAAACGTGTTCCGACACCTACTTCACGATATAGGGTCATCCGCAACAAATCGATATATTTCTCTTCGATGTACTCAACAAAAAACTGGCTGGGTACTTGTAATACAAATATATTATTTTCGTATTTTAAAGGAACAATGGGCGCAAACCATGTATTAAATGATGCTTCGCTAATATTGTCTTTAATAACGTTTAGAGAGCGACTCCACAATTGATCGTGATTTTTCAACATTTTGGTTTTATTTCAGAAAAAATTAAAGACTCCAAATTTTGTACAAACAATAAAAAACAGATTTACTGAAATGCATTTCTACAACGGGCTATTTTCAGCCCTACAAAATTCTAAAACTTTTTTGAGATAAAAAAATCATTTAATTCTAACAACTCTAAATCGCGTATCATCCATTTTAGTATCAGAACTTTAGACAAAAGCACTGATTTGCAACCATTTATTTGTAACACTTTTGAAACATGTCTGATTTTAAGGCGATTAACGAATTGTAAGTAATTTTATCAAATTTATAGAAAAAAAAGCCGAAACTCTAGTTAACAATAGGTTTCGGCTATAATAAATCTAAAAGTAAACTTTTTTTAGAAAGTCCTAGTATTTAGAATCGGATTAAATAATAACCTACTTAGTTTTACTTCCAAAAAGCGAAAATTGAACGTATCGTTTCGGGTTCTGTTTCAAATCAATCAACAATTTATCTGAGCTTGCAGCCGTGTTAGACAAGTTGATATACAGGTCTTTATTATTTAACAGTAAGCCTATTGTACCTTCAGAGCCATTCATCTTATCAGTAATCAGATTGAGGTTGGAAATAGTATGATCAATGCTTGCAAAAGTAGCAGCATAATCAATTTTCTTTAGGTTCCCTGTAATTTGTTTAAAGTCAGAAGTTACTGTATTTACATCACTAAGAATATGGGGCATATCGGCACTCATCATTTTTTTCAGTTGAGCAGAACTAACAGCCAAATCAGCCGTTGTCCGTTCAATTGAAGATATACTTTTATTTAAATCTTTATTCTCAACCAATACGCGAACTGAACGAATAAGTGAATCGGCCTGCGTAGAAATACTTTGGATTTTAGGCAGCAAATCACCCGCCAACTGCCCCATTAATCCAATTCCTACTTCCGAAGGAATTGTATCGTTTGGCTCATACATATCCTGTGTAAGAACAATAGGAGCGTAAATAAGCTGAATAGCTTTGCCACCCATTAAACCATCATCGTAAAGTTGAACTTTTGTCCCTTTTGGCAGTTTAATGTCATTAGAAATGGATATTTTAATTACAAAAGACTCTTTTTTTGTAAAGTCATATCTAACTTCTTCCACCTGACCCACTTTAAACCCTTTCACATAAACTGGTGATGAGGGAACCAAACCGCCAATATTCTCGTATGTTGCATAATAGTTATTAACTGAGGAAAAAATATCTATTCCTTTCAGAAAATTCAATCCGAAATACAACACTAATATGGCAGCAATAGCCATAATCCCAACTTTAACTTCACGCGTAAAAAAATTCTTTTTCATTTTGTTTGTTTTACTGATAACAATGCGTTTTAACAAGAAAAAAAACACTCTTTTATTTTATTAGTTTTAATGCTTCTTTTGCTGACATCTTCTTATCTCCAATAAATGCGACAATAAATGCTTCAGGGAATTTTCTAAGAACTTCTGCTCTTATTTTTTTTATTTTTGAATAATCAGTCTCTGCTCCGATTGTGTATTTAGTAAATCCACCTTCAACGAATGAATCTAAATTTTTTACACCTTTGAAATCGGGTGCATTCTTTTTTAACATCCTGGGAGAAGCTAAAATCTGAACCTTAAACACAGGAATAGTGGAAATATTTTGATTTTTATATTCTTCTTTTTTAGGTTTAAAAACGGGATTTAAATCGACTTTCGAATCTTTCACTTCTATCTGCTTCGATTGAGATTGCACCGCATTCTGAGTCTGTGGATCTAATTTTAGTTGTGACACTGACTGAACTACTATAGGTTGTTGATTGTGTGTAGTTGAATCCTGTATCTCAGGTTTCAACTCAATTTTAGAAGTATATTCTACTTTAACAGATTGTTCGATTTTTGATACAGAAGCTATTTGACGTCCGGATTTTTTATCATGATCCCTTTTGTAATCAACAAAAGCATTAAAAATAGCTGTTGCCATTTCTTTCTGACCCTGCTCGCAGGACAAAAAATGTTCTTCTGCCGGATTGGAAATAAAACCAACTTCGACCAACACGCTTGGACAAGCTGAACGATGCAATACCCAAAAGCCGGCCTGACGAACACCACGGTCGGAACGATTACAATAATTACGGAATTGTTTCTGGATGGTTGATGCAAAATCCACACTTCGGTCGATATATTTATCCTGCATAAATTCAAACATAATGTATGAATCTACTGAGTTAGGGTCAAATCCCTGATATTTTGTTTTGTAATTCTCTTCAAGCGTAATTACAGAGTTTTCACGCATGGCAACATCTAAATTAGCTTTTGTTTTTGCCAAACCGAGTGTAAAACTTTCAGCACCATAAGCAGATGAACTTTGAGCAGAATTGGTGTGAATACAAATAAACAAATCTGCATGATTATTATTTACCACATCGGCACGCTCTTGTAAAGTGAGGTATTTATCGGTTTTTCTACTATAAACAACTTTTACGTCTTTATATTTTTGCTCAATAATTGCACCTAAATCTAACGTCACTGCAAGATTAATATCTTTTTCTCGTGAAATGGATCCGATGGCTCCTGGGTCATGTCCACCATGTCCGGCATCGATCACGACAGTAAATCTTGCATCCTGAGCTAATACTGGAGTTATTAGCAATAATGCCATTAACAACACATAACAGTGAGAAACAAGAACATACTTTTTTATATATTTCATGCGTAAAATAATTGTTTTTTAGTTGTCGCATGGAACCCACATGCCTAGTTTACACCTTCTTTGGTGAATGCTCGTATTCATGCACGTTTCATATAAAATCCGTTATTATTAGAGGAATCACCTGCGGAATTTTTGTGCAAAAGTAATCATTTTTATCTTGTTTACTATACTATAGCAAGTTGTAAATTTTCAAATTATTCATAAAAAAAGGTTATTTGTAAATGAGACTACTATTTTTTGACTAAATTTGCACTTCAATTTAAGAAATCCAGAACTTACCGGATGCAAATCTGTAACCTATTATATTTCAGCAGATCAACATTGTATTTGCTTTTTCTTTTTTTATGTTTAGCGTTTCCCTTTTCGGGTTTCTGCCAAGAGAAAGGTGCGATTATAAACAGTGAAAAAAGAATATTTAAAAACGATACCCTTTCTAAAACATCCACTGATTCAATAAATTTTCTTGCTCCACAAAAACAAAAATCAAATCAAATTGATGCTGAAATAAATTATACTGCTGAGGATTCGATTGTTTTTTTTGGTAATGGCACAGGATTCCTGCATGGTAAAAGTGATATTAAATACAAAAAAATAGAATTGAAAGCTGATTTCATTCGAGTAAAAATGGATAGCAGCCTTATATTTGCTCGCGGAACAAAAGACAGTATCGGAACAAAAGTAGGTGAACCCGAATTTAGCGAAGGGGAATCTAAATACACTTCCAAGGAACTAACTTACAATCTTAAAACTAAAAAAGGATATATCCGCCAAGCCGTAACAAAACAAGGAGAAGGTTATATTATCAGCGACCGTACAAAAAAAACATCCAATGAAACCCTTTGTATTGCCGGTGGTAAATATACAACCTGCGACAATCATGATCATCCGGATTTTTACCTAAGCCTTACGAAAGGAAAAGTGAAACCGGGAAGTTATATCGTTGCTGGTCCGGCATATTTAGTTATTGAAGATGTTCCTTTACCTATTGCTGTACCATTCGGGTTTTTCCCGTTTACGGATAAGTATTCATCGGGTATTTTGATGCCTAGTTTCGAAGATGAATTAAACCGCGGATTCGGGTTGACAAATGGTGGCTATTATTTTGCCTTAAACGATTATATGGATATGGAATTCCGCGGAGATGTGTACACCAAGGGAACATGGTCATTGAATGCAACTTCGACGTACCGTAAACGATACAAATACAGCGGGAATTTGAATATTAGTTATAGAGAGGATATTACGGGCGAAAAAGATATGACTGATTACAACAAAGCAAATAATATGAGTATCCGTTGGTCACACACTCAGGATCAAAAAGCAAATCCGAATTTTACTTTTTCATCGAGTGTTAATTTTTCAACAAGTGGTTATAACAGAAGCAATATAAACAGTTATTCCCGTCCGGAACTGAATTCTGAAAATACAAAAGGGTCCAGCATTTCGTTCTCACAACGTTTTCCTGACAGCCCGTTCAGCTTGTCGGGGAGCATGTTGATAAACCAGCGCACCAAAGACTCTACAATAAGTCTCACGTTACCCAACATCAGCATTTCAATGAGTCGAATTTATCCATTTAAACGAAAAAATGCGATCGGCAAAGAGCGTTGGTACGAAAAAATTTCCATGTCATATTCAGGAATCCTAGCCAATAATATTGATACTAAAGAAAACAAATTGCTGTCGTCTTCGCTTACTCGTGACTGGAAAAACGGAATGAGACACAGCATTCCTGTAAGTGCAACATTCAATATTTTGAAATATATAAACGTATCACCATCTGTAAATTATAACGAACGGTGGTACTTGCAATCATATAATCAATCGTGGGATGCTACTAATAATAAAGTAAAGACAGATACTATTTCACGTTTTAGCCGCGTTTATGATTTCAATATGGGAGTTTCAGCTTCTACAAAACTTTACGGTTTTTATATTCCCATCCGCGCATTATTCGGAGATAAAATTGATCGAATCAGACACGTGGTTACTCCTTCAATTGGATTCAGTTACCAGCCCGATTTCGGGAATGCAATGTGGGGATATTATGGTACTTACATAAAACAGGTAGCTGACAGTAATGATCCAAGTATTTATAATAGCGAAACAGTTCAATATTCACATTATGAAGGAAGCTTATACGGAACTCCCGGCAAAGGAAAGTCTGGAAACCTAAATTTCTCTATAGGGAATAATGTGGAAATGAAAGTGCGAAATGACAAAGATACAACAGGCACAGTGCCATTCAAAAAAGTCAGCCTGATTGACAACTTTACCGTGAGCGGGTCTTATAATCTGGCTGCCGACTCTATGCGTTGGTCAATTTTAAATGCCAGCCTTCGATTGAAATTAGGAAAAAGTTACAGTCTAAGTCTGAGTGGCGCGTTCGATCCATATATGTACGGCTTAAACAATAGTGGCAGTCCTATTCGAATCAACAAACTTCGTTGGGAAAACGGTGGATTTCCACGTTTTTTAGGAACCAGCACATCGTATAGCTACACACTTAGCAATGAAACGTTTAATAAGCTTTTCGGAAAAGAAAAAAGCAATAAAAATAAATCTGATAAAACAAGCAACTCAAGTGCCGAGTCATCTGCTGCTATGGGACCAACAACTGACAAAAAAAGTGAGGATAAGAACAAAAAAACTGATATCGGGGAAGATGGTTACGTAAAACTGAAAATTCCCTGGAGCATTAGTATTAATTATTCTGTCAGATACGGCAATACAAATGTCTTCGATAAGAGTAAAATGGAATACGAAATGGCATTTACTCACAATTTAAGTTTTTCAGGAAATTTATCACTGACAAATAATTGGAAGTTTAATACCAGTAGTACTTATGATTTCAAAAGCAAGGAATTTACCTATACAAATATAAATATCACACGTAGTTTGCATTGTTGGCAAATGACTGCATCTGTCGTTCCTTTTGGCGTTTATAAATCTTACTCTTTTAGAATAGGCGTAAATGCAAGCATGCTTTCGGACTTAAAATACGACAAGCATAGTGACTATGGAACTACAAATGTAACTTGGTATTAAAGAATCACTCAACCACAATTAACGATTTAGGGTGAACAATTTGACCCGATAAACAATTATAGTGTGATTAGAAAAAAAATTTAAAACTAAATATAAAAAAAAATGAAAATTACAGCAAACAAAGCTGTTTCAGCCGAATACGAATTATTTGTTGATGGTGAGACAGAAGGAGTATTAGAGTTGATGGAAAAAGCCACTGTAGAGCAACCATTGAGTTTTGTGTATGGCATAGGCATGATGCTGCCTAAATTTGAAGAAAATTTATTCGGCATGCAAGCAGGTGACAAATTTGATTTTGTTATTAACACTGAAGATGCTTATGGTGAATACGATGACGAAAGCGTGCTTGATCTTGATCGTGCTATTTTTGAAATCGATGGGAAAATCGATGAAGAAGTTATTTTTGAAGGAAATGTTGTTCCATTAATGGACAACGAAGGCAATCGTATTAATGCGCAGGTTGTAACTATTTCTGATTCACATGTAACTGTAGACTTAAATCACCCACTTGCAGGCGAAAACCTTCACTTTAAAGGTTCAGTACTTGAAGTACGCGAAGCATCTGAAAAAGAATTGGCAGCTCTAATGGGCGGCGGATGCGGTTGTGGTGACGGCGGATGTGGTGACGGAAGTTGCGGTAACGGTGATGAAGACAACATGGGTGGCTGTGGAAGCGGTTGCGGCTGTCATTGATACACTAGTCTGATTTTCAATATATTTTCAGTGGATATTGAGTGGTATCATACCATTTAATATCCATTGTTGTATGTAATTGGTTTCACAAGTTTATTATTTTCTCAAACTTTTGAATAACTTTGTACGTCGATTTTTTATAGAAACTTAAATATTTTAATTAAAGACTTATGTCGAACACAATAGGCAAATTATTTACTTTCACTTCATTTGGCGAATCGCACGGAAAAGGTATTGGTGGAATTGTCGATGGTTGTCCATCTGGAATTGAAATTAACGAGGAATTTATTCAAAATGAATTAAATCGTCGTCGCCCTGGTCAATCAGCCATTTCCACACCACGCAAAGAAGGTGATAAAGTTGAATTTCTATCTGGAATTTTCGAAGGTAAAACTACAGGAACACCAATTGCTTTTGTGATTTGGAATGAAAATCAACACAGTTCTGATTATGATCATTTGAAAGAAGTATACAGACCGTCGCACGCCGATTATACGTACCAACAAAAATACGGAATTCGTGACCATCGTGGTGGAGGCCGAAGCTCAGCCCGCGAAACTGCTTCGCGCGTTGTGGCAGGAGCCATTGCTAAACTGGCATTGAAAAAACAGGGAGTTGACATTATTGCGTTTACTGCGCAGGTAGGTCATATAGCCATGAGTCAAACTTATGAAACAACCGATTTGTCACTAATTGAAAGTAATGTTGTGCGTTGTCCTGAAGCAGAAACCGCTGAGAAAATGATCGAATATATCAAGCAGTTGAAGGATGAAGGTGATTCAATCGGCGGCATTATATCCTGTATTATCAAAGGCGTACCGGTTGGACTTGGCGAACCGATTTTCGACAAGCTACAAGCACGGTTGGCACAAGCCATGTTAAGTATTAATGCGACACATGGATTTGACTACGGACGTGGATTTGAAGGTGTGAGCATGACAGGTTCACAAATGAATGATCCCTTTATTAAAGAAGATAATAAGGTTACGACCAAAACAAATAACTCCGGTGGTATTCAGGGCGGTATCAGTAACGGACAGGATATATATTTCCGGGTGTTGTTCAAACCTATAGCCACTATTTCGAAAAAACAAGATACGCTTGATATTCACGCAAACGAAGTAGAACTGGAAGCCCGCGGCCGACACGACCCTTGCGTTTTGCCACGTGCGGTGCCTATTGTTGAAGCAATGGCAGCTTTGACATTGATTGATTTATTTTTAACGAAAAATTAGCCCATATACCTTAACCCTTTAAAGGGTATAAAGTTAATTTTAGTATTTAAAATTAAAATATCTAATCTATTAAGCCCCTTTAGGGGTTTGGGGTCATAATATGGAAATCACACCGCAACATTGGGCCATTATTATAAATCCAAAGTCGGGGAAAAAGAAATTCCGGCAGCAGCGGAAATATCTTTTTCTGGCACTTAAACATGCCGATATACAATTCGACTACCGGGTTACCAGGTTTGTGGGTCATGCGACAAAAATTGCTAAATATTTTGCAGAAAAGCAATATAAAAACTTTTTGGTTTTAGGAGGTGATGGTACTATGAGCGAAGTGATTAACGGAATTTTCATTGCCGACATAAAAGATACCAGTTCATTGAAATTTGCCTTGATACCCCGTGGAACCGGCAACGATTGGGGTCGATTTTGGGGACTTACCCGCGATTATAAAAAATCCATTGATGTTTTTCTGAAAGGAAAAATTCAACCTATTGATATTGGGAAAGTAGAATACGAAATGGAGGGAACGAAAGAATCACATTTTTTCATTAACTCTGTCGGATTGGGTCTTGATGCCGCTGTGGTAAACCTGACCCATCGGCTAAAAGAGATATTTGGCAGCCATTCTTTCATGTACACGGTGGCTTTACTCGGGGCGGTTTTTACTTACAAAGCCCACAAAGTCACGATTTCTTCAGTCGAAAAAAACATTAACAATAGCATGTTTACCATGAATATTGCCAATGGTTGTTACAGCGGCGGTGGTATGAAACAAAACCCGAATGCACTGCCTTATGACGGTTTGCTGGACGTAATGCTGGCTAAGAAACCAACCTTCTTGGATATTATTAGCGGTTTAATGCGAATTTTCAATGGCAAACTACTTGATCATCCTGTTATTGAATCCTTTCAAACAAAGAGTCTGCTGGTACAATGCGATAAAAACGCTCTTATGGAAGCTGACGGAATAATTGTGAATGGATCTTCACCATTCAGAATCAGCATTATTCCGAATGCAATAAAAATGATTGTACCCTAAAACCGAAAAGCCCAAAAGACCGAAATCTTAATTTTAGTAGAAAATAATAGACTTTCACTTTTTTTGTTTTATCTTTGTTTTTGAAATGAATATTTTACTACAACCTATGAGAAGAATAAAGATATTGTCTTGTAATATATTAAATCGGAATTATTTAGTGTTGTTGTTTTGTTTGATGATGTTGAATCAACAAACAAATGCAATCACAATTTCAGAGTCGTTAAAAACAAATAAAAGTTCTCTGTTTACATTAGGAGGTAAAGCCTATTTAACTTCAGGAATTAATGACTCAGTGGGCAATGGCTGGTTGAGATTAACTAAAGATTCGGTCTGGCAAACCGGATATGCTATTTTAAATCAATCATTCCCTTCGAAACTAGGAATTTTAATTGATTTGGAAATGATGATCTGGCGTACAAACCCAAGCTCAAGTGGAGCTGATGGAATCTCTGTTTTTCTTTTTGATGCAAAAACGCCCACTTTTAATATTGGCGCATTTGGCGGATCTTTAGGATATGCACAGTTAGAAAGTGGGACTGTAAAAAAACCCGGGGTTTCTAATGGTTTTTTAGGATTAGGTATCGATGAATTTGGCAATTATAGCAATCCAACTGAAGGTAGAATTGGAGGCATAGTAGGACGAAAACCAAATACTATAGGCTTGAGGGGACCTGCTTCAACCCAATATGAGTGGATAACCGGAAATACGAACCTGTCATTTAATTTGCAGTTAGGTCAGTTTGCAAAACGTCCTATTGATAATACCTCTTATCGGCGTATACAAATTGAAATTTCTCCAACAACTATTAATAGTACGTCTACTCAATATTCAGTTACTGCCCGTATGAAAACTTCTTTAAGTGGAGATTTTAAAACAGTATTTGATCCATACACATTGCCTTACAGCACTCCTGATAGCTTAAAATTAGGATTGGCAGCATCAACAGGTGCCAGTCTGAACTTTCATGATATACGGAACTTGACGATAACCACTCCCGGTGGAGTCCGAGTGACAAAATCAGTTGATCAAACCATTGTAAATGTGGGTGGAAGTTTGACTTATAAAGTAGATTTATATAATCAAGCAGCCTTTCCTGCTTCAGGTCTTAAATTCAGTGACGTTTTTAACGAACCAGCTTCCTTCCAAATAGAATCTATCACTTTCGACAATCAAAGCAATACTTCCAATACAGCAAGTGGATATAGTGTGAATGATTTGTCAAACGTTACAGTAAACTTAGGAGCTTATAATAATTGTCGTTTTACAATTAAAGGAAAGGTTATGAATTATCCAACTAGTGGATATCTGATAAATACAGCAAATCTAGATTTAGGAACATCTGGAATTACTGATGCTGATTTGACAAACAACACAAGTTCTGTTTCTACACAAATAACAAGCAACATAGAAAAAATAACTTTAGTCAAATCCATTTCTAAAAGTCAGCAGTTCCAATTGGGAGATGTCATAAAATACAACTTCACAGTAGGAAATCCTGGAAACGTTAATTTAAATAACATTACTATTATAGATAAAAAATTATCGTCAAACCCACTATATGTAAGTGGAGATATAAATTACAACAATATTATTGAATCAGGAGAAAGTTGGATTTATTCCGGAAATTATACGGTGAGACAAGCAGACTTAGACTCCGGGAAAATTGTAAATCAAGCTCTTGTAACATCGTACGATACTTTTGGTATAGCTGTAACAGACACATCGGGAATAACAGTATCCGACAATAGCCCTACGACAATCCGATTGACTCAAAACTCTAAAATCACACTTATTAAAAGCGTTTCAAGCAGTGGTAATTATGTCTTGGGAAGTACAATTCGTTATTCTTTTGCTGTCAATAATGCCGGAAATACGACATTATCTCAAATTTCTATCACTGATAGCAAGCTCTTGTCTGCACCCGTATACCAAAGTGGAGACTTGAACTCGAATGGCAAACTTGATATAGGAGAAACTTGGTACTTTACCGGAGAATATTTAGTTACACAAACTGATATTGATGCTAAGAACATAATTAATACGGCAACTGTAACATCTAAAGATCCACTAGGGAATGTAGTGTCTGACATCTCAGGCAGCTCGGCTGACAATGATAATCCCACTGTAACATTGTTAGATCAAAAGGGCAAGATTGCCTTAACTAAAATAATTAGCAACACGGGGCCATTTAAAGATGGAGATGAAATTAAGTATACATTTTTGGTTTCAAATACAGGCAATGTTAAGTTGACAAACCTTAGCTTTACGGATGCTAAGCTAATAAACCCGATTGTATATTCAAATGGAGATAGCAACAATAATGGATCTTTGGATGTAAATGAATCATGGACTTACACAAGTAATTATGTCGTGACTCAAGCTGATGTTGATTCGGGTTATGTTTCAAACAGAGCAAATATTTCGGCTCTTGATCCTTCTTCAAAGCAAATTCAGGACATATCCGGACCTACTGCATTAGAAGATGCACCTACAATCACTATTTTACCACAAACACCTAAAATTGCTCTGATAAAAACAGTTCGTAATAGCGGAACATTTAGGTTAGGCGATGATATAAAATACGATTTTACGGTTGCAAATACTGGAAATGTAACATTGAAGATCGATTCTTTATCAGACAACAAATTATCAAATCGCAAAGGTACTTACCTAAGTGGCGATGCAGATGGGAATAGTGCTTTAGATGTTGGTGAAATTTGGGTATATACAGGTGTTCACAAAGTAGTTCAGGCTGATGTTGATTCAGGTAAAGTGATCAATTCTGCTCGAATTTATGCACTTGATCAGCAGGGAAGTGCTGTAAGAGACAGTTCAGGAAGCACTACGATTAATAACTATCCAACAGTCACTCCAATTGCTCAATCAAGTAGTATTGCACTTGTAAAGACAGTAACAAGCAATGGCTTTTATTTGTTGGGTGACACGGTTAGTTATAGCTTTGTTGTAACTAATTCAGGAACTGTTTCATTGTCTGAAATTATATTGAAGGATAGTAAATTATCTGGTAATATTACAAAATTAAGTTACGATGTAAACGGGAAATTAGATGTAGGGGAAAGCTGGACTTATGCAGGTGATTATATTGTCACTCAAGCAGATGTTGATGCGGGCTATATATCCAACACTGCTACTGTGACAGCTAAAGATCCTCAGGGAAACGATGTTAATGATATTTCCGGGAGCGCAATTAACAACAATAATCCAACAATCACAATTGTATCTCAATCAGGAAAACTCACTTTGGTAAAAAAAATAAACAATACAGGTCCATTTAGAATAGGTAGTGAAATCGATTATTCATTTATAGTTACAAACATTGGAAATGTAACTTTATCTCAACCTATATTATCCGATGCAAGGCTTAATATGGCACCAACATACATCAATGGAGATGTAAATTCGAACAACAAACTCGATGTTGGTGAAAGTTGGTTGTATGAGGGAAAGTATGTTGTTACACATTCAGATGTTATTATCGGATCAATAACTAACAGTGCAATAGCAAACGCTTATGATCCATTAGGAAATGTAATAAAAGACATTTCCGGAACAACTGCAACTGATGATAACCCTACTGTGGCTCCGGTTGATCAGGCACCGAAAGCGAATGCAGATCAAGCTACAACAAAGTTGGATATTAACGTGATAATTCCAATACTCAATAACGACCAACCCGGAGGTGCATCATTAGATCCAACTTCTGTTCTAATTATAAACCAACCACAGCATGGAACTTTAGTAATAAATGCCGACTATACTGTAACATATATTCCAAACGATGATTATGCAGGTACTGATCAATTTACCTATACTGTAAAAGATGTAGATAGTTTTACGTCTAATACTACAACGGTCGATATAACTGTTGTGCCAAATCAACTATTTATTCCCAATGTGTTTACTCCGAATGGCGATGGTAAAAATGACTTATTTGAAATTGTAGGATTAGATAGTTACTCAAAGGCTGAACTTACGATTTTTAATCGTTGGGGGAATGAGGTTTTTCATAGTGCTTCCTATCACAATGACTGGGATGGGGCTGGGCTAAATGATGGCACTTACTATTACGCTCTCAAACTTGTAAAAAGAGGTAAAAATTCGGCGTATTCTGGATGGGTACTACTGAAACGATAAAAACATATATGTGATTAGATTTGTAATTAATCGAAAAAATAAACGCTGGATGAAAATCTCTCAAACTATAAAATTAGCAATTTTTTTCACCTGTATGACTGTTTCTATTAGGTCGGCTTATGCTCAGC
>Ga0118677_10009693_pt1 | contig 14956 bp, 12 predicted proteins | sample AliMusrvi5mmetaG_FD_86154 | JGI IMG/M metagenome (GOLD analysis project Ga0118677, IMG submission 86154)
GAAGTGACCGTGTCGGGCGGAACCTTGCAGGATGTGAAAGAGACCGGGTGCCCGCCCGGCACGACGATCGAGGTGCGCGACCTGTTTTTCAATATGCCGGCCCGGCGCAAGTTTCTGCGTTCGCCGCAGACCGAAACCTCCCACGTGCGCCAGATGTTCGTGGTGCATGCCCTGGCCTGGCCGGAAATCGGCATGAAGCTGACGGTCGACGGGCGGCCCCTGGCCGTGCTGGCGGGCGGGGCCACCCTTAAGGACCGGATTCACGATTTGATGGGCGCGGAGGTCGAGGCGGCGTTGCGGCCCGTGTCATTCCAGTCCGCCGAGGTCTCCATCACGGGCTTCGTCGGGATTCCGGCCCTGGCTCGGGGCGACCGCGGCGACCAGCATGTGTTCGTGAATCGCCGGGCCGCGACCGCGCCCATCGTCAGTCACGCGATTGCCGAGGCCTACCGGACCCTGCTGCCAGATGGCCGTTTCCCCTATGTCTACCTGCTGCTCGAACTGGACGACAGTTTAGTGGATGTGAACGTCCATCCGACCAAACGTGAAGTGCGTTTCCGGCATCCCAGCGAGGTCAGGGATGCGTTGATCGCCGCGATCCGGAAGACCCTTGCCGCGGGCGCGGGGGCGTTCGTGCCCGGCCAGACGCCGGCGCCGGCGATCCAGCCCTTTGACCCGGCAATCGGGCGCAAGATGCAGTTCAGTATCGCCGATCTGCCGCAGGTGCGCGCCTTTTCCTATCCGCGGCGGGCGGGCGCTGCGGCGCCGGCGTCGGGATCGGCGGCCGCCGCGTCGCAGGATCTGCCGGGGGCGCTGCCGGCTGCCGCCGGCCCGCTCGACGCCGCGCCGGCCGCCGCTGGAGGCCCGGGCGGGCGCAGCCCGTGGCAGACGTGCCGGGTCGTGGGGCAGGTCGGCGGCCTGTACGTCATCCTGGAGACCGAGGACGGCTATGTGATCATGGACCCTCACGCGGCCCATGAGCGCGTGCTCTTCGAGCGGTTTATGGCGTCGGTCCTTAAGAATGCTGTCGAGAGCCAGGGGTTGCTGGTGCCTGAAACGGTCGAACTGGCGCCACGCGATGCACAACTCGTGCGACGGAGCCTCGACACGCTCCGGCGCATGGGATTCGGCGTGTCCGAATTCGGCGGCGATGCGTTTGTGGTCGATGCTTTGCCGACGGGGCTCGGAACAATGCCGGCCCGCGAGTTGTTGCTCGACGTGGCCCGGCATCTGGAGACGGTCGGCGATCGCGGGGCGAGTGAACGCCTCCGCGAAGAAGCCATCGCCCAGGCCGCCTGCAAGGCGGCCGTGAAAGCCCGCGACCGGTTGACCCTGGCCGAAGTCGAACAACTCGTCGTGGCCCTGGCCGCGACCGAGATGCCATACACGTGTCCTCACGGCCGCCCCACGCTGATCTATACTTCGTTCGCCGAACTCGAACGCAAGTTCGGCCGGGCGTAGGGAGGCTACAGCGGCCTATGCGGTTTTTGCATGACCGTGGCGTAGTTCTTCCTCAACCTTTTCGGCCAGGAAGACCTTGAGCAGGGACTGGTAGGGTACGTCCCGTTTGTTCGCCAACACCTTTAGCCCGGCAATGATGGACTCCGGCAGACGCAGGGAGATTGACTTGGTGGAAGGTTTCAGGTTCGGGAACACGGCACGTTTCGCCTTGGACCAGTCAAAGAACTCCGTGGAGTCGTGTGTCGCCCAGAACGCCCGTTCTTCGTCCTCGTTCTTGAATACAGGAACTTGTTTCTTCGTCATGATCTGTAAACCCTCCGTTCCTTACGGCTCATGTCGCGCGACGACACCACTCTCAGACGCCTGTCTCGCAACGTGAATGCGATGAACAACTCCCGACCTTCGTCGGTCTGACCCAGCGCGTAAAACCGCGTTTCTTTGTCGGAGTGCGCCGGATCGGCTCCCGCAAGGAGCGGGGTGTTGAAGAATACCTGCTCCGATTCCAGGGGCGTGACATGGTGTCGTTTCCAGTTCTTTTCCGCGTTACCGCCACTCCAATCGAACCCTTCGAACTCGGGGACGGTGGCTGTTTCTCTCATGTCCACACCGTATATGATGCCGGTATACACGTCAAGTGGGGTTTATGCTTGCTTGGGTCAGCGCCGGAAGAACCGGCCACACACGCTCGCAGGAAGCAGAGGCGATGTGGTCGCTGAGGTGAAGGAGGCGAGCCGCGACTTCAAAGCAGGAAGATGCCGCATCACCACGGCGGTCCAACTCATGAAGGAAATCGCCGGTTGAGCTGGATGCTCATTCGCAGTGCTGCATTCGTGCGGGCGGCGCGAAAGCACCTTCGCCAACACCCGGATCGCGCAGCCGATCTATTCGAGTCGCTTTTGCAATAGGAACAAGATCCGTTCCATCCTTCGTTGCGCTCTCACAAGTTGACGGGTTCCCTGGCCGGCTCGTGGGCATGCAGTGCGGGCTATGACCTTCGCGTTATCTTCAAACCCGTCAAGCACTCGGGTAAGCCAGGAATATTGCTTGAGAGCATGGGCACGCACGACGAGGTGTACTGACGGTACGGGCCAGTCACGCGATTAAGGTGACTCGGCCGCATGAGTGGCGCAGTTATGGCGCACCGTTGCGTGTGCTGGCGGCCGGCCATCCGCTGCGTGATGGTTTTGAAACTGCCGAAGCCTGCTTGGCCAGGAAAGCAAGGATGCAATACTGAGAACGCCTTGTACCGCGAACTGCCGCCTTGATGCCTGGCCCTTCGTCCGCCGTCGAGAGAGCCGCCGCAGGCGAGATCAGAAGGTGCGCCGGAATGGACAGATGGGCGGAGAAGCGTACGATTGTGGAGTTCTATTTTCGAGTTTCCAGGTCTGACACTGGCCGTCACTTGTGTCGGAATGGAGGTGACTGTGACCACCACAGTGGAAGTGCTATTTGAAGACCATGTGCTCAAACCACTCGTTCCGATTGAGGGCATGCAGGAACATGAAAGGGCTTGGGTCATGATACGTCCATTGGCAAGCAAAGCCAGTTTGCGACGGTTGTTCGGCACGTTGAGCCACGCGGATGCGCAGAGCATGCGCGAGACCATCGACCGGGAATTCGAGAAGGTCGAAGGACAATGGTAGCCGACCGTCTGGCGATCGACAGCAACTCCGGAGAATGATATTTGGATTGCTGCTGCCTGTCTTGAGGTTCAGGCGACACTGCTCACCCAGGATGACCATTTCTCCGCGATCGACGGCCTAAATCTGCTGGGTTGGTGAGAGCGCGAAACCGGACTCACGGGGCAGACCCTCTTCTCAGGTGGTTCTTTCTTTCTGTCCGCTGTCTTACTGTCTTACTGTTTGACAACCCCTGTCATGTAAGCGATGAATGGACGCTTGTTTTCCGGCATTCCTGGCCGGAATGGCTTGGAGGAGGATTTGGTTTGTGAATAACGTAACTATTGGCGACATGTTGATGCAGGGCTGGCCCGTGCTGTCCATCCTGCTGGTCATGTCGGTTCTTTCCATGGCGATCATCGTCGACCGCGTGAGGGTGATCCATTCTTCCCGCCTGAACGCGCGGGCGTTCGTATCGAAACTGACCGGTATCCTGAAAGAGCAGGGGAGCGAGCGGGCGCTCGAGTTCTGCCGGCGCTACAACCAGCCGGTCTCGGCCGTTTCCCTGGAGATCCTGTTGCAGCCCGGCAAGCGGCCTGCGCGGGAACGAGCCCTGCAGCATGCCATGCAGGCCGAGGTGAAGCGGCTTGAGGAGTCGGTTCCCATCCTGGGTACTGTGGCCAGCACGGCGCCGTTCGTGGGACTGTTCGGGACGGTCGTCGGCATTATCAAAGCCTTTGCCAGCATTGCCGCCAACAGTGGCGGAGGTCCCGAGGTGGTCTCGGCCGGCATTGCCGAGGCGTTGATTACCACAGCGTCCGGCCTGTTGGTGGCCATTCCCGCGCTGGCCGCCTACAACTGGTGCGTCCATCAGACCCAGGCCCTGATGACTGAAGTCGAACTGGCGGTGTATGACCTCGTCGAAACGCTCTGCCCGGACGGGGATTGACGACGATGGGCGGCCCCACCTTCAAGCCCGGCAACGGCAAGTACCGCATCATGGCGGAGATCAACATGATCCCGTTCATCGATGTGTCGCTTGTGCTCCTGATCATCTTCATGGTCATGACGCCGTTCCTGGTCCGGTCGCAGCTCAAACTGATCCTGCCGAAATCCAAGTCGGCGGAAGAAGACGTTCAGCACAACCAGCCGCTAAAGGTGCAGGTGGATAAGCAAGGGACCGCCTACCTTGACGGCCAGCCCGTGGTCGCCGATATGCTGGAGAGCCGGTTGCGTCAGGCGATGACCGACATAAAGAACCAGCCGATCGTCATCGAGGCCGACAAGGATGTCCCGTTCCAGTACGTTGTTTCGGTCATGGACGCGGCCAAGGCCATCGGGGCGTCGAAACTTGCGGTCAGTGTCAAGAAGACGGCCGACGGGACCCACCGGAAGTAGCCGGATCCGGGCTGTTCTTGACCCTGTGAGGATTTCTCAGAATGGCCGCAAAAGAACGCAAAGAACGCAAGAAAGAGAATTCCCTGAGTGTTCTTTGTGTTCCTTTGCGGCTATTTCGGTAGTTCGGCACGGGACTCCTGCAATTTGACGGCGTAATCGGCCGGTTTGCGGCCTATTCCGGCGGCTTTGTCGCGCTTGCGTTGATCGAGAATCGTGTGGTCCGGCCGCGGGGCGAGGATATCGTCGGGTGTTCCTTCTGTCCCGTCGGGACCTGCGGAATAGAGACTCACCGTGTCGTTGGTGACATGGTAGTAGAATGGCCTTCGCCACGGGTCGGGGCGGAGCAGGTCGATGTAGGGTCCCGCCCAGCCCGGAACGTCCGGCGGCATGGCGAGCGCATGCAGGCCTTCCGCGGCGGTGGGATAGCGGCCGCAGTCCTCGCGAAACGCTTCGAGAGCCGTCCGCAAGGCCCAAAGGCTCTTCGTTGCGCTGACCTCTTTGGACGGGGCGGGAGAGAGGCCGGCTTCGTGTTCGGCATAGCGAAAGGGCAGGGCAACGCCCAGCAGCACGAGTGCCGCGAGCCCCATGATCATCCAGGATCGGCGTGAAATGCCCAGGGAACGCATGGACTTGCGCCGGAGGGCTTGGCGTTCGTTGTAACGTTCACGGGCCATGCGGGCCAGGCGTTGCTTCTCAATGTCGGCCGGGCGCATCCGGAACCGGAGCGGGAACCGCATGGTGCGGGAGCAGGCCGGGCACCGATAGCCCCCGTCGTCGGCGAAGACGTGTTGGCAGTAGGGACACCGCACCTTCTGTGCTGGCAGATCGGGATCACCGGTGCGCGGCGGCGTGAGGGGCATGCTGGATTCGCTTGCCATGTTTACCGTGATCTATGTGCCATTTGAACCAAGAAACCGCTTGCCCGTGTTCGGAATCATGGAGTATAAAGGAATCATGGTCCACCGACTAGCGCGAATCCTCCTGATTGTCGGCCTTGCGGGCGTCATGAAGGCCTCAGCGGAACCTGAAGAAGGGGCGCCCGCCACTCTTTCTCCCACCGAGACCCTGATCAAGAATGAGACCCGATTTGCCTCGGGGCTGGTTCGATTGGGGTTCGCGGACTACGCCAAGAAGGTGCTGGAGCAACTGGTCACCGCTCACCCGGAAGCCAAGGCAGCCGTGGCCGCGGGGCGTATCGAGGCGCTCACCGCACAGGGGAAATTCGACGAAGCGGAGGCGCTGATCGCGTCCATGCCGCCCAATGCGCTCGAGACCCAGACCATGCGGCTGGTCATCGGGGACCGCTACTATCAATTCGGAAAGCTGAGCAAGGCCAGCGAGATGTACGACTCGTTCTTCAAGGTCTACTCGAATGGCCCGCCGTCCGAGATCCGCATGTTTTACGAGGAGTCCGCCTATAAGTACTCGCAGATGTTGCTGAACAAGGGCGACAACGAAGGGGCCTTGCGGGCGCTCCGGCTCGTGCTGTTAGCCAAGCCGGAAGCCGACATCAAACGGCGCATCCAGTGTGACATGGCCGAGCTCCTGCTGAAGGTCGGGTCGGCGCAATCAGCGACCAACCGGGCCGCAGCCTTCAAGGAAGCGACGGTGCTCTGCAACGAGATCCAGTTCAAAGATCAGGACGTCCTCTTCGGCAAGACGGTGGTGATCCTCGCGCACATGGCGAAGGTGAGCGGCAAGAACGCGCAGGCACGCAAGATTATCAGTGACTACATGCCCATGCTCCAGAAGATCGATGATGCACTCCGGGAGCAGAAATTATCGTTGCGGGACAGCCCGATGGCCGAATGCCGTTTCCTGCTGGGAACGTTTTTCGAGGAAGAAGGCCGGGCGTTGTATGACGATAAGACGAAGGAAGCGGAGGCACTTGGACATCTTGGGTCTGCCCTGACGCAATACAACACGGTTTCTCTCAAGTATCCCACGAGTGCCTGGGCGCCGTCGGCAGGGAAAAACCTCGAAGGCGTCGTGAGCTTCCTGGAGTCCAAGGGACACAAGGTCCAAATGTCGAAGGGCGATCGCGGGCCGATGGTTGCCGCCCAGCTCAAAGAAGCCAAGATGACGTTCCTGGATGGCAACTACAAGGGTGCCATCGAGAAGTATCGCGACGTGCTCAACATCTTCCCCGAGGAACCGGCCTCCGTGCTGGCTGTCGGCGAACTCGGGCAATGTTACGCCCAGGAAAAAGACCTGTTGATGAGCAAAGTCGTGGCCGGCTATCTCGCGGAGCGTTTTGGACAGAACGAAGCGCTGAAGAAGGAAGCGGGTAATGCGGTGCTCGGCATTGCGCAGGCCTTCGAAGAGTCCGGCCAGGCGGTTCGGGCGGCCGACACGTACACGCTCTTTCTGGGTGCATTCAGCGGGCACGAACGCTACCCGGCCGTGCTGTTCAAGTACGGCGAGGCGAAGTTGAGAACCCAGAGCTATGGCGACGCGTTGGTCTACTTTAAGCGGTTGGTCGACGAATGTCCCAAGGCTCGGGCCTATCCCGACGCCTTAAGCCGCCTGGCGTTCTGCCAAACGCAGCTCGGTGACTACACCAACGCGATCATCACCCTCACGAACTATGTCGCCGAGGTCTCTCCGGGTCCGGAGCGCTTGAGCGCCTCCATCCGGCTGGCCGATTCCTACCGGCTGTCGCAGCAATGGGTGCCTGCCATCAATGAGTACGCCCGCGCCCTGAAGAGCATCCTTCAGGAGCCGACCCTCTATGCCGGTACGGCCGATGACAACGCCCGGACCGCCAAGGCCAAGGAGCGCGTGCTGTTCTGGAAGGCCTTCTGTTATTCGCGCATGCGGGAGCCTGCCGATAAAGTGCCGGAGTATCAGGCCAAGGCTATCGAGGGATACACCGACTTCCTGAAGGAGTCCCCCAAGTCCGAACTGGCGCCCCTGGCGCTGAGCTACATCGGCACGATTTACTACCTGCAAAGCAAGCCCGAAGAAGCCGGCAAGGCGTTCGATCGGTTGCAGAAGGAATTCCCGCAATCCGAACAGGCGCAGAATGTTCTGTTCGTTCAGGGGCAGGCGTTGATCGAGCTCGGCCAAACCGAGAAGGGCGTCGAAATTTTCAGCAGGATGTACAGCAAGACCAACGCCTACACGCCGGCGCAATTCCTCAAGGTCGGCGGCATCATCCTGCAGGCGCAGCAGTACGATGCCGCTGCCAAGGCTTACGTCCAGGCTCGGGTTTCCAACGAGCGCGGTATCTGGGAGTCCGCGTCGGTCGGACTGGCACAAGCCTATGCGGGCGCGGGCCGATATGCCGACGTGGTTGTCCCGCTGGAGCAGTTGCTCGCCAAATACAAGACCTCGGGTTACACGATCCAAGCCAGTCTTTTGTTGAGCCGGGCCTATGCCGAACTGGCCCAGAAGGAAGCCGACGCCAAAAAGAAGACGGACCTGTTCAACAAGGCGATCAAGGCTATGAACACGGCCCGCGACTTCGCCAAGGATCCGGACGTGCTGGCGAGCGCGGATATCGAATTGGCGGCCATCCAATTGCTGATGGGCAACAAGACCGGGGCGCTCGCCTCTTACCAGCGCTTGTTGTTGCTGGGGAACGTCAATGACTCCAAGGTCAGGCCCTTCATCGAAATCGCCTTCGAGAAGGCGATGCCGCTCTGTATCGAGTCGAGTCGTTTCAGCGACGTCATGGATGGTTGCGAGACTTATCTGGCCGCGTTTCCGCAGGGGCGGCTCGTGGCTCAGGCCCGGCAGTGGCGCGATCAGATGACGGCCAAGGGCGTGCAACGCACGGCGCCCGAGGCCAAGGCGCCGCCGGCGGCAGCGCCGGCCCCGAAGGCGAAGGAGTAGGCGACGATCTCGATCGTCAGCGCACGCGCTGGCGTCTACGCGAGGAATGCAGGTTATGAAAAACAGCGATTGCCGAGGATTCTTCGGATGGCGCTTACCGACGCTTGTCGGCCTATCCCTCATTCCGGCGATCGTGGTGGGCGGTGATCTGCTCGTAATGAAGAACGGCAAGTCGTTGCCGTTGAAGAGTATCCAGTGGCGGGACGGCGCCAAGGAGTACCAGATCGAGTCGAGCGAGGGCGAGGTCAAGATGAACGTCGCCTTCAAGGACGTCGACCGGCTGGAGATCGCCAAGCCCGCCGAATTCGACAAAGCGCAGCAGATGATGACGTCCGGCAGCGATGATGGCGCGGTGCCGTTGCTGGAGACCGTGATCGATAAGTACAAGATGTTGGTTTGGGACGTCAAGGCGCGGGATATGCTCGGGCGTCTCTATCTGAAGAAGAAGAACGCCGTCAAGGCCCTGGATACGCTCGAGCCTTTGTTTGCCGCCACCGCGTTGGAGCCGGCCCCGGCGGGCGCGCGCCGCGCCTATTGGGAGGCGCTATTGGCAGCCGGTCATTCCGACGACCTGCGCAAAGAATTGACTTCGGCGATTGCCACTGGCCGGCGGTCCGAGGCGGCGGCGGCCTTGGTGATGCGCGGGAACATGTTGCGGGCTGCCGGAAAGAATGAGGATGCCCTCCAGGACTACCTCAAGGCTGTCTGGTTCTTTGAAGAGGTCAAAGACGTCCAGCCCGAGGCCTTATTCAACGCGGCGCAGGGTTTAAAGGAATTGGGCGATGCCCGGGCGGAGGAGTGCCGCACCAAGCTGCTCCAGAAGTACCCGGACAGCGATTTTGCGAAGAAAGTGGCGGGGAAGGCGGGGTAAACGGTTTTTTGTGTAAGATTCGGCAGGCAAGCAGTAAGGAGCTGTTATGAGGATGAAATCGGCAGTGTGGGCGGGATTGGTTGTGGCGGGGTTGATGGTGGCCGGTCTGGCCGGCCGCGCAATGGCGCAAGAGAAGGCAGCCGAAGGAGCCGCGGCGGCTCCCGCCGTTGCCGCTCCCGCGGCAGCAGCTCCAGCTCCAGGCATGGAGGTCAAGGGCCAGGCGGAGACCAAGGCTGAGCCCGAGGCAAACATGAATTTCATAACGATCGTGACCCGAGCCGGTTGGTTCGGGGTACTGATCTGGCTCGGTTTGATCAGCGCGTCGATGGTCAGCGTTGCCTTGATCGTGGATTCGTATCTGACGATTCGAGAATCGAAGATTTCGCCCGCCTTTCTGGTGCAGCAGGTCCGTGAGGCCATGGAGCAAGGCGATATCATGAAGGCCGTCCAGCAATGCGACGCCACGCCCACCCCGCTATCCCGCATTTTGAGGGCGGGTTTCTCCAACGTGGAGGAGGGGTTTGAAGTCGTGCAGGACGCCGTGGGCGTGGCCGCCGACATGGAAAGCGAGCGCTTGCTGCAACGCGTGACCTACCTGAGCGTTATTTCGAATACCACGCCCATGCTGGGTCTGATCGGTACGGTCCAAGGCATGATCTTCGCCTTCTTCACACTCGGTACGAAGCAGGCGGGCGCGGCCCAGCAGGCCATGCTGGCCATCAACATCTCGCACGGTCTCTGGGCCACGGCGGTCGGGCTCGGCACAGCCGTTCCGGCGACGATCTTCTTCTTCTATTTCAAGAACAGGGCCACGCGGCTGATCCTCAACATGGAAGCCATGACCCTGGACCTGATCAAGGCCCTCCGAAACGTCGAAGTGGTGTCGGAGTAACGGCGCCCCTTGGCGCCGGATCGGGAAGGATAGTCCATGCGTAGACAGAAAGAGGAAGACTACCTGTCGGGAAATCTGACGGCCATGATCGACGTGGTGTTCCAGTTGATCATTTTCTTCGTCTGTACCGTCAGCATGCAGGAAAAGTCGATCGACGAATCCATTCATCTGGCCATGGCTCCGCACGGCGAGGTAAGCAAGGACAAGAATCCGCTTGAGATCAACATCGACGTGGATCGGAACGGAGCCATCTCCATCTCGCGCCAGCGCGTGACCGAGGGAACGCTGTACAGCATCCTCACCAAGGTGGCCGCGGAGTACGGCGCCAGAAACGTTCCGGTCATCATCCGGGGCGACGGCAAGGTCAAGCACGGATCGGTGCGGACGGTCATGGATGCCTGTGCCAGGGCGGGTATCTGGAAGATCAAGATATCGGCCTTGAAAGAAAAGGGCTGACGCGGCCAAACGGGGTGTTACATGGCTCGGAAACGAAAGAAAAGTGAGATTCATGCCGGTGAGCTAAACCTCACCGCCATGATTGATGTGGCTTTCCAGTTGCTGTCCTTTTTCATCATCACCGTGAAGCCGCAGGACGTCGTGGCGAATTTGAACGTATACCGTCCTTCGCCCGAGAAGACGAATACGCAGGAGACCTCGCCGGCGAAGATGATTCGCATTCAGGTTTTCCCGGAAGCATTCGTCATCAACGACCGCGAAGTAAGCGTCCGGCAGCTTGAGGCTTTGCTCTTGAAGTTGGCCGAGATCGACAAGAACCAGACTATTCTGATCATGTGCGCCAATGCGGCGCCCCATGAGAAGCTGGTCCAAGTGCTCGATATTTGCGCGAAGGAAGGGCTGTCGAACTTGTCGGTGGTGAGTTCCGGCGGGTACTAGTGCGGGATGCGCCGTCCTTGCGGGGGCGGCCAGAGGGATGTCTCACATGCAAATGAACGACAGGATGAACGCCGTTTGGCGGGAAGTGAAGATCCACCTTTGGGGTCCGAGCGGCTCCGTGCTTTTCCATATCCTGGTTTTGGCGATTCTCTTCAAGTTTGCAGTGCAGGGACCCGCTGAGAAGTCCAACAAGGTTGAAGTGACGATGATGGAGGCCAACGCCACCAAGCTGGACGAGGTGGAGAAGAAGGTCGAGCAGGAGATCAAGAAGCTCGACGAGCAGCCGAAAGATTTGGATAGCACGCAGCCGCCCTCCGACTCGACGAGCGTTGCCAGCGACAACGCAGCCGATCAGACCGGCGGCGCCGGTAACCAGGAGACGGGTACCGGGATCGGGAGCGGCGATCCCTCGCTGCAAACCGGTTTTGAGATCAATACCGCCGTGAAGAGCGCCCTGGTAATGAAGGGGTTGTACGCCAACCGGACGGCCGGCGGGCGTGCAGGGGCGTTGGGTCGTTACGGCGGGTCGCGTACGGGCGAGGATGCCGTCCTGCGCGCCTTGCGCTGGCTCAAAAAGAACCAGGACGAGGACGGCTCCTGGACCAAAGTCGATAAGGCTGATCCCGTGGCCATGGCCGGACTGGCGTTGCTCTGTTTCCTGGCGCATAACGAGACCCCGTCGTCGCAGGAATTCGGGCCTACCGTGGAAAGTGCCATGAAGTATCTGGTGAGCAAGCAGGGGGCCAACGGTTGCTTCGGCCGCGACTACACGCATGGTATCGCGACGTATGCGGTCAGCGAAGGGTTCGCGCTGACGAAGATCATGGCGCTCAAAGATGCCATGGATAAAGGTATCGACTTCATCGTCAAGGGACAACAACCCGAGGGTGGTTTCAATTACAACTACAGCAAGGGCGATCGCTGGGATCTGTCGGTCACCGGGTGGCAGTTCCAGGCTCTGAAAGCCGCTCGAATGGCCGGCTGCACGCACGAAGGCCTGGAGGACGCCGTCAAGAAGGGCATCCAGTTCCTTAAGACACAAGCCTTTTGCCAGGCTAAGGGCGGTTTCGGTTACCAGGGAAAGCCGGGGCTTCCAGGGACCGAGGCGAGGCCTTCGATGACGGGGTGCGGATGTCTGTGCCTGCAGTTGATGGGACAACCTGGCGCCCCCGAAGTGAAGGCCGGGCTGGAGTACCTGAAGGACGTTCAGTGTCAATGGAACAGCGGTGCTGCGGACAAAGATGGCAAGGGTGGCGGTAAGAACGAAATTTATGGTTGGTACTACATAACCCAAGCCAAGTTCCAGCGTGGCGGCCCCGAATGGGAGAGTTGGAACAAGATGTTCTCGCGACAGATCGTCCTCGGCCAGGAGAAGGACGGCCATTGGGAGCACGGCGATCACGCACCCGGGCCCGTCTACGCCACCGCCTTCTGCACGCTGATGCTCGAAGTCTACTACCGCTACCTGCCCAGCTACCAGAAGGTCGAAGAAGCCCCACCGCCCGCCACGCCCGCCGCGTCGGAGGAAGTTGCGGTCAAGGTAATCTGAGTTAGCCTGCGCCGACGTCTCGCGGCACCCGTCCGCCTCAGGCATGGGCAAATCGGGATGCTCCGGTCAGCTCAGGTCCGGCATCACAGTCGGCCGGCAGCAGAAGGAGCACGCAAGACCCATGAACATTGATCCCAGGATTCCGCTCGCCTGTCTCGCTATGGGTGCGGTCACCGTGCTCCATGCCGCCACGAATGCCCTGCCTTCGGAGCTGGCCTGCGGCCCGCTTCCCGACCCGGTGCTGGTCATATCCAACTCCGCCGCCGTAACCACGAACCGCTTCCCCAATGCGGACACGGTGTTGGTCGACGACTTGGTGCGTGTGGCTTACCGAGCCGACGGCACGTCCATGTCCGTGGACGACGAGTACACGAAAGTGCTTACCGAAAAAGGCCGCCGCGCGAATGCGATTCGCTCGTACCCCTTTGATGCCGCGTATGGAACCGTGACCGTCGCGCGCGCCGAGTTAGTCAAGCCCGACGGCCGCCGCGAGGCAATTGACCCGTCGCGCAACAGCCGCGTGATGATCGATAACGGCCAGATGGGCGCTAATATTTACGATCCGAACATGAAGAATTTCCAGCTCTCCATTCCCGGGCTGGAGGTCGGCGACCTGGTGTGCCTGACGGTCCTGCGCACGGAGTTTAAGGCGCGCGTCCCGGATACCTGGGGTGACCTGAATCTGCTCGAGAGCGACTGCCCCGTCTGCCATTTCACGTATGAGGTCGTCGCCCCCGCGGGCCGTCCGCTCTGCCACACGCTCTTGCGGTCGCCCGTCTCCAACACCGTCACCTATGCGTCCCTGCCGCTGCCCGACAGCCGTACGCTCCATCGCTGGTTGGCGCGCGACGTGCCGCAACTCTTTCCGGAGCCCCAGATGCCCGAGTTGGAATCGGTCGCCCAGCGGGTCATGCTCAGCACGGCGCCGGACTGGCCGACGCTGTCACGCTGGTACTGGAACCTGAGCAAGCCGCGGTTGGACGCGGTCACGCCGGAGATGCGTGCGGCGGTTTCCAACCTCGTGGCCGGCGCTGACGACCGCGACACGCGCATCCGCCGCATCTTCACCTTCGTCTCGCAAACCATCCGCTACATGGGCATCACGACCGAGGAAGTCGCGCCGGGCTACGAGCCGCACGACGTGAGCCTGACCTTCAGCAACCGCTACGGCGTCTGCCGCGATAAGGCCGCCCTGCTGGTCGCCATGTTGCGCCTGGCCGGTTTCGACGCCTACCCGGTCCTGATCGAGGTCGGCCCCAAGCTCGATCCGGATGCGCCCGTCCCCTACTTCAACCACGCGATTGTCGCTGTGGCGCGCCCTGGCGGCGGCTATGACCTGATGGATCCCACCGACGAGAGCACCCGCGACCTCTGCCCGGCCTATCTCGGCAACCGCAGCTACCTCGTGGCCCATCCCAAAGGCGAGCCGCTCCGCGTTTCCGAAGTCACTCCCGCTGACCGCAATTTGGTGCGCATCGTCAGTCGCGGTAGCCTGGACGAGGATGGCACGCTGACACTCAACGTCCGTTTCGCGTTCGACGGCATCAATGACACCGCCTACCGCGGCCATTTTCTCCAGCAGAAACCCGATGAGCGCCGTCGCTTCTTCGAAGGCCTGCTCAAGGCGCGTTTCGCGGGCGCTGAGTTGACGGCCTTCCATCTGGAACCCGCCGACCTGATGGACACCACCGCGCCGCTCACTGTCGCACTCGACTGCCGTGCGCGTCAGTACCCGGTCAGCGGCGATGGCGTGACCCTTGTTGCGGTGCCCTGGCTGGGGCCGTCCCTCGGGTATGTGAACTTCCTGCTCGATGGCGCTTCGCTGAAGCAGCGTAAGTTCCCCTACGTTTCCGAACTGGCCTGCGGCGTGGAGGAGACCGTCAGCATCGCGCTCAGCCGCCGTGCCGGCAGCCCCCTGGAACTTCCGCCCGCGGCCGCATTCCGACGGTCCGGGACCGATTTCGAGATGACCATCGCCGTCACCAACGGTGTGCTCGACGGCCATTTCCGCCACACGTTGCTGCAGCCCGAGTACACGCCGGCCGAATACGCCGACCTCAAGCAGTCGCTCCGCGACATCGAATACGCCTCTCGGGAACGTGCCGTGTTTGCCGCCGCCGACGCCGGACAGGCCGACACGCGCATTCTTTCGGATAATCTGCGGATTGAACTCGCCGACGCGCACAACTGGACCAGCACAAGGACCATCGTGCGGGAGGTGTTGACCTACGCCGGCAAGAAACGCAACTCGGAACTCAAGATGTCATTCAATCCGGCGTGGCAGACCGCCGATGGCCGTGGCGCGTTTTACGGCGATCACACGATGCCGCAGGCCGCAGCCGCTGGAGGGGACTTCATTGCCCTGGCCACGCCGATGGGCGAGGCGGGCAAGCACCTCATCGCCACCGATCTCGAAGGCCAGCGGCTGTGGGGGC
>Ga0118677_10009695_pt1 | contig 14954 bp, 13 predicted proteins | sample AliMusrvi5mmetaG_FD_86154 | JGI IMG/M metagenome (GOLD analysis project Ga0118677, IMG submission 86154)
ATGTCATGCCTAGTCTCGTGGGCTCGGAGATGTGTATAAGAGACAGGGTCAATGGCCTGCCGCTGCCGGATGTGAGCGATGTGCAACTGTCGTTCGAGAGCGATGCCGGATCCATCACCGGTTCGGCGGCGCGGATCGTGCCGGGGGGCAGCAACCAACCGCCGGTGATCGTGGACGGCCAGTTCAAGGCGGAACTCGATCTCGCGGCGGCGCGCCGTTTGGCCGGGCCGTTCATTCCGCAACTGCCCACGAACGCGGCGTTGGGCGGGAAACTGGTGTCGGCCATTTCCGCGGGCATGGCGGGCGGACAGGCGAAGGTGCGCGTCAACACCGTGCTGCAGGACACGCGGCTGCTCACCACCGCATGGGATGTGCGCGAGGACGATGTGCGGCTCCGGCTCTGCGTGGATGCGGATCTGTCCAACGGGATGATCAAAGTCTTCGACTCGCATCTGGCCTCGCGGATCGCCACGCTGGACATTGCGGAGTGGCAGATGCAGTTGCCGCGCGGCGACCGGACGATGTCGATGAAAGGCGGCGCCAAGGGCGAGGTGGACGTCGCGGTGCTGTCCGGGTGGCAACGCGCCGGCAAATCCGGTCCGCCGCCGCAGATGGAGGGCAAACTGACCTTCCAGGCGCAGGGCGCACGCGAGCGCCAGAACGTGTCCGTGACACTGGACGCGGCGCTGGATTCGTTCCGCCTCGCCGCCACCAACGCCGCCCCGTTCGTCGAACCGCACGCCGAGATCGCGCTCAAGGCTTCGCTGCCGGACGATGCCAAACGTCTGACCGTGGAGGTGCTGTCGCTGAAATCTTCGCTGGCGGACATGGATACGAAGGGGACGGTGGAGGCGCCGACAACCCAGCCGCTGGCAAACTTGAGCGGAACCGTGGGCGTGGATTTCGGCAACGTCAACAAGCTGCTGCGCGCGCGCGGCCTGCAATATCCCGTTGTCGCCGGGCACAAGATGCGGCCGTTTGCGGTCAGCGGGCCGATTGATTTCGGCGCGGCATCGATCGTCGCGCCAATCCTTTCCTACGGCAAGGCCCATGCGGCGCTGTATCTGGAATCCGCCAGCGCCTTCGGCGTGACCGCGGGGCCCGCCGATCTGGGCGCCACGCTGGCCGGCGGCATCCTGAAGGTGGATTACCAGCCGGCGTTGAACCAGGGAAAACTGGTCTTTACGCCCAGCGTGGAAGTGACGCGCACGCCGATGCTGCTGTCGTTCCCGCCCCAAGCGCGCATGCTGCAGAATGCGCAGCTCACGCAGGAACTGCTCGACAAGGGGCTGACGCTGCTGCTGCCGTTGCTGCACGGCTGTTCCGTGCTGGGCGGCACGGTGGACCTGACCCTGCAGGAGTGCCACGTGCCGATGGGGCCCGCCCTCACGAACGACATGACGTTCACGTCCGCGCTGACGCTGCACAACCTGCGGCTGTCGCCGTCGGGAACGCTCGGCACGATCCTGGACCTTGCGGGGCACGGCGGCCAGGAGATCACGGTGGCGCAGTACGATCTTACGGCCGAGTGCAGCCATGGCCGTGTGAAGCCGTCGGACCTCGTGTTCACCGCGGGCGGAAGCAAAGTCACGCTGTCGGGATCGGTGGGATTAAACGGCGCGCTGGCCTACACGGCCGTGGTGCCGCTCTCCCAGGAACTGGTCGGCTCGAAACTTGCCAAGTATCTGGAAGGCGAAACGATCCGCGTGCCCATCACCGGCACGATCGGTTCGCCGGCGATCGATCGCAAGGCGATCGAGTCCGAGGTCAAACGACTGGTCCGCGACGCCACCAAGAAGGCTGCGGCCGACGCGCTGGGCGGATTGCTGAACGAGTTGAAACGATAGAATAGGAGACGATGCCATGTCGAAGTTGCTGTTCGCGAAATACGCCGCCAAGAACCTGGAGCCCGCCAATTCCATCGGCGCCAAGTGGCTGCGGCTGCTGGACGGGCTGGACCTCGCCCCTGCCGTTCAGGGGAAGCGTACCTGCATCAAGATGCACCTCGGCGGCGGCATGGGGTTTACGACCATCCATCCGTTCTTCACGCGCAAGCTGGTGGAAAAGGTCCGTGCGGCGGGCGCGAAGAGCGTGTTCATCACGGACTCGCCCAATTCCGTGCTCCAGGCCGTGGAGCGCGGTTACACGCCCGAAACCGTGGGGTGCCCGCTGGTGTCGATTTCCGGACAGTCGGACAAATATTGCGAAAAGCGGGCGATCGCGCCGGCATTCGGCGAATTCCGCGAAGTGGAAATCGGCGGCGAGGTGCTGGCGGCCGAGGCGCTGATCGACTTCTCGCACGTCAAGGGGCACGGCGCGTGCGGTTTTGGCGCGGCCTCGAAAAACCTGTCGATGGGGTGCGTCACGCAACGCTCGCGCCGCGCGCTGCACGCGCTCGAAGGCGGACTGGAGTGGAATGCGAAGGCTTGCACGCACTGCAAAAAATGCGAGGAAAACTGCCCGAACGAAGCCATCTCGTTCGGCGAAAGCGGCAAGTTCGAGGTCTTCTACCACAACTGCAAGTACTGCCAGCACTGCGTGCTGATCTGTCCGCAGAAGGCGCTGACCATGCTGGGCGGTCGGTACCGCGATTTCCAGCGCGGCATGGCCCTGACCACCAAGACGGTGCTGGAGAACTTCCCCGCCGAGAACCGCGTCTTCATCAACATGCTGATGAACGTGGCGATCTTCTGCGACTGCTGGGGGATGTCCACGGCCAGCCTCGTGCCGGATATCGGCATCCTCGCCGGCCGCGACATCGTCGCCATCGAGCAGGCCACGCTGGACCTGATCCGCACCGAGAACCTGATCGCCGGCGCACTCCCGCCGGGATGGGAATTGGGAAAGAAGGGGCACCTGTTCGAGCGCGTGCATGGCAAGGACCCGCACGCCGTGGTCGAGTTCCTCGAGGAACTGCGCATGGGCAGGCGGAAGTACACGCTGCAGGAGATCGAGTAGGATTGATTTCAGGCGCTAGGGGGTGTAATGTAACACTTGAAAGCGGGTTTTGATAAACCATGCACACCAGAATCGAAATACGCCGGGACATCTGCCATGGGAAACCGTGCATTCGCGGAACGCGGATCATGGTCGCAAACATCCTGAGTCTTCTGGCCGGCGGCTATGATGTGGCGCGCGTGCTCAAGAACTACCCGGAGCTGACGGAAGCCGACGTTCTGGCCGCCCTCGATTATGCCGGCGATGTCGTGCGTGACGAAGAAGTCCTGGCCCCGGCCTGAGGCACGGCATGCAGCTCTTCTGTGACCAGAATATCATGGTTGAAACCGTAGAGTTCCTTCGCCGACAAGGACACGACGTAATCGGCACCCGCGATGGTGGCCTTGCCTTGGCTCCGGATGACGAGGTGCTGGCGTTCGCCATTCGGGAGAACCGCATTCTTCTGACCTTCAATGCCGACTTTGGCGACATCCGCCTTTTCCCGGTCGGCACGCACGCCGGCGTCATCCGTCTGCGCATAAACCAACAGACGGAGGAAGTCCTCCACCCGATCCTGGAAAACACCTTGGGGCAACTCGCGGACAAGGACTTGTCTGGGAAATTGATCACCGTCACGAAAACAGCCATACGCATTCGTGGTTGCTCATGATCTTCACAGATTTTCGGTGAAACTTTTCTCGCGCAGAGGCGCAGAGGGCGCGGTTGGAACCGGTGAAGCGGTTGGACTGTCGGACTTGCCCGACTGCCTCACCGCCAGACCGCCCACCGGCCTTCCCGGCCGCCGCCGCAGGCGCAGGGTGAAAGGTGCGGTTGCGCGAGGTCTGAATATGATCCCCATAACCGCGTGCGCAGGAATTGACGCACCGTGCCGTGGCGGCGTAGTATCGAGACAGTTGCAAGATTTCATGGGAGACAAGCGGTGCCGGAAATCAGCAGGTTTTTCGGGATCATTATCCGATGGAACAGGGACAAGGGCCGACACCGATTGGTCCTTTGCAATAGGCTGGCCTTATGAAACACGCGATTCATACCATCACAAAGGTGCAGGTTGTTGGCCCCTGGACCATGCACATTGTCTTTGGCGATGGAACCGAGCGCATCATCGACTTCGAAGCGGTGTTGGTCGGCGAATTGTACGGCCCCCTGAAAGACGTGGCGCTCTTCAATCAGGTGCGCGTAGACCCGGAAGTACACACCATTGTCTGGCCCAATGGCGCGGATTTCGATCCGGCCACGCTTCACGATTGGCCGGATTATGAGAGCGCGTGGCTTGCACAAACCCGCAAATGGGCCAAGGTGGCGGAAGAGAAGGCCACCTACGGAACCGGTGGCACGAAGAAGCGCGGAGACTGAATTCTTTTTCGCGCAAAGCCGTTCGACAGGCTCACGGCGAGGACGCAGAGGCGCGGAGGAATCGGTTGGGCCAGTGAAGCGGTTGGACTGCCGGCCTGCCCGACTGCCTCACTGCCCGACTGTCCCACCGCCCACCGGCATCCCGGCCGCCGCCGCAGGCGCAGGGTGAAAGGGCAGGGCGAAAGGTGCGGCAATCTTGATTCTTTACACCCCCATGTCTCAAGAATACAGTGACTACGTGTGAGTTGGTTGGTAGTTCGCCATGAGCATATTGCGCGTATACGTGGACACTTCTGTGATCGGCGGCTGCCTCGACGAAGAATTCGCAGTGCCGAGTCGGGCATTTGATTGCATCAAGATGAAGCAAGAGATTCAGACCGCTTTGCGCCGTAAGTACACCGGTTTGACCGATACGGTACGCCGATCGGCCATGGAGGGCGAATTGGCCGCAAGCGACGCGCCCATCAGTCGCATGTGGCGGGAATTGACCGCTCGACAACCGGTGCAACATGTGGCGGAAGAAAAAGCAGCGTACGGAACGGGTAGCACGAAGAAGCGCGAGGACTGAACTTTTCTCGCGCAGAGGCGCGGAGGGATCTGTTGGACCGGTGAAGCGGTTGGGCGGTTGGACTGTCGGACCGTCCGACTGCCTCACTGCCCGACTGGCTCACCGCCCACCGGCCTTCCCGGCCGCCGCCGCAGGCGCGGGGCGAGAGGGTGGGCGAAAGGTGCGATAAGGCAAATGCAATACATACGACAAATTCGCGCCGTCTTGACACAAACTGAGTCCGGTATTTTTGTGCCTACTGGATCAGAACAGGACTCGACAGGTTATGACAGTACAACATTTCCTTCAATAAAGCAGCAGGCGGAAAGGATAGAAAGTTTATTTGCCACAAATGGAGTATCTTTACGAACTGGATGCGGGTTGGCGCAAATTGTAAAACAAACGAACGATGTTGTAGACTGCTGGTCAAAAGACAACAAAGCAAATATCTCGTCGGATATTCTCACATTGAAAATAGCGCACTTTAATCGCATTGCCGACGCTATCCTGCGTTTAGAGACCATTCCTGATTGCCGCGAGTATCTACACCGACTAACTGATGGAATTATCGACAACATTACGCCAGGGTGTTCTGTCGCCAAGAATACCCTTTGGGAACTTGAATTATGGTCAACAATGGTCAAACGTGGCGTTATGGCCAGATTGCTTGATCCTCCCGATATTGTCATGACAATTGACAACTTTGAGATTGCTGTTGCCTGCAAAAAACTCTATTCGGAGAAGCATGTTCAAAATATCCTTTCAGAAGCAGTGCGGCAAATTTGTCTTGCAAGCAACTTTGGGGTTGTTGCATTGAACATCGACGAACTAGGTGCAGCAGGAAATTTTTTTGACTGCAATTCGTTTGCGCAGGCAACAGATGCACTCGACCGAATGAACCAAACATTTCTTGCCAAGCATGAACGACATTTACGAAAATACCTTGCTGACGAGAGAATCGTTGGTGCATTGGTGTCTTCGGGGTGCGTCGCCGATTTGAGACAGGAAAAACCCAGACTCAATTTTGCACGCATGAACACAATTTGGTGCCTGCCGGATATTTCAGAAGCAAAGAAACGATGTCTGTTGGCGCTACAAAAAGCATTCTACAACTAGAATGCCCAATCAAAATATGCAACTTATATGAACACGGAAAGTGACAAAACAACGGCTTTGGCGCCGCGGTCGAGATGTGCACTTGAGAAAGCAGAACCGGGCGCGAAGCGTGTTTTGCGGGTGATGGTTGCCGACACACTGGAGATTGCGCAGAAGCATTTTGCCTTGGTGGCCCTATCACCGACAAAAGTGGATGTTGAGCGTTGGTTTCAACAGGGAGAAAAGTACTACTATGGGAAAGGCGTCTCAAAAAATTACGCAGAAGCTGTGAAATGGTATCGCAAGGCAGCCATACATGGTCATGCGGTTGCTCAAGACAACCTAGGTGATTGTTACGATCACGGGCGGGGTGTTTCGCAAGACTATACAGAAGCAGTTCGATGGTATCGTTTAGCCGCGGAACAGGGGCATTCGAATGCTCAATACGATCTCGGTGTTTGTTACCATCGTGGCGACGGAGTCCCAAAGGACTATACTGAGGCCGTTAGGTGGTTTCGTTTGGCATCTGAACATAAGAATCCATGGGCAGAATGCGGTTTAGGCCGATGTTACGAATATGGCGACGGAGTGGCACAGAACGACATTGAAGCAGCGAAATGGTATCAAATGGCGGCCGAGCAAGGTCATGCCGATGCCCAAGAAAGCCTTGCTAGTCTTTGCGCGAGTGGCAAGGGCGTTCCACAGGACTACACAGAAGCGGCAAAATGGTATCGCAAAGCCGCAGATCAAGGTGAAGTATTGGCTCAAAAGGAACTTGGCCTTTTGTACGGTACTGGCAAAGCCTCTATTGATGACCCGGTTGATGCGTACCAATGGGTTAAGATCGCTGCGGTGGACGGTTCTGAAAGGTCAATTAATACGGTTGCTTTTATTGAGGCAATGCTTTCCCCAGAGGAGTTTCAGGAAGCCGAAAGCCGTTACGCCAAGTTAAAGGCAACCCACCCGTCATGAACAACACCCCCTGGATCTTGCTCGATACCGAGACCACCGGACTGCATGCGCCGGTGTTTGTGGTGGAATTGGCGGCGCAGCGGATGCGGGGGTGGGTGGCGGAAGGGGAACCGTTTCGGAAGTTGCTGAATCAGAACGAGGATATTCCGGCCGAGGCGTCGCGCGTGCATGGGTACACGCGCGAAATCCTGGAGCGGGATGGCGAAGCGCCGGTGGCGGTTTATCGGGAGTTTGCCGATTATGTCGGCGAATTGCCGCTGGTTTCGTTCAATCTGGAGTACGATCTGGAGGAAGTGCTGCAACCGGAATGGAAGCGGCTGCGCATCGCGCCGATCGGGCGTCCGGGGTTCTGCGCCCTGCGTCTGGCCCAGCGTCTGCTCGATCCGGTCCCTGCCGGCAACTGCAAGTTGCAGACGCTGCGTCAGTATTACCGCCTCCCCGAGCGTGGCGCGCACACGGGCATGGGCGACGTGGAGACGGTGGTTGACCTGCTGGCCCAGGTGCTGCGTCCCATCGCCGAACACCGGGGGCTGGAAACATGGGATCAGATCGTCGCGTATGCCGCGGAGGAGTGGTATCCGTCCCGCATCGCCTTCGGCAAGCACAAGGGTCGGCTGGTGGGCGAGGCGCGGCAGGATGCGGAGCTGCGGCGCTGGCTCGACTGGCTGTCCGGTTCTTCCAATGACCGCAGCGCGCGCATGGGGCGCTGGTATCTGGCGCAACTGGGGCTGGATGCGGAAACCGCGCACGACAGCACTGTGTTTGCGGCTGTGGAATTGAGCGAAGACAACGGCTCGCGAGGCCGCTCGCCCTCCAGTGCTGTTGCGAACGGCTTGCCCAGAACTGGAGGGCGGCGGGCCTCCGCCGCCGTGCCTTCCGGCTTGGTCATCTACGTCAACCCCGCGTTGGAGCAGTTGCGGCAACTGGTCGCCGGCTCGCGGACGCGTCTTGCGGCGTTGGAGAGCGACTACACGCGGGAGAAGTCGCGTGTGGCGGCGGTGCAGGCCACGCTGTTTCAACGGCTGCGGGAGCATTACCAGAAACGCGACCGGCTGCGGCTCGTGCTGGATTACCGGCAGAAGTATCTGGATTCCCTGATCCGTGGCGGCGAGGAAGAGGCCGAACAGGCCGAGGCTAATTACGAGCGCGCCCGGACCCAGAGCGACAAGGATTACGAGGCCGCCGCAGTCGAGGCCGGCAAGAAGCAGTTGACCGCCGACGAAGAGGGCGAACTGAACCGGTTGTGGCGGAAGCTGGTCAAGTTGTATCATCCCGACCGTTTCGCACACGAACCGGACAAACTCGAAACCTACGGGAAACTCATCAGCGCCATCAACCAAGCCAAGGACAACGGCGACATGGCCGTGCTGCGGGAGATTGCGGAAGATCCGCATGGCTTCATCCTGCGTCAGGGGTGGACGAGCCTGGACTTCAGCGAAGATGTCGAATTGATTCAACTGCGGCGATTGTACGAGACGCTGCAACTGGATATCATCAACGTTCTGGAATCCCTTGGGAAGTTGCGCGAAAGTCCCGATTACGAATTGTGCAAGATCAGCGAGCAAAAACCCGGCGTGCTGGACGATCTTGCGAAGCAGCGGGCAGAGTCGCTGGAGAAGGAAAGCGCGGAACTGGAAGCCAGGGCCGGGAAACTGGCCGAGGAAATCGTGGAATTGGGAGGCGAGTCGCCGGCGCGGATTGGGTAGGGCGGAGTAGGCCCGGACCCGCCGTGCGCTGGAATGCGGCGCGTCCGGCGGCCGCGTCTTACCTTTGAACTGCGGGTTGACGCCCGCTTTGGCAACGAAATGAAAGGCATCACAATGCACAAGTATACGGTCAAGCAAACGTCCACCCCCCCCGCGCTTGACGGCGCGTTCGCGACCGGCGCATGGGGCGGCGCCGAAGAGGGGCGCGTGGCGATCTTCAGCGAGAAGGGGAGCGATCACCGCCCCGATGTCCGCTTCCGGCTGTTGCACGACAATGCCGGCATCTACGTGAAATTCCAGGTGCGGGATCGTTACGTGCGTTCCGTGCAGACGGCCTATCAGGGATCGGTTTGCACGGACAGTTGCGCGGAGTTCTTCGTGTGGCCGCGCGCGGACAAAGGATATTTCAACTTCGAGATGAATGCCGGCGGCACGCTGCTGCTGTACTACATCGAGGATTCCACGCGCGCGCCCGACGGCTTTGCCAAGTTCCAGAAAGTTCCCAAGGCGTGGGGAGAGAAGGTGCAGATCTGGCACTCGCTGCCGGCGGTGGTCGAACCCGAAATTGCGGAACTCACCACGTGGGGCGTCGCCTACCGCGTGCCCGTGGCGCTGTTCGAGGCGTATATCGGACCGCTGGGAAAACTCTCCGGCCAGACCTGGCGCGCCAACTTCTTCAAGTGCGGCGACAAGACCTCGCACCCGCACTGGGCAAGCTGGGCGCCGATCACGACGCTGAATTTCCATCTGCCGGAATGCTTTGGGGATCTGGCGCTGGCGTGAACGGTAACCCGGACGCGTTTATTCCCCGAACGACGTTGGCCTGCGCCGACGCACGCGCTTGCGGGCGCCGAGGCCGGCGCCCCTCCAGTGGAAAAGACAAGCAGTGGTTGACAAACAAACTGGAGGGCGGCGGGCGTCCGCCGCCGTGGCGGGTGCGTGTTTTGTGCATGTTCAGCGTCGTGCCCGCCGCGATCTCCCGCAGAACACGGCCGCGCGCTCCCAGATTGTCACGTCCGAATGCGTGTGGTACGTTTCCCCATGACGGATGGACAATGACTCTTCCGTAAGCCAGTAGCTCAGATGGACAGAGCACAAGATTCCTAATCTTGGGGTCGCGGGTTCGACTCCCGCCTGGCTTACCAATCCCGTGTCTGCTGCTGGTTGACAAGAACCGCCGGGGGGACTACGGTAATCTCGGATCTGTACAAAAGGAAACGTTCGATGAAGAAGCTTTGCTGTTATTCCGCTGTGGCCCTGACCGTGTTGCTCTCCGGTTGCGTCGTGGCGCCACCCCGGCAGCAGGTGGTCGTGCCGCCGCAGGTGCAACCAGGTCCGCCGCTCGGCATCGAGGACGTGAAGGCTCTGGCAAAGGCCGGTTTGAGCGATGACCTGATCGTCAGCCAGATTCGCAGCTCCGCCACGGTCTACCATCTGGGCACAGCCGACATCATCGCCCTGAAGTCTGCCGGCGTCAGCGAGAAGGTCATCGACTACATGATCAACACGCCAAGCACCGCCATGCCGCCGCCGACCGCAAGTGTGCAGCAAACCGTGGTGGTGGAACCGGCGCCGGTCTGCGTGGTGGCGCCCGTGGTCTATCCTTATCCGTATTGGGGATGGGGCTGGTACGGCGGTTATTATTGGGGGCCGAGGCACTGGCGGTAAATTTGCTACTTTAACCATCCACGGCGGGTGAGTTCCGCAAGGATGGCGTCCGCAGCGGCATCCACGCTGCCGGCGGCGGTGTCGATGCGCAGGTCGGGCTTCTCGGGGATTTCGTAGGGCGCGGAAACGCCGGTGAAGGACGCGATTTCGCCGGCTCGCGCCTTGCGGTAGAGTCCCTTCGGATCGCGCGTCTCGCAGATCGCAAGCGGCGCATCCACGAAAATCTCCAGGAAGCGCTCGTCGCCCACGACTGCGCGCGCCTGCTCGCGGTCGCGCCGGTAGGGCGAGATGAATGAGGTCAGGACGATCACGCCCGCCTCGTTGAACAACCGGCAGACTTCGGCTACGCGCCGGATGTTCTCGGTGCGGTCTTCCGCGGAGAACGCCAGATCGCGGTTGAGACCGTGCCGCACGTTGTCGCCGTCGAGCACGAAGGCCGCGTGCCCGGCATCCAGCAGCCGCTTCTCCAGCGCGCGCGCGAGGGAGGATTTTCCCGAGCCGCTGAGGCCGGTCATCCAGAGCGTGGCCGGTTTCTGGCGCAGCAGCGCCTCCCGCTGCGCAGGCGCGACCAGGCTGACTTCGCGGGTGATGTGCCGGCTGGCCGGCGCAGCCTCCTCGCGCTGCACGATGCGGTCCATCAGCATCCCCGCGCCGGCCGTGGCGTTGGTCAGCGGGTCGATGAAGATGAACGCGCCCGTGGCGCGGTTGTGCTCGTACGGATCCCAGAAGAGCGGCTGGAACGTCTCCAGCGTGATGCGGCCGATGTCGTTGAGGCCGAGTTGCGGCACGTCCACGCGGTGGAGCGTGTCGGGGTCCACGCGGTAGTGCAGCCGCGCGACTGCGCCGCGCACCGACTGCGTGGTGTGCTTGATGAAGTAGGTCAGGCCGGGGCGCAGGGGCGTCTCCTGCATCCAGACCACCATGGCCTCGGCCGTACGCGTGGCGCGCGGCATGTTGCCGGGGTGGCAGAGCATGTCGCCGCGGCCGATGTCGATCTCGTCCTCAAGCTGCAGCGTCACCGACTGCCCCGCAAACGCCAGCGGCAGTTCGCCGTCGAACGTGGAGATGGCCTTGACGCGCGTGCGACGGCCGGAAGAGGTCACGGTGATCGTATCGCCGCGGCGCACCACGCCGGAGGCCACGGTGCCGCAGAAGCCGCGGAAATCGAGGTTGGGACGGTTGACGAGCTGTACGGGAAAACGCAGGTCCACCAGGTTGCGGTCGCCGGTGGTCTCCACGCGTTCGAGGTGCGTCAGCAGCGTGGGGCCCTCGTACCAGGACATGCGTGTGCTGCGATTCACGACGTTGTCGCCGCGCAGCGCGCTGATCGGGATGTAGAGCATGTCCGGGATGCGCAGGCGGTTGGCGAACTCCGTGTATTCCTTGCGGATGCGCTCGAACACTTCCTGCGCGTAGTCGACCAGATCCATCTTGTTGATGCAGACGACCACGTGCGGGATGCCAAGGAGCGCGGCGATGAAGCCGTGGCGCCGCGACTGGGTGAGCACGCCGTTGCGGGCATCGATCAGCACGATGGCGAGGCTGGCGGTGGAGGCGCCGGTGGCCATGTTGCGGGTGTACTGCTCGTGGCCGGGCGTGTCGGCGATGATGAAACGCCGGCGCGGCGTGGAGAAGTAGCGGTAGGCGACGTCGATGGTGATCCCCTGTTCGCGCTCGGACTTGAGGCCGTCCGTGAGCAGCGCCAGGTCGACCTCCTCGCGGTTCAGGCGCGCGGAATCACGGGTCAGCGCGGCGAGCTGGTCGTCGTAGATGCTCTTGCTGTCCTGCAGCAGCCGGCCGATCAGCGTGGATTTGCCGTCGTCCACGCTGCCGGCGGTCGAGAACCGCAGGAGATCGGATTCCTGGTTCTGACGGAGGAAGGCCTGTAGATCGGTGGTGTTCAAGGGTGGTTAAAATTTGGTCGCGGGTGGATGGTGGAAGGTGCAAGTCCGGACCCACCCCGGCCTGCGGCCACCCCTCCGGTGGAGGGGATTTTCCTTCGACATTCGGAGTTCCTTATTCGATATTCTGCGGTTCTCTTATCGGGCTTTCCTAGAAATATCCCTCTCTCTTCTTCTGTTCCATGGAGCTGTCCTGGTCGTGGTCGATCACGCGGGTGATGCGCTCGGAATTCCGGACCACCATCATCTCCCGGATGATGTCGGCGACGGTTTTGGCGGACGAGCGGATCGCGCCGGTGCAGGGCCAGCAGCCGAGGGTGCGGAAGCGGCACTCGATGGTTTCGGCCTTCTCGCCGGGACGGAGGCGCTGCGGGTCCATCACGGGGAGCAGCAATTCGCCGCGCGGGATGACCTGGCGCGGGGCGGCAAAGTACATCGGCACCACGGGGATCTGCTCCAGGTGGATGTAGTGCCAGACGTCCAGCTCGGTCCAGTTCGACAGCGGAAAGACGCGGATCGATTCGCCGGGATTGACCCGGGCGTTGAAGAGATTCCAGAGCTCGGGGCGCTGGTTGCGCGGATCCCACTGGCCGCGTTCGTCGCGGAACGAATAGATCCGCTCCTTGGCGCGCGACTTCTCCTCGTCGCGCCGCGCGCCGCCGAACGCGGCGTCGTAACGCCCTTCGCGCAGCGCGTGGAGCAGCGCCTGGGTCTTCAGCGCGCCGCAGCATTTCACCGTGCCCCAGGTCCAGGGGTTGGCGCCGGCGGCAATGGCTTCCTCGTTCCGGTGGACGACGAGTTTTGCCCCGATTTCGCGGCAAAAGCGGTCGCGAAACGCGATCATTTCGGGAAATTTGAGGCCGGTGTCGACGTGCAGCAGCGGGAAGGGGATGGGCGCGGGGTGGAAGGCCTTGCGCGCGAGATGTACCAGCACGGAGGAATCCTTGCCGATGGAGTAGAGCATGACCGGGCGTTCGAACTCCGCGACCACTTCGCGGAGGATGAAAATACTCTCCGCCTCCAGCGCCTTCAGATTGCTTAGACGGTAACTGTCCATGTCTCCCCAAACGCCTGCCGGTAGTTGCAGGATCATGGTAGCGAAACCACGCCGCGAGTCACGCCCCAATTGTCCCGGCAATTGTCCCGTCTTGCGCGCCGGACGCCTTTTGCGCTACAACAACAGGCATGTCGGCACACAAATGGATCGCCATCCTCGACTTCGGTTCGCAGTACAGCCAGCTCATCGCCCGGCGCGTGCGCGAACAGCACGTCTACTCCGAACTGCTGCGTTTCGACACCTCCGCCGAAACGCTGCGACGCCGCAAGCCCGCCGGCATCATTCTGTCCGGCGGCCCGTCCAGCGTCTTCGAAAAGGGCGCGCCCATCTGCGATCCCGCCATTTTCGCGCTCGGCGTGCCGGTGCTCGGCATCTGCTACGGCATGCAGCTCACCGCCCGCGCGCTCGATGGCACGGTCAAGCCTGGCCATGCCCGCGAATATGGCCATGCCAACATCGATGTCGTAAAGGCTGAACCGCTCTTCGCGGGGCTCTCCGCCAAACTCGACGTCTGGATGAGCCACGGCGATCAGGTCGAGACGCTCCCTCCGGGCTTCGTGCGCATGGCCCAGACCGCCACCTGCCCCAATGCCGCCATGGGCGACGCCGCGCGCCGCATTTTCGGCCTGCAGTTCCATCCCGAGGTGGTCCATACGCCGCAGGGCACCGCCATCCTGCGCCATTTTCTTTTCGACGTCTGCGACTGCACCGGCGACTGGCAAATGTCGTCCTTCATCGAGGAGAGCGTGGCCGCCATCCGCAAGCAGGTCGGCGCGTCGCACGTGATCTGCGGCTTGAGCGGCGGCGTGGACTCCTCCGTCGTGGCCGCCTTGCTTCACCGCGCCATCGGCCCCCAGCTCCACTGCATCTTCGTGGACAACGGCCTGCTGCGCCACGGCGAAGCCGAACAGGTCGAAACCACCTTCCGCGAACGCATCCAACTGGACCTGCACGTGGCCCACGCGCAGGACCTGTTCCTCGACGCGCTCAAGGGGGTCACCGACCCCGAGATCAAGCGCAAGACCATCGGCCGGCTGTTCATCGAGGTGTTCGACGAGGAGGCGCACAAACTGGGCGGCGCCGACTGGCTGGCGCAGGGCACGCTGTATCCCGACGTGATCGAGAGCGTCAGCTTCACCGGCGGGCCGAGTGCGACCATCAAGAGCCACCACAATGTCGGCGGGCTGCCTGAGCGCATGAAGTTTGAGCTCGTCGAGCCGCTCCGTCAGCTTTTCAAAGACGAGGTCCGGCGGGTCGGTGCCGAGCTCGGGCTCTCGAAGGAAATTGTCCAGCGCCAGCCGTTCCCCGGCCCTGGGCTGGCCGTGCGCATCCTCGGCGAAATCACGCCCGAGCGCCTGCGCATCGTCCGCGATGCCGATTCGATCGTCCTCGAGGAGATGAAGGCCTCCGGGTGGTACTACAAAGTTTGGCAGTCATTTGCGGTCTTGCTTCCGGTCCGCTCGGTCGGCGTGATGGGCGACGAGCGCACCTACGACTACACGGTCGCGCTCCGCGTCGTGCAGAGCCACGACGGGATGACCGCCGACTGGGTGCGCCTGCCCTACGACCTCCTCGGCCGGATTTCCGCAAGGATCATCAACGAAGTCAAAGGCGTGAACCGCCTCTGCTACGACGTCTCGAGCAAACCTCCCGCCACGATCGAGTGGGAGTAAGGTTTTCTTGACGCGATAGATTTC
>Ga0118677_10009696_pt1 | contig 14953 bp, 25 predicted proteins | sample AliMusrvi5mmetaG_FD_86154 | JGI IMG/M metagenome (GOLD analysis project Ga0118677, IMG submission 86154)
ATACCGTACCGGATCAACACCGAGAACGGGGGGCGGGCATATTCCTGCGGCCCGAATCGCGTGGATGAAAACGGCCGAGGCGACGATATTTGCAGCTGGAAATAAGCCTCCCCGTTCGCGCCGGTCGCCGTCCTGACCGCAAATGCTTCCCCCCTCAAACAAGACAAACGCGACCTGGTTGAAGCCAGGTCGCGTTTGCTGTTTTTCCGGAAGTAACTGTTAGGACTTCTTTTCTTCCTTTTCCTTGTCCTTGTCCTTTTTGCCTTTTTCCTCGGTCGGCTCGGTGGGAGCAGTGAGAGCAGGCACAATGACGGAACTCGTCCATTCCAGGATCGCCATCTCGGCGGCATCACCGGGACGCGGGCCGACGCGGATGACACGGGTGTAACCACCGGCGCGATCCTTGAAGGCGGGAGCGATTTCCTCGAAGAGGATGCGGATGACGTCGTTGTCCTTGTGCCAGCGTTTGCGGGCTTCCTTGTCGGCGGTGTGGCCGGGGCCACGGGCGCTGAGACGGCCGGTCGCAAGACGACGGGCACTCAGGGTCCCCTTCTTGCCGAGCGTGACCATTTTGTCAGCGAGCGAGCGGGCAACCTTGGCCTTGGCAATGGTCGTCGTAATGCGTTTGTGTTTGATCAAGCTGCATACCATGTTGGCCAACGTGGCGCGCTTGTGCTGGGATTTCAATCCCAGCTTGGCGGTATTTTTGCGGTGTCGCATGGAATTACCTCGTCGAGCAACTGGTTAGTCTTTGGTCTCTTCGAGAATCGGCAGCGGCTCGGGCGAGGGCGCCTCGAGCAGCGCTTGCTCGAACTTCATGCCAAGCGCCAAACCGAGTCCGGAGAGTTTTTCTTTGATTTCATTGAGCGACTTCTTGCCGAAGTTGCGATACTTTAGCATTTCCTGCTCCGTCTTCATCGCGAGCTGCCCGACTGTGGTGATATTGGCGTTGTTCAGGCAATTGGCGGCACGGACGCTCAGCTCGATTTCGTTGACGCTCATGTTGAGCAGCTTCTTAAGCTTGGTTTTTTCTTCGTCCTGCTTGTCCACCACTTCCTCGAACTCGACTGCGTTTTTGTCGTAGCCGACGAACACGTCGAGATGGTGCTGCAAAATGGCCGAAGCCTGGGTCAGGGCGTCATCGGGAGATATGCGGCCGTCAGTCCAGACCTCGATGATCAGGCGGTCGTAGTCGGTGCGCTGGCCGACGCGGGCGTTCTCGACCGCGTAGCGGACGCGAGTCACCGGCGAGAAGAGGGAATCGATGGCAACGACGCCAATCGCTTGATTCGGTTTCTTGTTCTCATCGCCCGGAAGGAAGCCACGGCCGACCTTGACTTCCAACTCCATATCGAACTTCTTCTTCTTGTCGAGCGTGCAGATATGTTGAGCGGGATTGACCAACTCGAGGTTCTGGTTGAGTTGGATGTCGCCGGCAGTAACCTCGCCCTCTTTGTTAACGGAGAGCAAAAGCGTTTGGGTATCACGAGTGTGTGCTTTGAGCAGAACCTTCTTCAAATTCAGCACAATGTCGGTGACATCTTCCACCACGCCTTCAATGGTGGCGAACTCGTGCATCGCCCCGTCAACCTTGATGGATGAGATAGCAGCGCCTTCCAAGGAGGAAAGGAGCACGCGGCGCAGAGAATTGCCGATGGTATGGCCGTAGCCGGTCTCAAACGGCTCCGCAATAAACTTAGCGTAAGTATCGGTGGCAGTTGTATCCTCTTTGGTCAACCGCTTGGGCATTTCGAAACGTCCTAGACGTACTGGCATATTTTCCTTTCAACAATTTTAATCTGACTCCCCCGGCCATCATTCCCGCCGGCTGGGAAAGTCCATATAATTGCTATGGATCGGTGGAGCAGGGGATTGATGGACCGAACGCGGGGCGCTCAATCTCCAATCCAATAATCCAACAATCCGGGTTCATTATTTTAGCGGGAATAAAATTCGACGACTGCCTGCTCGTTGGCTATGGGCTGGATCTCATCGCGCGTCGGGATGCGCATGACGACGCCCTTAAGGGCCTCTTTGTTCAGCGAGAGCCAGTCGGGCACGGCGCGGCTGGCCGCGCTTTCGAGGTTCTTTCCAGCCAATTGGCGCGCGGCATTGGAATTCTTGATCTCGATGACGTCGTTCACCTTGAGACCGAAAGAAGGTATGTTGACCTTGCGGCCGTTGACCTTCACATGGCCGTGAGCCACCAACTGCCTCGAAGCCGCACGCGTATTGGCGAAGCCAAGATGATAAGCGACATTGTCCAGACGGGTCTCCAAGATTTGGAGCATTTGCTCGCCCGTGACGCCGCGCCGTCTTAACGCGCGCTCGTAAACACCTCGGAATTGACGCTCCATCAAGCCGTAAAAGTAACGGAGTTTTTGCTTTTCAATCAGACCCAAGCCGTAATCAGTGTGCTTGCGGCGTGACTTGGGGCCGTGCATGCCGGGACCATAGTTGCGGCGCTCGAGATATTTCGAAGGGCCGAAGATCGGGACGCCGAAGCGGCGGCTAATGCGAACGCGGGGACCAGTGTAACGAGCCATTTTCTAAAGGGGATTGTTGATAGTGGTTATTTTGATGGTTAGACACGCCGCTTCTTGCGCGGGCGGCAGCCATTATGCGGCACAGGGGTCACATCCTTAATGGTCGTGATCTCTAGCCCGATCGCCTGAAATGCGCGGATCGCTGACTCCCGGCCGGAACCGGGGCCTTTAACCCGCACTTCAACCTCGCGCATGCCATGAGACATTGCCTGCCGGGCGGCGTCTTGCGCAACCTGCTGCGCAGCGTAGGCCGTGCTCTTGCGCGAGCCCTTGAAGCCGACGCGGCCAGCGCTGGACCAGCCAATGACGTGTCCCTGCATGTCCGTGATGCTGACAAGAGTATTATTGAAAGTAGCCAAGATGTTGGCTATGCCGCTGACAATATTCTTAGAACCTTTGGCCTTGACGATCTTCTTGCCGGCCATGTCATCTGCCAGCAACTCGGCAGCGGTAGGAGCTGCCACCGCGGCGACCGGAATGGCAGCTTCGGCGACCTTGGGAGCCTCAGCAGCGGACGCCGCGCCTTCTGCCGTTGGAGCCGCAGTTTTCTTGGGCCCTTTGGCTGGATGCGCATCACCGCTGGATTTAGCGGCGGACTTGCCGACAGGCCTATCGGCAGACTGGGCAGCGGGAGCCTCCGCCGTTGTTTCGGGTTTAGCTTCCTTCTTAGGACCGGATTTCTTTTTGATTTCGTCAGCCATGAACTGGTAAATGGTTTGAGAGTTAAATGGTCAAAGTGGACAGGCCATCAATGGATGCCGGTCTTGGCAGTTGGACTGCGGACGACACCCACCGTCTTGCGCGGCCCTTTGCGGGTGCGCGCATTAGTCTGGGTGCGCTGTCCGCGCACCGGCAAACCGCGCAAGTGCCGGATGCCGCGATAAGACTTAATGCCCTGCAATCGCTTCAGGTTCATGCCGATCTCCCGGCGCAGATCACCCTCAATGACATATTTGCCGTCCTGAATGGCGTGGACTATCTGCGAGAGCTGCTGCTCGGTCAAATCCTTGGCGCGGACGCAGGGGTCAATATTCGCCTTGGCCAGAATGACCTTAGCGTTGCTAGGGCCGATGCCGTAAATGTAGCGTAAGGCGATGTCGATGCGCTTGTTAGGCGGGACTTCCACACCAATGATACGAGCCATATCTTAGTAAATAGGTAAAAGTGGTTGAATGAGTTACGCGGAGGAGGAATTAGCCTTGCCGTTGCTTATGGCGAGGGTTGGTACAGATAACCCGGATGATGCCTTTGCGGCGAATGATTTTGCAATTCTCACAAAGCTTCTTAACAGATGCTCGGACTTTCATAATTAAATTGTATGCGTTTCCAGAATAATGCGGCCCACCGACAAATCGTAGGGCGACAATTCCAACCGGACTTTGTCTCCCAGCGCCAAGCGGGCAAAACTTAACCGCGCTTTGCCAGTCATATACGCCAGTAATCGGTGTCCGTTGGATAATCCTACTCGATACATCTTGTTCGGTAGAATTTCAACTACGACACCTTCAGCTTCGATGGCACCTTCTCGGGCCATGTCAGTATCTCCGGCTCGGACTCGGTGATTAGCACCGTATGCTCAAAATGGGCAGATAGTGAACCATCTTGAGTGATTACTGTCCAGCCATCCTTCAGGATTTTTACGTTCGAGGAACCGGCATTAACCATCGGTTCGATCGCCAGGGTCATCCCAGGCCGCAACCGCGGCGAAGACTTCCCGTCCACGAAATTGGGTACTTGGGGTTCTTCGTGCATCGAACGTCCCACGCCATGCCCGACAAACTCCCGTACGACACTGAAACCGTTGCCTTCGACATAATGCTGTATAGCCCGTGAAATATCGACCACGCGGCCCTCCGGCAATGCCCGGGCGATGCCCTCGTAGAGTGATTTCTCGGCGACGTCCATTAACTTCTGAGCTCCCACATTACAGCCCCCAACGGCGACCGTCTTGGCTGTGTCCCCAATGAACCCGTTATAGATGACACCGACATCTAGACTGACGATGTCACCGAACCTCAGCGCCTGAGTACCGGCAAGACCATGCACAACCTGTTCATTCACCGAGATGCAGATCTGACACGGATACTTGCGATAGCCCAAGAACGCACTCCGGGCACCATAGTGCGCAATTCGCGACGCCGCGAAATCGTTGACGTCGTTAGTTGTCATTCCGGGCTGGAGAGAATCAGCGACCTCGTTCAACACGCTGGCAGCTACCGCACAGGCAGGCCGCATCGCTTCCAGGTCGCGCTCGTTCTTTAAAATGATCATCAGAACCGGCCCCGGAGGCGCCCCTTCTTCAAGAAGCCGTCGTAATGGCGCATCAGCAGATGAGTCTCCATTTGGCGCATGGTATCCAGCATCACGCCGACGAGGATAAGCATACTCGTTCCGCCGAAGAAAGTGGCTACAGAATATGGGATCTGTAATTCCCGATATAGCCAAATAGGAATCAGCGCTATAATGGTTAGGAAGACAGCACCCGCCAGCGTGATGCGGCTCATAGCATTATGCAGGTAGTCACTCGTCGCCTGTCCTGGGCGCACACCGGGAATGTAACCGCCGTTCTTCTTCAAATCGTCGGCTATCTGCAACTCGTTAAACTGCGTCGCCACCCAGAAATACGAGAAGAAGAGAATCATGAGCCCATACAATCCCATGTATAGAATCGCCCCTTCCCCCAGGGCACGGGCAATCTCGCCGAAAAACTTGACGTTAAGACTCTGCCCAAGGAAGAGAAAGATCTTTTGCGGGAACATCAAAATCGCCTGGGCAAAGATGATCGGCATGACGCCCGAATAATTAACACGAAGCGGCATGAAGGAAGTGCCGCCGGAATAGACTTTTCGGCCAACGGCACGCTGAGCGTATTGAACAGGGACTTTTCGTTGCGCCTGTGTGATCGCGATAACGCCCGCGATGACACCGGCCAATAATAGCACCAGAGCGATCGCATGCCCGAAGTTGAACTTGGCCTCGACCCCGGCTTCAGGGATAAACATGTCCTTCAGAGCCACCGCCGCTTGTGGGAGGCGTGCCAGAATCCCGATAGTGATTACCAGCGACACACCGTTACCGATGCCCCGCTCGGTGATCTGTTCGCCAAGCCACATCAAGAGCATCGTCCCGGTTGTCAGCATCAATAACGTCTGGAGCCGGTAAAACCAAATGTGCGCATCAGAGTACAATACTAAGCGGTCCGCCGTATTCCACTGCGGGAAGAGCTTCTCTGGATTTTCCCAGCCGATGGCCATTACCATGCCTTGACCCAGGCAGAGGAGAACCGTTAGGTAACGGCCATATTGAATGATTTTGGTCCTACCGCCTTCCTCGCGAGCAAGCTTGCTCAACGTGGGAATCACCGCGGTCAACAATTGAATGATGATCGTCGCGCTGATATAAGGCATGATACCCAAGGCGCCGACGGCGCAATGCTCAAGGGCACCGCCCGTGAACAGACTGTACATTCCTAAGACCGACGATCCGCCTGCCGATCCCGCCTTGCTGGCGAAGTAGGTCTGCAAGATGGTGCCGTTGAGCCCTGGTATGCGCACGACTGCCTCCAAGCGGCAGATCGCCAAGACCACCAAGGTGAACAACAGTCGGGACTTAAGTTCCGGAATCTTGAAGCAATTGCAGAAAGTGTTGTAGATGGCGGCAAACATGGTGGTACTAGGATCCGGCTTCGGATGCGCGACGTCCAACGTCCAATGTCCGAATAGTTGAATTACGATTTGCTCTCGAGCGCATCAAGAAAATCAGGGCTTGCCAGGCGCAGGTTTTATAGCCTCCGAGGCCTTTGCGGTGACTAATAAGCATGTCCCGCCTTTGGCTTCGATTTTCGCTTTGGCGGACGCGCTAAACGCGTGAGCGCTTACGGTTAGCTTCCGAGTCAATTCTCCGTCGCCAAGAATCTTGATACCAGCCGCGGGGCCGTTCGCCAGCCCCGCGCTCTGCAACAAGGCCTCGTCGACCTGGGTGCCGTCCTCGAAAGAATTGAGGGCCTCGAGATTGACGGGCAGATAACGCGTGGTGTGACGGGCATTATTAAATCCGCGCTTCGGAATGCGGCGGATCAATGGCATCTGCCCGCCTTCAAAGCCGATGCGGATCGAACTGCCGGACCGAGCCGTCTGGCCTTTGCCGCCGCGTCCGCTCGTCTTGCCGTGGCCACTGGCTTCACCTTGGCCCAACCGTTTACGACGGTGCCGGGCTCCAGGACGAGGTTTAAGGTCGTGTAATCGCATAAAAAACTAGGCTGTCGGGGTGGGCGCCGGCGGAGGCGAAGACGGCGATGGAACCGCTTCCGGCAACTTTGGCGCTTCTACTTTCTTGATCTCCAGACCTCGGCCGGCGTAAATGTCCTCGCGCAATCGAAGACTCAACAGGCCGTGCAGTGTGGCCTTGACGACGTTCGCGGCGTTCTTGGAACCGAGCGACTTGGTCAGGATGTCTTTCACGCCGGCTGATTCGAGCACTGCACGCACTGTCTTGCCCGCAATAATGCCCGTGCCGGGTGAAGCCGGTCGCAACAACACTTTGGCGCCGCAATAATGCGAAAAGACCTCATGGGGAATGGTCGCGTCCTTCAGCGAGACGCCAACCATTTGTGAGCGGGCCATTTCACCGCCCTTGCGAATTGCATCTGCCACTTCGCCGGCCTTTCCCAGTCCAACTCCCACGCGCCCGTGCTTGTCGCCCACGACGATTAGCGCGCTAAAATTGAAACGGCGTCCGCCTTTGACGACCTTGGCGGAGCGGTTGATGAACACGACCTTCTCGACCAATTCCTGCCCAGACTGGGCGTCGTATGTGGGCTCGGGCTCCGGCCGAGTGCGTCGGCCACGACCCGGGCCACGTCCGCCTCGAGATTCGCCGCCCGCTACTTTGGTTGGTTCAGCCACAGTATTTGTTTCCATTGTAGATTAAAATTGCAGGCCCGCTTCGCGCGCAGCGTCAGCCAAGGCTTTTACTTTGCCATGGTAACGTGCACCGCCGCGGTCAAAAACCACTTGCTTGATCCCTTTGCCTAGGGCGGTCTGTGCGGCCAACGTGCCGAGCGTCTTGGCGCTTTTCGCATTGGCGGCCAACTTCTCCCGGTCCGGCGTCGCCTTGCTCGTCGTCGAAGCCGCTGCCACCGTCACCCCAGCGCTATCGTCAATGAATTGAACATGAATGTTCTTGTTTGTAAAGCAAACGCTCATGCGCGGACGATCCTTCGTGCCGCTTATCTTCTGGCGGATGCGCCAACGGCGCAATTGCGCCAGCTTTTGTTTCTGTTCTGTTCTCATCTCAATTCGTCACGGATTTGGCCGTAAGCTGTTAAAGTATCAAGCACCGTTAAGTCAGGTTTCACGTGTTACGCCTCACGCCTTACTGCACCGTCTTGCCTTCCTTGCGGATCACGCGTTCATCGCTGTAACGCACCCCCTTGCCTTTGTAGGGCTCAGGCGGGTAGAAGCTGCGCAGTTCAGAGGCTACCAAGCCAACGGACTGACGGTCTGGCCCCTCTATGGTGAGCTTGGTGTTCTCTTCGACCGTCACTTTGATCTGCGCGGGAATCGGATACAGGATGGGATGCGAATAGCCCAAGCTCATGGTAACCTTATTGTCCACCACTGCGGCCTTGAAGCCGACGCCTTGAATCTCGAGTTTCTTGACGAAACCCTCGCTCACGCCACGCACCATATTGTTGATCAGAGCCCGGCTTAGGCCGTGGAGCGCCTTGGCACGGGCGTCATCGCCTTCGCGACTGACAACTACTTTGCCATTCTCCACTCTGAGGGTGGTGCGGCCCGGCAGTTCCCAGTTGAGCTTGCCTTTTGGGCCTTCAACGTAAACCTGCTGTCCCTTGATCTCCACCTTTACTTTTGGTGGGATGGTTATCGGTTGCTTTCCAATTCGTGACATAGAATCAAACTCCAATGGCTTGGTGGCATGATGGCTTGACGGACCTCTGCTGGCCGCCACTACCCAAATACTGCAATTCACCAATACTTTCTTTCATCTGTTTACCAGACGTAACAAATCAACTCGCCACCAATCTTCTTCTTGCGTGCCTGCAAGTCAGTCAGCAGGCCTTCCGAGGTCGAAACCACAGCCACGCCCAGACCGCCGCGCACCCGAGGGATTTCCGTCGCGCCAACGTACCGGCGCAGGCCTGGGGTACTAATCCGGCGCAGTCCTTCGATGATGCTTTTCTTGCCCTGGTACTTCAACTTCAGTTTGATGGTTTTGGGAAGCTTACCTGCGACGGTAAAATCGGCGATGTAACCCTCCCGCTTGAGGATGCCTGCGATACTCTCCTTGATCCTCGAGTGGGGCATTTCGACGGCGGGGAGCAACGCACGATTGGCGTTGCGAATCCTGGCCAGCATATCGGAAATCGGATCGTTCATAGTTTTACCAACTGGCTTTGGTCACACCTGGAATCAGGCCATTGAGCGCGGATTCCCGGAAGGTCATACGTGAGCAAGCGAACTTGCGGAGGTAGCCGTGGCGACGACCACTCATCGAGCATCGATTGACTACCCTGGTGGGCCCGGCATTGCGCGGCAGCTTGGCCAAACCCGCGTAGTCGTGTTTAGCCTTTAACTCCGCCCGAATGGCGGCGTACTTTTTGACCGTCTCGGCCTTCTTCTTGTTGCGTTCAATCCATGCTATCTTAGCCATAAGAAATTACACTGCTTGAGCTTGCTTCACTGCACTTTCCGTTGTCTTGGGTTGTCTTGCCTCGGCAAACGGCATGCCCATCAATTTTAGCAGATCCAGCGCTTCTTCGTTGGTCCGTGCGCTGGTCACGATGGTGATGTCCATGCCCTGCTGGCGTTTAATCTTATCCAGTTCAATTTCCGGAAAAATCGTCTGGTCGGATACACCCAACGAATAATTCCCACGCCCGTCAAAGGAGCGGGGCGACAGCCCGCGAAAATCGCGAATCCGCGGCAGGGCCGTCGCGATCAGCCGGTCGAAAAACTCATACATCGCATCACGGCGCAGGGTCACCCGGCAGCCAATCGGCAGGCCCTCACGCAACTTGAAATTCGCGATGTTGTGCCGCGACTTGCTGGTGGTCGGCTTGCGGCCGGTAATTAACGCCAAGTCTTTGGCGGCGTCATCCACCGCGCTCTTTTCCAACGACGCGCTCACGCCCATGTTCACCACGATCTTCTCCATGCGTGGTATTTCGTGAACGTTGGAGTACTTATGCTTTTCCTTTAGCAGTGGTACCACTTCTTTGACGTATCTTTCGTAGAGTCTGGCTTTCATTTCGCTGTCTTCCGGGTTTTGCCGGAGCGTTTATTCAAATCGTATCCTCAGTCGGAGTTTCGTTCGCAGCATTACCCTCATGCCGGCTTCGACGGCGCAGTTCCACGCCGGGCGGCTCGCGCGTCGAACTCCTCCGCCTTCATCACATTTGAGATGTGAACGGATCCCTCGCGCTCGACGATCTGGCCTTGTGGGTATTGCTGGCTCTTGCGCATATGCTTCTTGATCATGTGTGCGCCTTCAACGATGACCCGCTTCTTTTTGCCGAGGACACTGATAATACGTCCGCGTTTGCCTTTGTCCGCGCCGGCAATTATCACCGCTTCGTCCCCCTTTTTTACATGGAATGTGCGCATAACTGGTAATCGGTGATGGGAGTCAAATGACCTCTGGCGCCAGGGAGACAATCTTCATAAACTTCTTGTCCCGGAGTTCGCGTGCCACTGGGCCAAAGATACGAGTGCCGCGCGGGTTCAGTTCTTTATCGATTAGCACAATCGCATTGCTGTCAAACCGAAGATAGGAACCATCATTGCGCCGGATCACCTTCTTAGTACGGACTACGACGGCATCGACGACTTCGCCCTTCTTGACCGTGCCATCGGGCGCGGCTTCTTTAATATGGGCTTTAATGATGTCGCCCACGTGCGCGTAGTATTGGTTGCGGCCGAGGACACCGATCGCTGCGGCGCGCTTGGCGCCCGTGTTGTCCGCGACATCTAGGATGGAACGTACCTGTAACATAAATCAAATGATAAGTGACTGGTAATTGCGGTCAGGCCACATCAGGCAGTCACCGGCGTCACCCCGGTACCGCGCTCCACGACTTCGACCAATCTCCAGCGTTTGATCTTCGAAAGCGGGCGGGTTTCTTCCAGGCGAACCTGATCGCCCACCTTGGCATCGCCCTTTTCGTCGTGGGCATAAAGTTTCTTATAGCCGGTGACGACCTTCTTGAATTTCGGATGCGCAAAGCGACGCTCGACCCGCACAACAATGGTCTTAGCCATCTTGTTGGAGATTACCTCGCCTACGCGCTCTTTGCGCTTGGCACGGACGATTTCGGGAAGGGTAGTGGTTTCAGCCATACAAAAAATCTATGCCGCTTTCTTGCGGAGTTGCGAGATGCGGGTTTGGATGCGTGCAATATCGCGGCGCAGGGTGCGCAGACGCGCCGGCTTCTCGAGTTGGGCGCTGGCCTGTTGCAAACGCAGGTTGAATATGTCCTGCCGCCAGTTCCGTTCGTCAGCCACCAGCTCTGCCAGTGTCTTTTCCTGAATTTCTTTCCGTTGCGTCTTCTTCATAACCAGAATCTCCGGTCTTCTCAGCTCAACCCATTCGGTGCCGCGAAATAAATTTCGTCTTGATGGGCAGCTTGGTCGCCGCCAACCGCAGCGACTCGCGAGCCACTGCTTCCGTGACCCCGTCCACCTCCAATAGTACGTTAGCCGGACGAATCACCGCCACCCACGATTCCAACGGGCCTTTGCCCTTTCCCATACGCGTTTCCAGCGGCTTTTTGGTAAAGGACTTCTGCGGGAAGATGCGAATCCACATCTTGCCGTGCCGCTTCATATTGCGGGCGACAGCCACCCGGGCGGCCTCGATTTGCTTGGTGTCGAGCCAGCAACGTTCGAGCGCCATCAATCCATACTCGCCAAAAGCCACGGTCTGACCTCGCGTCGCCAAACCGGCGCGGTTGCCGCGGTGCATCTTGCGGTACTTCACTCTTTCGGGCATCAATGGCATAACAGAATCTTTCTATCGAAATCTCAATTCGCCGCTGCGGCAGGTTGTGGTTGGGTCTTTTCGACTTTGGTATCGCCTTTGCAAACCCAACATTTGATGCCCAGCTTGCCATAAACCGTGTTGGCTTCGGCAAACCCGTAATCAATGTTCGCGCGCAGGGTGTGCAACGGTACGCGGCCCCAGTGGTACTGCTCTACCCGCGCCAGTTCGGCACCGCCCAGGCGGCCAGCGCAGCGAATCTTGATCCCTTCCGCGCCGAAGTCCTTCGCGGTCTGCAGGGCCTTCTTCATCGCGCGACGGAAAGAAACACGGCGCTCCAATTGCAGCGCGACGTTTTCCGCCACCAGTTGCGCGTCAGTCTCCGGCGTCTTGACTTCGACGATATCAACGTAAATTTCCTTACCGGTCATCTTGCTGAGCTCTTCCTTGAGCTTGTCGATCTCCGCCCCTTTGCGGCCGATCACGATTCCTGGCCGCGCGGTTAGAATAGTGATGCGACAACGGCTCGCGGCACGCTCGATCAGGATTTGCGGCACTGAGGCGGATTCGAGCTTCTTCTTCAATAGTTCGCGAATGTCGCGATCTTCGGTGAGCAGTTTGCCGAATTCCTTCTTGCCGGCGTACCACTTGGATCGCCAATCGTGGTTGACGGCGATGCGCAGGCCGATTGGATTAGTTTTTTGTCCCATACGTTATTAGTCTGACAGAACAATCTTGATGTGGCAGCTCCGCTTGAGGATCGGGCCGGCGGACCCGCGCGCCTTGGGGGTAAACCGGCGGAGGGTGGATGCGGTTTGCGCCACGGCTTCCTTGATGAACAGCCGGTCGGTCCGCATCTCCTTGTAATCCTGCTTATGTTCCTTGAGATCTTCCGCATTGGCGATGGCAGACTTGAGGGTCTTGGCCACCACGCGGGCCCCCTTGCGAGGCACCGCCTGCAGGATAGCGTGAGCTTGCGCGGCCGGCAGGCCCTGAATCTGGCGGACGACCTCGCGCATTTTCTGCGCCGACATCCGCACGTTTTTGGTAATCGCCTGGACTTGCATATCGTTACTTAGCCTCGGCCTTCGCGGTGTGCGCGCCGTGCTTCTTGAAGGTTCGCGTGAGCGAGAACTCGCCCAGGCGGTGACCCACCATGTTTTCCGTCACGAACACCGGGTTGAAGATCTTGCCGTTGTGCACGTTGAACGTGAGGCCGACGAAATCGGGGGTGATCATCGAGCGCCGCGACCACGTCTTAATGGGCGCCTTCGACTTGGCCTCTTTGGCCTTGATGATCTTTTCCAGCAAATGGCCGTCAATAAACGGGCCTTTTTTGATTGAGCGTCCCATAAAACTTATGCTTTGGTCATCGGACGGCCGTCACGGCGCACGAGGATGAACCGGTTTGACTGTTTCTTCTTATGGCGCGTGCGGTAGCCCTTGGCAAGGAGACCCCACGGCGAGGTAAGCTGCTGCCAGCCGCCGCCCGACTTCGATTTGCCGGCGCCGCCGCCGTTCGGGTGATCCACGGGGTTCCTGGCAACACCACGGCTGATCGGGCGGATGCCGCGGTGACGGGAACGTCCCGCCTTGCCCAGGACCACATTCTCATGCTCGGTGTTGCCGACCTGGCCGATGGTGGCATAGCAGTCCTCGCTGACCCGGCGGATTTCGCCTGAGGGCAGGCGGATCTGCGCATAGCCCTCATCGCGCGACATCAGGGTGGCCTCGCCGCCTGCGGTGCGAACCATCTGGGCGCCGCGGCCGGGAATCAATTCGATATTGTGGATCGGGAGGCCTACGGGGACCGTTCGCAGCGGGAGGCTGTTGCCGACTTCCGGAGGTGCGGAGGGACCGCTCAGGACTTTAGCGCCAACCAAGAGGCCGCCAGGGGCGATGATGTAGGTCTTCTCCCCGTCCTTGTATTCCAGCAAGGCAATGCGGGCGGAGCGGCGGGGGTCATACTCGATCGCCAGGACCGTCGCTTCCACGCCATGCCTGTTCCGCTTGAAATCAATCAGCCGGATTTTTTGCTTGTGGCCGCCGCCGATGCCCCGAGCCGTGGCGCGACCATAGACATTACGCCCGCCTGTGCGCTTGCGTATTTCCACCAAGCTCTTCTCCGGCTTGGACTTAGTGATGTCGCTAAAATCCGCATACGCGATATATCGCGTGGACGGCGTCAGCGGTCTAAATGTCTTTACTGGCATAAATCAACAACTTTTCCCAAGTCAGCTACTTGGAGAGCGGAGCCATTATTCCTGCCCCCAGTCGGGTGGTCAGTTATCGGTTCCGCAGGTTATGCTGTCCGCGCCCTTTATGGGTCAAACGGAGCGTTGAATATAGCAAAGCCAATTCATTGTGCAATAGATATTTCAAAAATATTTTAGCCCTCTAAAATCCGCGTTTCGAGGTCCCTTTCCAGGGGAGCCCATGCCGCGCTGGACAGTGCCGCCACCGGCGTTGGCAGCGGCTTCTGCATTGCCCCGGGCTCCCGTGGAGCCTGTGTAATACGATTGACTAATCGAGGCCGTACTTCTCAATCCACGCCTGCGGCACGGTGCCGAAACCCAGGAGCCAGTCGTTGAACCGGCGCAGGCTCCAGCCGCGCCCGCGCACCAGGCGCACGCGCAGGCGCTCGTTCTCCAGTCGGCCCAGCCAATAGCTCATCGGGACCGCCGGCTGCGCGGTGTACCAATTCACATCGGCCTCCGCCCGCGCGCGGGTAAAACCAAGCTCGCGCTGGAGATGCCCCACGGCCTGCGCATAGCTGTAACGGCCCGTTTGCAGGCGCAGGTCCACGAGGATCCGATGGCACCGCCACAGGGCGTCATGGAGCTGCTGCACTGGGAGCCACGGGGACCGGTCAATCCCGAGGTCGAGCAGCATCTGCTCGCACCACAGCGTCCAGCCTTCATAAAAAACCGCGTGAGCGAATAGCCGCCGCCATTTCCGCGGATGCCGGTTTGCCGTAACGAACTGCAAGTGATGGCCCGGATACGCCTCATGCGCGCACGTCAGGGGAATCCCAAAATGCTGCTGCAGCTCCGCCAACTTCCCTGTCTGGGAGGTCTTCGCCGCGCTCAGGTCGTTGACCCAGAAAATACCCCGTTGCCGCCGTTCAAACGCCCCCGGCTGGGTGTATGCCGCCGTTGGAATTACCGCGCGCAGAAATTCCGGCACTGGTTTGACCTGCAATTCATCGCCCTTTGGAAACGACACTGCCCGTGCCCGGCGGAATCCGTCGGCGATCCGCCGTGTTTCTTGCCGGTAAAGATCGAGGAGCGGCATCCCAGGCCGCCATTGCGCGCGCGCTTCCGCAATGATCTTATCCGCAGACCGATTGCCTCCCAGCCGGCGGCAGGCCGCCTCGAGAAGTTTCCCCACCCGCTCCACCTCGCCTAGAG
>Ga0118677_10009697_pt1 | contig 14950 bp, 5 predicted proteins | sample AliMusrvi5mmetaG_FD_86154 | JGI IMG/M metagenome (GOLD analysis project Ga0118677, IMG submission 86154)
GAGTCAGACAACCTGAGAGTGGACTGAGATTCTACTGTGTCTTTCAGTGTCGGGAATTAGAGTTATGAAACTGTTTGACAAGGACAGGTAATCAGTGGAAATATTTTTTTCATATAAACCTCCTTGTATCGTTTGAATACGTTGTTTTCATCGTATGCTCCCTTTTTAGTTGCTGTAGGGAGGGAGACAGACTGAAATGAGTCTGTGTAGTCTGTCTCCCCTTTTTCAATCGTTCAGCTCCTGCCTTACGGAGCAGGCACGACAACGGTATGAGCATGTGAACTGAACGTAACCGCACCATCGTTTACAGACGAAGCCAACAGTCTCCCCTCAACCGCTATGGCTTGAGTGGTCAGCGAGATACTGGTATCTGACAATATAGTTCCCTTAAAGATGGCTGCTCCGAGTGTTGCCGAGCTGCCAACCCGCCAAAAAACGTTTTTCGCCTGGGCGGGAGCGATCAGGATGATATTCCCGCCGCCCGTCGTGGTCAAAGTGGAATCCATATCGAAGATCCAGACCGCATTTTTGTCTCCCTGCGGGTCGAGTGTGATAGGTGCCCCACTGATCGAAAGAGTGGACGTGGAATGATACACGCCAGGGAGGAAAGTCGAACTTCCCCCGACTCCCATGGTTACAAGATTACCTGACACCGTGACAAATCCGGGCGCGGCTCCCGTAGTTTTGGCTGCCTGATATGCGGTGCCTACGTCGGCTCTGGCCGTGCTCGAAATGGTATTGCCGGCTGTAGGAGCATCGGAAGCGTAAATTGTCCCGATAACGGTTCCCGGAGTCGCAGGTGGCCCGCCGCCGACAAAGTCGGTAATCGACGTCAGCGTTTTAGTCGCTATGCCGATATTCCCTGTAACAGTTGTCCCTACGGCGCCTCCGGAAATCTTGGCAGAAGCGATGACCCCGAATGTTTTTGCTGAGTTAAGGTTTGGCGCAATGGTCACTATCAGCGATGTTTGTGCTGATATCTGTGTAATCGGATCAATGGCCTTAATAGTGGTTGCACCCGCAGCGACTGTTGTTGCCAGCCCAATGGAATCGGGAGCAATACTAATGGTGGCAACAGACGTTTTCGAGGAACTCCACACCACAGATGACGATATATCCAGCACGGTGCTGTCGGAGAACGTTCCCGACGCAACGTACTGCCGGGTTTCTCCTGGTCCGTTGACCTGATCCGGCGGCAATACCTCTATGAACGAGAGAGTCGCATTAGTTACTTTAAGTTTTGTTGAGTCTGCTTTCCCCGTAGCCACATCAGTAGCCGTGATTGTTGCAGTACCTGCAGTCAACGCAGTAGCCTGTCCCGTTGCAGGATCAATGCTCGCGACTGCCAGATCTGAGGAAATCCAGGTCACGGATGACGTCTTTACGACAGACGTGTTATCCGAGTTTTTCCCTGTAGCAACAAACTGCAACAGCAGTCCTTTTGCGATACTTGGATTGACCGGAGTAACGGACAGGGACGAGAGAGTTGCCGCAGTTACGGTCAATGTCGTGGATGCGGCTGTTCCTGTTGCCGGGTCGATGGCTGTAATAGTTGTGCTTCCCACGGATAACGCCGTGGCTACCCCGTAAGAGCCTGCTGCATTACTGATACTTGCAACAGTTGAAACAAGCGGAGTAGTCGTCCAGGTAACGGATGAAGTAAGATCCTTTGTTGAGAGATCCGAGTATGTCCCCATAGCGTTGAACTGCGCGGCAGTTCCCTTGGCAATACCGGGATTAGCCGGGGTGACCGCTATTGACGTAAGTGTTGCCGCAGTTATTGTTAATGTCGTGATGTCGGTTTTTCCGGTGGCCACATCGGTAGCTGTAATTGTAGTAGCCCCCAAGGTTAACGCAGAAGCCAATCCGGTTACCGGGTCGATACTCGCAACAGCCGGGGTGGAGGAGATCCAGGTCACGGATAACGTCTTCACGACAGACGTGTTATCCGAGTTGATTCCCATCGCCGTAAACTGTTGCGTCGCTCCCTTGGCAATACTTGGATTAACCGGGGTAATCGCCAGGGACGAAAGTGTTGCAGCGGTTACCTCCAATGTAGTGGAATTTGTTATGCCGGTGGCCGCATCAAGAGCCGAGATAGTGATGGGTCCGCCTACGGTTAAGGCAGTGGCCACCCCATTGGTGCCTGCCGCATTGCTGATACTCGCAACAGCCGAGATCGGCGGAACTGTTGCCCATGTCACGGATGCGGTCAGATCCAGTGTCGAGAGGTCGGAGTATATCCCTGTTGCCTTGAACTGCAGCGTTGTTCCCTTGGCAATTTTCCGTGTAACTGGTGTAACCACCATTGACGAGAGGGTTGCAGCGGTTACTTTCAAGGTCGTCACGTCTGTTTTTCCCGTGGCCACATCGGTAGCTGTGATCGTAGTGGCCCCCAATGTTAACGCAGAGGCCAATCCGGTTACCGGGTCAATGCTCGCAACAGCCGGAGTGGAGGAAATCCAGGTCACGGATGATGTTTTCACGATAACTGTGTTGTCCGAGTTTATTCCCATCGCCGTGAACTGTTGCGTTGTTCCTTTGGCAATACTTGGATTGATAGGACTAACCGACAGGGATGCAAGTGTTGCTGCAGTTACCTCCAATGTTGTTGAGTTTGTTATTCCAGTGGCAGAATCAATAGCTGTAATCGTTACGGGTCCGCCCACGGCCAGCGCAGTAGCCAGCCCATTTGTTCCAGCTGCATTACTGATACTCGCAACGGGAGTATTCAGCGGCGACGGCGACCAGGTCACCGATGCCGTTATATCCTGTATAGAGAGGTCCGAGTAAATACCCGAGGCTTTGAACTGCAGCGTCGTTCCCTTGGCAATTTTTCGCGTCACCGGGGTGACTACTATGGACGAAAGCGTTACATTAGTTATTTTCAATGTAGTGAAATCTGTCTTTCCAGTAGCAGCATCGGTAGCGGTAATCGTAGTCGTCCCGACAGTTAAGGAAGAAGCCAGTCCGGTTGCAGGGTTAATACTTGCAACAGCCGGAGCAGAGGAAATCCACGTCACGGATGATGTCTTCACCACAGGCGTGTTGTCCGAGTTGATACCCGAGGCGGTAAACTGCAGTGTCGTTCCATTGGCGATACTTGGATTGATCGGAGTAATTGCTATGGACGAGAGTGTTGCAGCAGTTACCTCCAATGTCGTGGAATCCGTTTTTCCCGTGGCTGAATCAGTAGCTGTAATTGTAACGGGTCCGCCTACCGTTAAAGCAGTGGCCACCCCATAGCTGCCGGCTGCATTACTGATACTCGCAACGGGAGTATTCAGCGGCACGGGCGACCAGGTTACCGATGACGTCAGATCGATCGTCGAGAGGTCGGAGTATATACCTGTCGCCTTGAACTGCAGCGTCGTTCCCTTGGCAATTTTCCGCGTGACCGGAGTGACTACTATGGACGAAAGTGTTGCTGCGGTTACTTTCAATGTCGTGGAATCTGTTTTTCCGGTGGCCACATCAGTAGCCGAGATCGTTGTAGTGCCTACCGTTAACGCAGAGGCCAAGCCAGTTACAGGATCAATGTTGGCGATGCTCTTGTCAGTGGAAAACCAGGTTACTGATGACGTTTTCACTACAGGCGAACCATCCGAGTTTATCCCCGAGGCGGCAAACTGAAGCGTTGTCCCTTTGGCAATACTCGGATTGACCGGTGTGATCCCTATGGACGACAGAGTCACAGCGGATACCGTCAATGTTGTGGAATCCGTTATTCCCGTGACGGAATCGGTAGCTGTGATTGTGATTGGTCCGCCTACTGCCAAGGCGGAGAGAACTCCGTTAGTCCCTGCCGCATTGCTGATACTCGCAACGGGAGTGTTCAGCGGCACGGGCGCCCAGGTTACGGATGCCGTCAGATCCTGTATCGATTTGTCAGTGTATATTCCGGTTGCCTTGAACTGTTGCGTCGTTCCCTTCGTGATAGTTCGCGTCACCGGGGTAACGACCAGCGACGAAAGCGTTGCACTTGTTACGGTCAATGTTGTGGAATCCGTTTTTCCCGTGGCAACATCGGTAGCCGTAATCGTGCTGATCCCTACGGTTGACGCAGTTGCGTAACCCGTTGCAGGGTCGATGGTTGCAACAGCCTTGTTCGAAGAAATCCAGGTCACGGTTGAAGTTTTAGCAATTGGCGAGCCGTCCGTGTTTATCCCCGAGGCGGTGAACTGGAGCGATGTTCCTTTGGCAATGCTCGGATTGACCGGTGTGATCCCAACGGATGATAGTGTTGCCGCAGTTACCGTCAATGTTGTGGAATCGGTTCTTTTAGTGGTCGGATCAATGGCTGAGATCGTGAGAGACCCCACGTTTAACGCAGAAGCCAGCCCATTGGTGCCTGCCGCATTACTGATACTTGCAACTGAATTATTCAGCGGCAAGGAAGACCAGGTCACTGATGACGTCACATCCTGTGTCGAAAGGTCCGAATATATTCCCGTAGCCTTGAACTGTAGCGTTGTTCCCTTGGCAATACTCCGCGTAACCGGGGTAACGACCAGAGATGAGAGCGTTGCATCCGTTACGGTCAATGTAGTGACGTCCGTAATTCCCGTAGCTGCATCGGTAGCTCTAATTGTCGTGGTCCCTACCGTTAACGTAGAGGCATATCCAGTTGCAGGATCGATGGTTGCTACCGAGTTATTTGAAGAGATCCAGGACACAGATGTCGTTTTCACTACAGGTGAACCGTCCGAGTTAATTCCAGAAGCGGTGAACTGTAACGGTGTTCCTTTTGCAATGCTCGGGTTGACTGGAGTGATCCCGATGGACAAGAGTGTTGCACCGGTTACCGTCATTGTTGTGAAATCATTTATTCCCGTGGCAATATCAGTGGCCGTTATTCTGGTGCTCCCCACTGCTAACGCTTTAGCGACCCCATAAGAACCCGCTGCATTGACAAAACTCACAACAGACGCGTCCATGGGAGTCCAGGTCACGGATGACGTTAAATCCTGTATCGAGAGGTCTGAATATGTTCCTGTTGCCTTGAATGGCAGCGTTGTCCCCTTGGCGACACTCCGCGTAACCGGGGTAACTATTATGGACGAGAGCGTTGCCGCGGTAACGGTCAGAGTGACAGACCCTGATTTCCCCGTAGCAACATCGGTTGCCGTAATCGTAACCGGGCTTACGGTCACTGAAGTTGCCAGTCCGTTAGACCCTGCCGCGTTACTGACTGTCGCAACGGCCGTGTTGGAAGATGTCCACTTCACGGATGTCGTCAGATCCTGTTTCGAATCGTCCGAGTAGATACCGGTGGCCATATACTGTTGCGTTGTTCCCTTGGCAATACTCTGGTTCGGCGGTGTTACCTCAATGTATTTCAGTACTCTGTTCCAATGCCCACCTCCGAATACGCCTCCGCATCCCGGTAGAACCATAAAAACGCTCAGAATAAACATACAGACGAAATACATTTTCTGTTCCTTAAATCTTTTCATAAAACCTCCTTTCGAATAATTTTTTAACCCACTGTTGACACTCAGTTAATCTTCCTCGTTCACCATTCTCTTCATCACGCCGTTTACCGACATCAAATCGTTACAGATAAATCCCCCCTCCAAAAATATTTTTGGGGAGGATGACCAGGACCATACCGCCTAGTAAGGCAAATAGTTTGCCAATGACTGGAGAAGGCCGGGAAGCCCGGATTACTGGTATGATTACAAGCTATTGACGTTACAGAAGTGAGCAGAAACCGACAGAAAGTCATTCAATTGGCCTCAGTATTTGGCGGAACCTCAACATGATACGGGATGTTTTGAAGGGAGCGTGCGCAAGTAATTTTAACCGTGTCAAAGAATTTTAGTATTTTTAAATGAAATACTAATATATGCTCCAGATATGAATAAACAACTTCAGTCAACGAAAATAGTTAAAAAAACAGCGCTTTGTTCCTCGATCGGTACGCAGCCCAGTCATGGAGCCATCCGCTTTCCTATTGTCGGCATCGGCGCCTCCGCAGGAGGACTGGAAGCACTGGAACAGTTTTTGCGTCGGGTGCCTGAACAGTGCGGCATGGCTTTTGTCATTGTCCAGCATCTGGACCCGACGCACAAGGGGATCATGGCGGAGTTACTACAGCGCACTACTACAATGGAGGTTTTTCAGGTCAAGGACCGGATGAAAGTCAAGGCGGATTGCGTCTATGTAATCCCTCCCAACAAGGATATGTCCATTTTACATGGCGTCCTGCACCTGTTCGAGCCGACGGCCCCTCGTGGCCTGCGGCTCCCGATCGATTATTTCCTCCACTCCCTAGCTGAGGACCGCCAGGAAGGGAGTATCGGCATCATCCTCTCCGGCATGGGATCGGACGGAACCATGGGACTGCGGGCAATCAAGGAAAAAGGAGGGGTAGCGCTGGTACAGGAGCCGGCATCTGCCAAGTTCGACAGCATGCCCAGAAGCGCCATTGAGGCGGGATTAGCCGACCTGATAGCTCCGGTGGAGGATCTCCCCGGAAAAATCATCGACTACCTCCGGCACGCCATTGTCATCACCAAGAGCGGATTGTCTCCGGAGGAGAAGGATCAGAGCTCCCTGGAGAAAGTCCTCATTCTCCTGCGGGCCAAGACCGGCCACGACTTCTCGCTCTATAAGAAAAATACCGTATACCGGCGGATCGAGCGGCGCATGGGCATCCACCAGATTAACCGGATCGCCTCGTATGTCCGCTATCTGCAGGAAAACCCGCAGGAAGTGGAACTCCTCTTCAACGAACTTCTGATCGGTGTAACCAGCTTTTTCCGTGATCAGGAGGCATGGGATCAGTTCCGGGGAGAAGTCCTGCCCGCACTTTTAGGGAGCCGGCCAAACGGAGGGAGCCTGCGAGCCTGGTCAGCAGGCTGTTCGACCGGAGAAGAAGCCTATTCGCTCGCCATTATCTTCAAAGAGGCGCTGAATAAGATCAAACCTGCAGAGAATTTCACGCTGCAAGTTTTTGCCACCGACCTGGACAAAGATGCGATCGACAAGGCCCGCCAGGGGAGGTATCCGGCCAACATTACCGCGAACGTTTCTCCCGAACGGCTGCGCCGTTATTTCATCAAGGAAGAGAACGGCTACCGGATCGGCAAGGAGATTCGCGAGATGGTGACCTTTGCCACGCAGAACGTCATCATGCACCCCCCCTTTACCAGGCTGGATATCCTGATCTGCCGCAATCTTTTGATCTATCTGACACCGGAACTGCAGAAAAAACTCCTGCCGCTTTTTCATTACAGCCTGAATCCCGGCGGGGTGCTGTTCCTGGGGAGTTCGGAAGCCGTCAGTTCCTTCACTGATCTCTTCGCACCTCTGAACGTCAAATCGAGACTTTTCCGGCGGCGTGAATCGCTGATTCCGTCCGAACCGATTGCATTTCCAGCCTCGTTCATCCCCGCCCAGCCGGGGTTTTCCAAGGAGTTACCGATGGTGAAACCTGCACCAAGTCTCCAGACACTTGCCGATCAACTGCTCTTGCAACATTTTTCTCCCTCTGCCGTGCTGACCAACGACAAAGGGGACATCCTCTATATCAGCGGACGGACCGGCAAATATCTTGAGCCGGCAGCCGGTAAAGCCAACTGGAATATTTTCGCCATGGCCCATGAAGGGCTCCGTTTTGAACTGGGGAATGCCTTCCAGAAAGCGCTCCGGCAAAAGAAGGCGATCACCGCCACCGATCTAAAGGTCGGAACCGGCATCGGCACGCAATGTGTCGATATTTCGGTCCAGGCGATTGAAGAGCCGGAGGCGCTCCGGGGGATGGTGATGATCGTCTTTACCGACGTGGCAACGCCCCTGGAAATGAAAGCGCCGGGACGCTCCAAGTCCGCGGCATCCGGCAGCGCCACCGTTCTCGAAATGCAGAAGGAACTCCTGGGAGCTCGCGAAGCGCTTCAGACAACCCGCGAGGAGATGCAGGCATCGCAGGAAGAACTCACCTCGACCAACGAAGAGTTGCAGTCCACCAACGAAGAACTGCAGTCCACCAACGAAGAGCTGACCACCTCGCGGGAAGAGATGCAATCCCTGAATGAAGAGCTGCAAACGGTTAATGCCGAGCAACAGTCCAAAATGGATGAACTGGCGCGGGTGAACAACGACATGAGGAACCTGCTCAACAGTACGGAAATTGTCACCGTGTTTCTGGACAACCAGCTCCATATCCGGCGTTTCACCATCGGAGCGGACAAACTCTTCAAACTGATCCCGGGGGATGTGGGACGGCCGCTCTCCGATATCACCAGCAACCTGCTCTACCCCGAAATGGCGGATGAAGCGCAGGAGGTAATCCGGACGCTGGTCTTTTCGGAACGGCAGGTTGCCACAACCGATGGCCGCTGGTATTCGATTCGCATCATGCCGTATCGCACCATGGAAGACCTGATTGCCGGAGTGGTGATCACCTTTTCGAACGTCACCGCAGCGAAAAAACTGGAAGCGGAACTGCGGGCGGAAATTGCTCATCTCTCATCAGGAGTAAGGAGGTAACAATGACGGTAAACTCACACAAAAACCGGCCGGAGCTTGCTTCAGATTTGCGTCGTCATGCGGAAGAACGCTTGACTGTTCAGGTCCAAAAAGAAGGATACCTCCCGCCGGAGTGTGGAACCGAGCGAAATTTTCATGAACTGCAGGTTCACCAGATCAAACTGGAGATGCAAAACGATGAGCTGCGTCAGACACAGACAGAGCTTGAGCTTACGCGGGACACCTTTTCCAAACTGTATGAGTTTGCGCCGGTCGCCTATTTTACCTTTGATACGCACGGGGTCATACGGAGGGCAAATCTTTCCGGCGCCCAACTGATCGGCCTGGAAAGAGGTTTGCTGGTACAGACCTTTTTTTCCCGTTTTATTGCCGATGCTGTCGACAGGGAGCTTTTTTCAAATCACCTCTCACTGGTTGTACACCGTAAGGTCATGCTGAAATGCCCCATCAATCTCAAAGGCACAGACGGCTCCGTCATCCACGCTCAGCTTCAGAGCATAGCGGTTTCCGGCGAAGACAACGTTGAGTATATTCTTACTTCAATCGTAGACAACACGGTCCGCAGACAGCTGGAAGACAAGCTGCAACAGGCGCACGACACCCTGGAGGTAATGGTTCTTGAGCGGACGAATGAGCTGAGCAGAACGAATGCACAGCTCATACAGGAAATTGAGGAACACAAACTAACGGAAAAGAAACTGCTGAAAACGAATGCGGAGATAAAACAGCTGAAAGAGCGGCTCCAGAGCGAAAATATATATCTGCAGGACGAGGTTGCCAGGCACTACAACTTCGGAGAGATTATTGGTAAAAGCTCCATTCTCTCGCATGTATTTTCTCAAATCGAGCAGGTTGCCCCAATGAATGCAACAGTCCTTCTTCTTGGAGAAACAGGTACCGGTAAGGGTGTCGTGGCACGAGCCATCCATAGCAGCAGCAGCCGCAAGGGAAGGCCATTGATTACGGTCAACTGCACGACTCTACCGGCGGCACTGGTGGAGAGCGAACTCTTCGGGCGGGAAAGGGGCGCTTACACCGGCTCGGATATCAGGCAGATCGGACGCTTCGAACTTGCCGACGGCGCCACCATATTTCTTGATGAAATCGGCGAATTACCGATGGATTTGCAATGCAAGCTGCTCCGTGTCATTCAGGACGGTGAATTCGAGCGTCTGGGCAACCCCCGCACTATTAAGACCGATGTGCGCATAATTGCGGCCACCAACCGGAACCTGGAGGAAGCGATCCGTAACGGAAAGTTCCGGGAAGATCTGTTTTATCGGCTCAATGTGTTCCCAATCACGCTGCCGCCACTCCGGCAGCGCAAAGATGACATCCCTTTGCTGGTTAATCATTTTGTTGCCAAATTCAACAAGAAAATCGGAAAAAGGATAGAGACCGTCTCAGCCGGGACATTGAACAACCTTCTGGAATACCACTGGCCCGGCAACGTGCGGGAGCTCGAAAGCATTATCGAGCGCGCGGTAATCATAAGCCAGGGAAACGAGCTACAGGTCCTGGACCGGTTCACAAAGATCCTGACGACATCCGATCCGGTTGAACAGGATATTAAAGCCCTCGTCGAACTGGAACATGATCATATCCTCCAGGTGCTTCACAAAACCGGTTGGCGTATCGAAGGAAAAAATGGCGCAGCGGTACTCCTTGGTCTCAACGCCAGCACCCTTCGCGCCCGGATGCGAAAATACGGCATTGCCCGGCAATGAGCCCCCCTCCCCCTTTTCATAAAGGAGGGTTTTTGAGCACAAGTAACTTTGAACCAAAAAGAGAGTCAAACCATGGCAGTAAAGAAACGTCAGGTACCACCAAAAACCGAAACACAAAAAGCCAATCACGACGTTGAGATCTACCAGATCGAAATGGAGTCTCAAAACACCGAACTCCGCCGGGTCCAGGAGGAACTTGAGGGGCAGCAGATCGAGCTGGAGCTGCAAAACGAGGAGCTCCGCCGGGCCCAGGAAGAACTTGAAGTATCTCGCAACAAGTATTCGGAACTCTACGATTTTGCACCTGTCGGCTATTTCACCTTTGATGCATGCGGCATAATACGGGGGGTTAATCTTACCGGTGCGCACCTGCTGGGAAGGGAACAGCAAGAGTTGACCGGTAAACCCTTTGCCGGTTTTATTGCCGATGAGGACGGAAAAGCCGTTTTTTCCCGGCACCTGGAAAGTGTGTTACAGAGACAAGGAATGCTGAAATGCGACATAAAACTGAACGGCAAACAGGGAACCGTAATCCATGGCCAATTTCAGAGCGTCACGGTAGATGCAATCGAAAACAAGGATATCTCTATCCTTTCCTCAATCGTTGACGGCACGGTTGCCCGGCAGCTGGAAACGGAAATCCAGGATGCCCGTGAGTATGCCGAGAATATTGTCGAAACCGTTCATAAACCGCTGGTGGTGTTAAATTCCGATCTGAAGATTATCACCGCCAACATCAGCTTCTATGAAACCTTCAAAGTGACACCCGAGGAAACAATCGGAAAGTTCATATACGACCTCGGTAACCGGCAATGGGATATCCCCGAACTGCGGGTACTCTTCGAGGATATCCTCCCCCATGATACCGTGGTTACCGGCTTTGAAGTCGATCACAATTTCCAGGATATCGGTCGCACAGTTATTCTGCTCAATGCCCGGCAGATTTTCCGAAAAAATATCGGCTCGCACATTATTCTTCTGGCCATGGAAGATATTACCGCGCGCAAGCAGCTTGAGGCGGAACAAAAGTTGCTCGACCAGCGCCTGCGCGACCATCAGTTCTACACGCGCTCGCTCATCGAATCCAACATCGACGCGATCATGACCACCGATCCATTCTGTATTATCACTGACGTCAACAAGCAGATGGAGATCCTTACCGGCTGCACGCGCGACGAGCTGATCGGCGCGCCGTTTAAAAACTATTTCACCGATCCTGACCGGGCCGAAACCGGCATTAAACAGGTACTGAACGAAAAAAAGATCACCAACTACGAGCTCACGGCAAGCGCCAGGGACGGCAATAAAACGGTGGTTTCTTTAAACGCGACCACATTCTACGACCGGGACCGGAAGCTGCAAGGAGTGTTTGTCGCTGCCCGTGACGTCACCGAACGCAAACAGCTTGACCAAGAACTGGAGAATGCCAAATACGCGGCGGAAAAAGCCAATCTTGCCAAATCGGATTTCCTTTCCAGCATGAGCCATGAGCTGCGTACCCCGCTCGGCGCGATCCTCGGCTTTGCCCAACTCATGGAGTCAGGTTCGCCACTGCCGACCCCCTCCCAGAAACGCAGCATCGACCAGATACTCAAGGCCGGGTGGTATCTGCTGGAGTTGATCAACGAGATCCTCGACCTGGCTCTGATCGAGTCCGGGAAACTGTCCCTGTCTCTGGAGTCGGTCTCGCTGGAAGAGGTCTTGCGAGAATGCGAGACCATGGTTGAACCCCAGGCGAAAAAGCGTGGCATCAGCGTGATCTTTACCCATTGTCTCGACCACTACTGTGTCAATGCCGACCGGACCAGGGTAAAACAGATTCTTATCAACCTTCTTTCCAACGCGATCAAATATAACAAATCGGACGGAACGGTTACCGTAGCGTGTACCCTGAGCCCTCCTGATTCGATTCGGATCAGCGTTCGCGACACCGGCGCGGGACTCTCTCCTGAACAGTTGGCGCAGCTTTTTCAGCCATTCAATCGTCTTGGACAAAAAAACAATATCGAGGAAAGTACCGGCATCGGTCTGGTTGTTTGCAAGCGGCTGGTCGAATTGATGCAGGGGAATATGGGCATGGAAAGCACGGTCGGCGAAGGGAGTATTTTCTGGTTTGAGCTGAACAGGACCACTGAACCGAACGTTGCCGCCCACATCGCCGAGCTCACGTCGGTAGACCGGATGCATGTTCAAGGCGCCACCATGCACACCCTGCTTTACGTCGAAGACAATCCGGCAAATCTGATGCTGGTCGAGGACCTCGTTGCGCGCCGGCACGATATCCGTTTGTTGAGTGCGCGTGATGGTATCAGTGGCATCGCGATTGCGCGCGCCTCCCTGCCGGATGTCATTTTGATGGATATCAATCTGCCCGGCATCAGCGGCCTTAAAGCGCTGAAAATCCTGGCTGATGACCCGTCTACAGCGCACATCCCTGTCGTTGCGCTCAGTGCCAATGCAATACCCAGGGATATCGAAAAGGGGCTGGAGGCCGGATTCTTCCGATACCTCACCAAACCGATCAAGGTGAACGAGTTTATGGATACGCTGGAAGTGGCACTGAAATATACGAAAAAGGAACTTATATGATCGTTACCGAGACCGATATTCGCAACGCCGCCATCTTGATTGTTGACGATCAGAAGGCCAATGTCTGCCTGCTTGAACAATTGCTGAGTGAAACCGGTTACCGCTCCGTTACCTCAACAATGAATCCGGAGGAGGTCGGCAAACTGCACCGTGAGAATGATTACGACCTGATCCTGCTTGACCTGCAAATGCCCGGCATGGATGGTTTCCAGGTGATGGAAGAATTAAAGGGGGTCGAAACCTGCAGCTATGTTCCGGTCATCGTAATCACCGCTCAGCCGGGACATAAACTGCGGGCACTGGAAGCCGGGGCAAAGGATTTCATCAGCAAACCGTTCGATCTGGTCGAAGTAAAGACACGTATCCACAACATGCTGGAGGTGCGGCTGCTGTATAAAAAACTCGGTAATTACAGCAAGGTACTGGAGCAGACCGTGCAGGAGCGGACCGGAGATCTGCTCAACGCCAATGTGCAGCTCACGCAGGAAATAGAGGAACGCAAGAAAGCGGAAAAGTCTCTTCAAAGCACGTATGCGGAAATAAAACAGTTGAAAGACCGGCTCCAGGCCGAGAACATTTATTTGCGGCAGGAGGTTGACCAGCAGTTCAACTTTGGCGAAATCATCGGCCAGAGCGATGTCCTTTCTCACGTATTCCTGCGGGTCGAGCAGGTAGCGCCGATGAACGCGACCGTCCTTCTCCTTGGCGAGACCGGCACCGGAAAGGGAGTGGTGGCTCGCGCCATTCACAGCGGCAGCAATCGCAAGGGGAGGCCGCTCATAACCGTCAATTGCACGACACTGCCGGCTACCCTGGTGGAAAGCGAACTTTTCGGGAGGGAAAGGGGGGCGTACACCGGATCCGATGTCCGGCAAATCGGGCGTTTCGAACTGGCTGACGGCGGAACCATATTCCTTGACGAAATCGGTGAGATGCCGCTGGACCTGCAATGCAAACTCCTTCGGGTCATTCAGGACGGCGAGTTTGAACGACTGGGCAGTCCTCGTACCATTAAGGTAGATGTGCGAATTATTGCCGCAACCAACCGGAACCTGGGGGAAGAGGTAAAAAAGGGAACGTTCCGGGAAGACCTGTTCTACCGGCTTAACGTGTTTCCGATTACCATGCCGCCGCTTCGGCAGCGTAAACATGACGTCCCGTTGCTCGTTACCCATTTCGTTACCAAGTTCAACAAGAAAATCGGCAAAAAGATCGAGACCATCTCAAAAGAGACCATGAATGCCCTTCAGGAATACCAATGGCCCGGTAACGTGCGGGAACTGGAAAGCGTTATCGAACGGGCGGTAATCATGAGTAACGGGAGCGCGTTGCAGGTGTTGGACCGGTTTGATACGTGCCGGGTCCCGGAGGAAGTAACGGGAGACAGCGTCAAAGCCCTTGCCGACCTTGAACACGATCATATCCTTCAGGTGCTCAAAAATACCGGGTGGCGTATCGAGGGTAAAAACGGAGCCGCGGTACTTCTGGGCCTGAACCCCAGCACCCTGCGCGCCCGGATGCGTAAATACGGCATCAGCAGGTAAATATAACGTCCCCCCCTGCCCCCTTTCATAAAGGGGGGAACGTCCCCCCACTCACTCCTCACTCCTCACTCCTTCATATTTAGCAGTTATGTTATACCTGACGGATTCCATTAGCGGATTTCCTCCACCCTTCACGACCACCGTATATTTACCCCTGTATAATCGATAAGTTGCACATATATTGTTCTCTGGCACACATGTTGCGGACCACCTTTTCGCCACTCTGTACGCTACTGCCGTACGTTCCGTATGATGTGAGTTGATATTCAATTCACGGGGAGTCCCATGAATACACACGAGACAACGCTGGAAATCGAAACCCTTGGCCGCTTCGGTATTTCAATTGATGGAAAACCTGTCGCAACAGAGTGGCCATACGAACCGGTAAAGGTACTTTTTTGTTCGCTGCTTTCACCACTTGATCTTTACTTCAGTTGGGACCGAATCTGTCGCTCCATGTTGGGAGTGCCGGTAACACGAAGCAGTAAACATCAACTGGAAGAGACCGTCATCCGCCCTCTCGCAGGCTTCCTGACCAAAGAGATTGGTTTTAACCCTCTCGTCACCGGACCTGAAGGCATGAGAATCGACCAGCAG
>Ga0118677_10009698_pt1 | contig 14950 bp, 9 predicted proteins | sample AliMusrvi5mmetaG_FD_86154 | JGI IMG/M metagenome (GOLD analysis project Ga0118677, IMG submission 86154)
AAATATGACATTGCGCGCAACCTCCGGCGTTCTCCCGGGGTTTGCTATCCCGTATGAATAAGCACACACTCAGTTTGTGCGTCGCAGCTGCGGCGCTTTTCACCATTCCATCCACCAGTATCGCGCAAGACACCCCCACCGGCGCAACCCCGGCGCGGGCCACAGGTGCGGGACGCGCTGCCCGCTTCAGCCCCGAGGAGCGGCTCAAACAAATGACCCAAACTCTCGGCCTCACCCAGGAGCAGCAGGACAAAATCAAGGCAATCATCGAGAAAAATGCACCTGCGATCAAGGAAATCAGGGACAAAGGCCGCAACCTCACGGAGGAAGACAAGACCAAGATGGGCGATTTAATGAAACAACAGCGCGAGGAAATCGACGCTGTGCTCACCCCTGAACAAAAGGAGAAACAGAAAGCCGAAATGCAAAAACGCCGCGCCCAAGGTCGGCCAGGGGCTCAGCCCAAACCCGAGCCCAAACCCGCCGCCGAGCCTAAACCCGAGCCAGCGAAGTAATCCCGTCACTCCCCCAACCTAACCAAGGGCGGAAAGCATCAGCTTCCCGCCCTTTTTGTGTCTTTGGCGGGCGACGCCCTGACTTGCCGCCACAAAACACCCAATCGCAGCGCCAGGCTCCGGGCAGGATGCCCGGACCACGGTAGCGCGGGCATCTTGCCCGCCGCCATTCTTCAGGATGGTATCACCTCAAACCTGATCGGGGTCAGGTGTTCTGAATCTAATCGCCGAGAAGGTAGGAGGAACCGAAACGGAGCAATTTTTTTGGTATTGAGCACTTCAAGCATCGCCGCTGCCAGGGCGAGGCTCGGCGAGTCTCCTCAGAACCCGAGCCTGACGTCCACCTCCAGCCCCGTGTAAAACACGAGAACACTCCCAATCTCAAGATCGTTTCTCGCAATGTGGCGGACACCTCTCTGGGAAAATATCAATTTCACAAACTCGGCTGAGGTAACGGATGTGCCCCGTCATGCTCAAGATTGCGGCTGCCGCTCGGATTCAGCCAAAAACTCATCTTTGTTGATACAATACCATCCTCGTTTGGTGAATAAAAGTCATATTCTCTAGCGGAATACCAGTGACCATTATTACTACGAACGAAAAACCGAATTGCTGCTCCAGAGTCGTTTAGTGATTCGTCAGCCCCCTCCTGTCTATACCGGAACTTGAGTGAGTGAGTGTAACCCGACTCAGGAGCCTCAAACATAAATATATCGGAAGGTTTTGCCATAACAACTCCCCCATTCGCCTCAAGAGCCGATATCGTCACTTCCCATTGAGGTGCCTGGACAGTTCCAACGTCGCTGACCATTATGCTGATAGTTCTTAACGGACGTGGTGGATCTCCCACCTTGAATTTGGGGCCTTTGCGCCCCGGGGTATCGCCCCCAATCTCCAACGGTTCAGGTTTGATAAGTTTCCATAGATGGAAGATCTCAGGGCTAAACGAATTAGGAGTGAATACCTTGTCTTGGTTTCCAATAGATCTATACCTATACCGGTATTTAGCGCCATTAACACAGCTCATCCCAAATTGATAAGCAGAGGGCAGCACATAGCCATCTTTGCCCAGAGCATCGATGTCCAGATACATACCCTCAGCCCCATCAAACATAAATGTTCCATCGGTATGGGTTGTCGCCTTCAATATCTCATACTCTCGATACCCATTCGCGGTCTTGATCATTCTCAAGGTGGTGACTGATGCAACGATTTTCACCCCTCCCAATGGGATTCCGACTTGATCCACCACCTTCCCCCAAAATCGCACCCGTGTGTCAAATCGAGCGGCAATCGCGTTGTGCTTTGCCCAGTGCATTTCTTCAGACTCAGGCACGCTCTTATGTTGTTTATCTGTAGGTTTCAGTACGGATTGTGGTTCTACGGGATGGATAGCTGGATACCTAGGGGGCTTATAGGCCGTTACCCATGATGCTTTCTGATGTAAAGAGAACATTATTAAGGTAACGAATCCTATTGTCAATAATAATCCAGCGACAAGAATAACAGGCTTGGTTCTCATTGGTTTATTTTTGGTTCAAGGTCTTGTATGTGCCTAATCCCAAAGTCCGTCAATATATAATTCCAATAGTGCCAGCGATCACTGATGGACTCAAGGAACTGAGCCGAGTGTCCCGGATGCTTGTCACCGTAAGCCGAAAAGTTCTTCTGAGCCACGAATGGACCGCCGACGTTATTCTGTCTACCGGTCGGATTGCTGTGAGCTTGGGCGCAGTAGCAAAAAATCTCATATCTATTCTCCGGGAGAAATAGATTGTTGTAGCCCGACAATAATCCGGCAGTGATTTTTTTAAAGACCCAAGTGTTGTCGAGCCAAATTTGCACATAGTCATATCTCTCTAGAAACGGGATTTCACCATTGGGTTTTTGGGCTTGATCGATAACCCAAAGCCCCAAAGCCCAGTCGTTTGGATTTAGATAGTTGTGCCATTTGGCGGCACCTCCAATGCCTGCCATGTAAGGGTTTCCCTTTTTGGGATACTGCTGTTTTCTATATAAAATGTCCGTTCTGCCTTTATCATAATAGTATGCATAGACATTCGGTGTCGTGCATTTTTTGGGTGAGGGCAAGCTAATTACGTAACCTGCCGTTGTCTCAGAGAATATGGTGAGCCATTTGTCAGTGATATCTGGATTGAGTTTGAAGACATCTGCGGGCAGAGCAGCCTGGCTGGCAACGTAGTTTTTAACCAAGACACTGGATGCTTTGTGAAGGGCCTCGGACGCTACGACGTTACCCATGCTATGGGCGAGCAGATTGACTCTGCCAGGGTAGGTCATATTCAAAGTGGTGAGAAGCTCCAGAAGGGCGTCCGATGAATTCCAGGCGCGTTGCTCACTGCCATCAAAATTCCTAGGGTCGATCGCATAATCATAGAAGGTAGGCCAGAAGAAGGCACCGAAACGGCCCTTGTAACCTAGCTGCCACAGGCGTTTGTAGGCCGTTTCGGCGAACGCGCGTTTTTCCAGTTTGTTCATGTTCCAGCCATGGACAAAGAGCACAAAGTCCTTTTCATCGTCGGTTTGAGGAGTTGGGGGCTCCGTGCTGTCGGCGTCCTGGGAGGCGGCTGTACTTGGCCAAACACTCCACTGAACGCCTGGCTTATCAACCTCGTTGGCGTTCCAGCGTTGATACATTTTCTTGATGCTTTTGAGTTCGATCCACAAATTCCCGCAGGAGGCCAGTTTCTGTTCGCCTTTGTAGAGAGTGAATTGCAATTTCCCCTTGCCTTCTGTAGCACCCTCGAAAATTAGGTGTGTGGTCGAGTTCGGTGATGACAAGGTGTCCCAGGTGCGGGCGGGGAATTTGAAGTTGTAGGATTTGCCAGCGCCGCCCAAGGTCGTGTTGTATTTAGTCTCGGCAATCTGGGCTTCTGCTACCGTGTTATCTAGCAAATACTGCATGCCGCCATCGGCTTCATTGGCCATAAAGATGATGATGGACGGGTTGTCTGTGGTTTGTACAAACTCCAAGCCCACCGTAATCGTGCCATTCTTGATCTGTTCGGCAAGAAAGGCGACGGAGAGGTGCAATCGAGTGAAGTCTTCAAGGTCTCGGGTGCAGGTGATGACGTCTTTTTGGCAATCCTTGATACCCTCAAAGGCATCGAACTGACTAAGAGTTTTACTAATGATGTCCATGTCAATATAGTCCTTAACATCATGATCGTCGTTGACCCAGAAGACAAAGGGCTTGTCTTCGGAGGTGGCGTCGGCACCATCGAAAGTGATTTTTCCGTCGTGGTTGGCATCGACGGCCAGTTGCACTGGCATGAGGGAGATTTCGTATTCGAAAGTATCGACGACCGGAGGGATGAGTTCGATCCACTCGGAGGTGATTTTTTCAGCGGGGATGACCGGTGATTTCGATTCGACTTCGACGACATCTGAGGGGCCGTTCCAACCATCGGAATAGGGTCGACGCGTTGTTAGTTTGATATACTCGATGGAGCGGTCAACAGGGCTTGGTTTTGAGGCTACGAGCTGGATTCGGGATTGAAAGTCATCACCAAAGTAGTCGGAGTGGGGCGGATCATGTGGTACTGACATTTTAGGAAGAGGATAGGCATCCAGCATGTCATGGACGGCGGGCTTCAAGCCTGTCGTTTCGTGTGCAGACGGGCTGGAAGCGCTGTCTTCCATCACAGGCAAGATGCCTGATTTCCGATCAGAAATCGCTAAATTGGGAGTGTAGGGCGAGTCGCCCGGGTATTCCCGTATGAGGAATTGAGACCGGGAGAAATAGCCAGTGCAATCCTCCCACGAATTTAATATGGTGGTTGTCGCTAGGTATTCCGGCTGGAGTTCGGCGAGACATGTCACCTCGAAACACGGGCCGAAATACCCATCGTTCCCAAAAAAGTACAATCCATCAAAACGCTCTGGGGTATATTGAAACGCCGGTGAATGGACGCCCCAGGCAAGGATGTTGCGGCGATATTGGCTATGTATTGAGATACTGTCGGGAGATTGTTGTGCAGGAGGATTGCTGAAGAGGTCGGCCACTAGGGCGGTGGTGATACCATCGCCGGTGTAATCGGTGACGGGATTGAGATTGCCTGCAAGCAGGTCGTCGTAAAGGTAGCCCCAATCTTCTGGGGACTTGCCGGAAGCGAGAAGCCCCTGGGCGAAGCTTTTCTCCCAATCATCCTTTAGGCCATCATGATCGGAGTCGTTATTGGGAATGATTTGGAGGAGAGTGGTTTGGTGGTTGGCATTGGTGGTGGTTAGGGTGATGCGACCGTCGGAGGTGATGTGGTGCGGGACCAGGGGATTTGGATAGAGGGTCGAAAGAGCAATCGGCTGGGCCGATGGAGTGGTGGCGATTTGGATGGCTTCGAGCAGAATAGGAGTACCGTCAGGGGTGATTTGGAACGGCTTAGGACCCGAGCCGAGCATGCGGAGGTTACGAGGCGAGATGGCAATGATGGATTGACCTGGCAGGGCGGGCTGGCGGACGAGAGTGAAGTTGCTCTCATAGACTTTGAGTAGATAGGTTTCATCGGCCTCGCTTCCATCGGAGTGGGTCAGTGCTCGGCGCACGAGCACATCCCCGGAGTCGGAAAACGCCTCGATTGTTGGAGTGACGGCTGCCGGGAACCAGACGGCAGGCAAGGAGACCGCGCAGGAGTAGTTGTAGAAGCCATAAGCGATCCGGAGGTCACTCTCGAGGTGTTCCGGTACGTCGCCGGCGGCAGCAACGAGGCGCTCAGTGATGGCGGCCGCTTGGCCGTTGTTGTTGATGACCTGCCAGGTAATGCCATCCGGTAGTTTAGTCACATGGTATCCGGGTTGGTGGAGAATGCGCATTCCCGTAGCGGATTGGAAGACGCGATAGGTTCCATCGCTGGAAGCTAAATCGCATGGCGTTAGGGAATCTCCCACGTTGAGGAAGCCACTCGCTATGAGGTCAGCTACGATGGTGTCCAGCGAGTTCCAGATGACGGGCGGCATGGGTGTGACAGTGCGGAAGCCGTCGGCATCTTGGGCGCTGAACAATTCGAGGGTACTGGTCGAATCCCACACCAAGGATGCCTGCATGAGGACCGAACCATCGTCGGCAGCGGAGTGGAAGAATGTGTTTACGCCAATAGGCATAACCTCGACGCAATAGATACCGGTTGGGGTGGTCCCGGCTTTGTACTCCGCCAGATTTGATAGAGAGTCACCATCTGTGTCGGCGATGGCGTCGGCAGGATTGAGCGGGTCTAAGCCCCATTTGATTTCCCAGGCGTCGGGCATGCCGTCGCCGTCGGTGTCTGGGTTGAAAGGGTCGGTGTGGTGCAAGGCTTCCTCGGCGTTGGTGAGTCCGTCATGATCAGAGTCAAGGATCGCATTGAGAGTATCCAAGCGCAGGGAGAATACGGCCTTGAGTTGGCCGATGGTGGCAACAGCCTGGTTGTGGCAACTGCTAGGATCCGAGGACCACGGGTAGTAGTTAGAAGGATCTGCGTGATCCTTGGTGGCATTGAGTTGGAGCTGGCCCAGTAGTGAGGGATCGGACGATTCATTGTCTAACCAGAGCGGTACAGTCAGGTGCAGAACATCATAGAACGGGGTGGCCAGTGCCTTGAGTTGGCCTATTAGGAGCGGGGCGTGCTGGCGAGCATGCCAGTCGTCTGGAAGAGGCAGGCCGGGAAGCTCGAAATCGACAATCGCAGGCTGCAATTCGCCTGGTGATGACGGTTTGGGTTGGTTGCGGGACAACTTGTCACGGACCTGGGTTGCCAGAGACGGATCCACAGTGTTGAGGATATCCAAGGCCCGCTTGGCGATATACTTGGCTTGACCAATATTGGCCGGCCCTTTGGGATTGGCGTCGATGATGGTGGGATCGATGATCGTGTGGTTGTTCGCGTCTGGCAGCGACCACCATGCCGGTGGGGCTGCGGAGAGCGTCATGCTGATTGCCAGCACCAGCAATGTCAGAAAGCGAGTGATCCAGGAGCGCGTGTTTGAGTATGTAGAGAACATGGGAGCGAGATGGTTGATTGTTAGATTTTTTATAACTCAAATGCCATGAGCCGATTTCAGTTATTGCCGTAGATTCCCATGGTGATGTCTCCTTGGGGTTGTTCAATGACGACTTTGCCTTTGAGGACGGTGTGTCCCTCCACGACCAAGGCGTTGCCGCCGCTGTCGGTGGCAGGATCGGGGTCTGCCAGTGGAGCTGTGGTATTGGCTTTCCATGCCTTGTTAGTGAGGGTGGTCTGGCCGTTTTTCAGGGTGGTGATGGCATTGGAGGTTTCGAAAGACGTGGCGGCGGGATTGCCATTACCGACTTCCAGCAAGGCAGAATTTTCTATCCAGCCGATTTCGCCGATGGGAGTGATGGAGTTGCTGGCGGATAAATTTTGGGAGCCCACGGCAAAACAATAGGCGCTAGATGATTTCAGCTTACTACCCAATGCGTAGGCATAGGTGCCCGACGCCAGATTGCTCCGGCCGCCCAACGCGACGGAGCCAACCCCCGTTGCGCAATTGGATTGCCAAGTATTTTCATCCAAACCGCCGATGGCGACCGAAGCAAAGCTGCCGGCATGTCCGACGGCCATGGCAATCGAGTAATCTCCCCCAGCGCATCCCCAATTCGCGGCAAACGAAGACTGTCCAATCGCATAACTGCCCTGGATGGCAATCGCGTTACTGCCGCCAGCATAGGAGTAATCGCCCAGTGCGAGTGCACAATGCATAGTGGCCTGGGAATACAGGCCGATGGCCATGGCTCCTGGCTGGGAGGCGGTGGCGTAGTTGCCAATCGCCAACTCGGCAGAGTTGGTGAGCGACGAAGATGTTCCGGATTTTGTCGTTAGAACCGGGTAACCGCCGATGGTAGCCGTGCTCGCCACCAGCTCGCCGTAGAGGTGAGTTTTGATGGTGCCACATGTGCCGATGACGGTGGTATTGATCCCCTCGCCGGTGCCCCTGGCACCGATAACGATAGAATTCAAGTCATTGTTGTCTTTGCCTTTGGCATGAGAACCGATGTAGATACTGCTCTGGGAATTGGTCAGCATGGTGCTGCCGTTTGCCTGATAGTAGCCAGCATAGGCACCCACGACGACATTGTTACTTCCACGTATATTAGAATAAGCTGCGTAATATCCCGAAGCGGTATTGCTGGAGCCGGTGGTATTGGAATTGAGGACATACGGGCCTGTAGCGGTGTTGAAGCATCCGGTGGTGTTGGCATAAAGGGCGTACGGGCCAGTAGCAGTGTTCGAGTATCCAGTGGTACTGGCAGCGAGGGCATAGGTACCGAAGGCGGTGTTGCAGTATCCGGTGGTATTGAGGCCGAATGACGAGGCACCGCAGACAGTGTTAGTGGAGACATTGCCGCCCCCCCTGCCGACGCGCACGCCGTTGAAATATGCGTCCATGCCGCTGGCGATGCCGCCGGCGACTGTGAGTGCGCCGAAGCCAGTGGATGTGGCCGGTGTGGTGGCGCTTATCTGAAGGCTGCCGTTGGTGAGTAGAAGACCGCCTTTGACGGTGATTTGGGAGGGGAAGGTTGCGGCTCCGTTAGCGGCGACCTGAAGTGTGGGGAGGGTGTTGGTGCCGAAGAAGATTCCCCTGTTGGAGCCGGTGGCGAGCACGCTGATTTTGCCATTCTCGGGGTCGAACAGGAGACCGGCGCTCCCATCGGAGCGGTAAATAGTTAGATTATTAGCCGGGTCCAGCCTCATTTTGTTGCGTGCGGAGGGAACCGGGGTGATCGAGTCGCGCCATAGGAAGGCCCCTTGCGCCAGGGCGATATCACAGGTAGCGGTGCCGAGCGGGTTGGCGGCATCGGCGGGGAGCCAATTGAGAAGCAGTTCGCCGTTGTGGCCCAAATCCACGCCATTGGCGAAGCCGCCCCAGCCAGTGACGGTTAGGTTGGTGTTGATCGTGTCGCCGACGATAGGAGTGGCGCTTTTGGCATCAATCGAGAGGATCGCGATAGCCGTGATGATGGCCGCCGGATTGAAATTTCTAAACTGCTGACGATATGGTTTCATATTTTCAAGTTGGTTGATTACTTGCACGTGTCTGAACCCGAAAGATTGGTTAGCATGTATCAAAGCGTGCGATAGAAGCCAAGTAAAATCGGTGAACTGGTTCAAATCGGGAGTTTAGATGAGGCCAAGGTGTTCATTATCAATCCTCTAGCAAACTCAGTTTAGAAGGCTTTATGATCTGGATGGAGAGGGGAAAATTGCAATTGCAGGTAGCGGCGAGGGAGAGAGGGAAGAACATGTGATAAGGCTGTGGTGAAGGATGTGGGGCGCGGCATGCGAGGCAAGCCAGGAAATATTGGGGATCGTTGGTGACGATTTTCATCATTGGCACAGGGTGTACTGAGAGCTATCAAGTGTACTGAGGGCTTGACAAATTTAGCGGATTCGGGGATAGGGTTGCTCGGCCAAGCAGCATTGAGCTTGGCCACTCGATTCGTCATGAAAGCTAACCGTCCTATCAGCCGCTGTCACAAGGCCCACCCTGTCTTGTTAGTCCTGTTTATCGCCAGTGCCCTGCCCGCTGTGGCAGACGTGAGGCTGCCGAAAATTTTCACAGACAACATGCTACTGCAACGGGATGCGGCGGTGCGGGTATGGGGTTGGGCGGATGCTGGGGAGGCTGTGAGTGCAGCGATGATGGGCACGACGGTGGCGACCAAAGCAGACGACAAGGGCCAGTGGGCGTTGGAATTGCCGGCGATCAAGAGCGGCGAGAATCTGGAGCTAACGGTGCAAGGCAATAACAGTGTGACGTTGAAGAATCTGGTGGTTGGCGATATCTGGGTGTGTTCGGGCCAATCAAATATGGCGATGGCCTTGAAGCCGTGCCTTGGAGCCGCCGAGGACATTGGAGCAGCGGAATTGCCGAAAATCCGGCACCTCAAGATCAAGAATGTGAAGTCTGGCCAGCCCGAGGCAGACGCGCAGACGGCCGCGTCGTGGCAAGTGTGCACGTCGGCGAGCGCGCCAGGGATGACAGCAGTGGGATTTTATTTTGCCCGCGAGATTTTCCAGAAAACCGGGGTGCCAATCGGCATCGTCGATACCAATTGGGGCGGCACCCGGATAGAACCGTGGACGCCCGGCGAAGAGCCCGCCGCTGCGGATGCCAAGCCCGACCGGAGCGGGCTATACAACGCGATGATTCATCCGTTAGTAAAGCTGCCCATCAAGGGCGCGCTATGGTATCAGGGTGAAGCCAATGGCGGTGAGGGTGAGACGTATTATGACAAGATGCGGGCGCTGATCGGTGGCTGGCGCAAGCAATGGGGACAGGGGGATTTTCCGTTTTATTATGTGCAACTCGCCAATTATCAAGCGCCCTCGGTGGATCCGGCAGGCGGCAATGGTTGGGCCAAGCTGCGGGAAGCCCAGACGAAGGCACTATCGATTCCCAACACGGGCATGGCGGTCATCATTGATACCGTGCCGCTGGCCCAGTCTGGCAACATTCATCCGGTCAACAAGTATGACGTGGGTCTGCGTTTGGCGAGGTGGGCTCTGGCTCGCGACTACGGCCAAAAGGATTTGGAGGTATCGGGGCCGTTGTTCAAGGCGCTGATGATTGAGGGGAGTAAGGCGCGGGTGGTGTTTGATCACGCCGGTGCGGGACTGATGCTCGGCAAGAAAGATGGCAGAGGAGCGGTCGTGGAAACCAAGGGCGAGAAACTCAACCGCATCGCCATCGCCGGGGCCGACAGGAAATGGTTTTGGGCCGAGGCGGTTATCGATAACAACACGCTCGTTGTGTCCTCGCCCGAGGTAAAGGAACCCGTCGCTGTGCGCTATGCTTTTGAGATGAATCCAGATGGTGCCAATCTATATAACCGCGCAGGTCTGCCAGCGGGGCCCTTTCGCAGCGACGCCTGGTGATAAAAGGTTAGAGCAAGCCGCGGGCAGCGAGATTATTGAGGCGGCGGGCGATATCGGTGAGTCCGTCGGCGGCCACTTGGTTGTAGCTGCGGCCATCCCGGGTGTCGATACCGTGACCAGGATCGAGATTGCGGAGTGCTTCGAGGGCGGGGTCCGCATGATCGAAGAGTTCGACGAAGACCTGGCGCAACTCGCCGGTTTGGGCCATGGCGGCGAGCAGAGCGCCGATCCAGCCGTCGTCGGTGGATAGGCAGCCGCGAGTGGTTTTGGCGGAGGCATGGAACGAGCCGAGTTCGCCAGCGGCGGCGATGCGGGCGATGAGCGCGGCGTTGTCCGCGATGCTCAGGTCAGAATCCCCGCAGTGGGCGGCATCGACGAGTTGCTTGAAGAATTTTTTGCCGAGGGCATTGTTAGCTGCGCTGACAAACGCCCAGCTACGTTCGAGGTTGGTGAACGTTTTGAATTCGCCGGGGCGGAGGAATTCGATGTTCCAGTTTTCGATGCACGAGTCGGCGAGGCCAGCCTCGTGATAGGCGCGGATGTGGACTTTGACGTTTTGGGCGACGGCGGCCTCGAACGCTGGGCCGTCCGCCGGGTCCATCGGATTGACACCGCCGACCATCAGGATGAAGTCCACTTCGAGGTCAAGCGCCTTGAGGCCGGTGACGAGTTCATCGACTTCCGCCGGATCGGTGCCGGGGAAGAACGAGATTTGCACGCAACTGGGCTTGACCGGTGAGATTTCACAAAGTTCCCTCATTCCGGCGATCACCAAGATCTCTCCCGAAGCATCGCGCGGATACTTGCCGGAGGCATCGGGAACTAGGCCACCGACGAAGCGCAGATGGGTCGGCACAATGCCGAGACGGATAGCGGGAATGAGGGGGATTGTCATAGCGGGTACGAGTTTAAACTGGGCACGGCTGATGGGAAAGCGCGAAACGAGAAATTTTTTCAGGGCGGGGCGGGAGGATTACGAGTGCCATTTCTTCACACTAGAACCCGGCGCGGCACGGGGGTGGTACCGGGAGCAACTTTTGTCTGGAGTCTTCGGGCGTTCGGCGAGCTCAGCCGAACGCCCGCCGCCTGTGACAGCCAAGTTATTCAGAAAGTGCGGACGTGTGACAAGAGCGCTCGCATCGGACTTGGAATTGACCCGATTTCCAGCACCACGGCGACCCGTGAAAAAAAAGTTTTTTATTCTGGCACGCGGACTGACGGCGGCATGTCCGGAAATGATTTGATACATTGGTACTGTGGCGGCAGTATTTGCCTCCGCCCATTGCGCGACCGCTCATGCCCGATCTTGAAATCAGGAACATCCACATTTTACGTGGCCCGAACCTCTGGACCCACCATCCGGTGCTGGAAGCTTGGATCGCCCTCGGCAGTCTCAAGCAACCCCCAGCCGTGGAGCCAGCGGGATTCACCACCCAACTCAAGGACTGGTTTCCAGGCATTGCCATGCACTGCGCCAGCGGTTTTTTCACCCAACCGAGCTGCGCCGCTGCACTTGCATACCTGCTCGAGCGAGTCACCACCGAGTTGCAGACGCTCGTCGGTCATCAGGAAACCTTCGCCTGCACACGCCTCACTGACGAGGACGGCCTGTACCGGGTGGTCGTGGGGTACGGCGACGAGGAGGTGGCGCTGGCATGCCTGCACACCGCGCGGGCACTGTTGCTCGCCGCCTATCACAGCGAGCCGTTCGATTTGGAGGCCGCCCTTGAGGGCTTGCGCGACGTCGTGGATTGCCATGCGCTGGGGCCGAGCACCAAGGCGATCGTGGAAGCGGCCAAGCAGCGCGGTATCCCGTGGCGGCGGCTGCAACCGGGACGCAGCTTGATTCAGCTCGGCCAGGGCGTCAAACAGCGCCGCATTTGGACTGCTGAAACGGATCGTTCGGGTGCGATTGCCGAATTCATAGCCAAGGACAAGGATTTGACCCGCGCGACGCTGCGCCGCGCCGGGGTGCCGGTGCCCTCTGGACGCATTGTCACCGATGCCGAGGACGCCTGGGAGGCTGCGCAGGAGATCGGCCTGCCGGTGGTCATCAAACCCCTGGATGGCAATCACGGCCGAGGCGTGTTTCTCGACATGCGTACCCGCGAGCAAATCACCGAGGTTTTCCCGCACGCCGCCGTCTGTGGCTCCGCCGTCATCGCCGAAAGCTTCATCAGCGGCGTGGACCACCGCTTGCTGGTGGTCGGCTCGCGGATGGTCGCTGCCAGCCGTGGCGAACCGGCCATCGTCGTTGGCGATGCCGTTCAATCCGTCCATCAGCTCATCGAGTCCCAGTTAAACTCCGATCCCCGGCGCAGTTTCCATGACACCGCGCCTTGGGCCAAAATCGAAACCACCGACTGGGATCCCACCCTTTTAGCCGACCTGCAAATGCAGGGATTTACTGTCACCAGCGTGCCGCCCCAAGGCCAGCGCATCCTCGTCTCGCGCTTCGCCAATCCGTCCGTCGATGTGACCGACGAAGTCCATCCGAGCGTCAGCGAACATGTGGTAATCGCCGCGCAAACCGCCGGCCTCGATATCTGCGGCGTCGATGTCGTGTGCCGCGACATCAGCCGTCCGCTCGAGGAACAGGGCGGGGCTGTGGTCGAAATCAATGCCAGTCCCGGTCTGCACATCCATTTGGAACCCGCGGTGGGGATGGGCCGGCCGGTGGGTCAAGCCATCATTGATATGCTGTTTCCCGCCGACGATGACGGGCGCATTCCGCTTCTGGCCGTCACCGGCTCCCGTGGTAAAACCACCACCATCCGCCTCCTCGCCCATCTCTTGCAGGCCTCAGGCAAGTTCCTCTCCGTGAACTCCAGCGACGGCCTGCACTTCGGCCCACGCCTCTCCAACCTCCCCTGCGACGAAGGTGCCCCGGCCGTGCTGCTGCACCCGTGGACCGAAATTGCCATCTGCGAGGCCAGCGAACGGGCGATTCTCAGCGACGGCCTTACCTTCGACCACTGCCAGCTTGGAGTGGTGCTCAACGTCAGCACTGCCGGGAACGATTCCGCGCCCGGCGACGTCCTCGAGCACTTGGCCAAGGTGCAACGCTGCGTGGTCGATACCATCTTGCCGTGCGGCACTGCCATCCTCAATGCCGACGACGAATGGGTCGTGCCCATGGCCGATCACTGCAAAGGGACCGTGATTTTCTTCACTCGTGAGCCTGCGCGGGCCGCCGTCATGACTCATCGCGCCCAGGGCGGTCGCGTCGTGTTGGTCCGGGATGGCTCCATTCAACTCGCCGACGGTCGCGCCGAACACCAGCTCTGCAGTTTGGAGCAGGTCGCTATGCCGCCCGGCAGTCAACGCGACGGACGGCTCGAAAACCTGCTCGCCGCAGTGGCTGCTGCGTGGGCCTGCGGTCTGACGGAGGCCTTTCTCAGTAGCGGCCTGCAGGATTTGGCCGGTCTGCTCTGAACGCACGCTGATGGACTGGATTCCAACATTTTTTTCGACGTTTCTGCTGACGATCACCGCCGCCGGCGGTTTTGAGCTTCCGGCGGATTCGACCCAGTGTGTGGTCGGGGTGGCCGACGGTTGGGATAGCTCGCAAGCCACGCTGAGTTTCCATGAGAAACGCGATGGCATTTGGCAGCGCGTTGGCGACCCGTGGTCGGTGCGCCTTGGCAAGAACGGCTTGGTTTGGGGTCTAGGAATTCACCCGCTGCCAGCCACTGCCGTCACCAAGCACGAGGGCGATTGGCGGGCACCGGCTGATTTGCGGAGACTGCCGGGACATGGGCGTGGTGGAGCGGCTGCTTTGTGATCGCGAGGTCAATGTGGCGATCACCAGTCCGCCCTACGCCTCGCAGCGGGAGTACGATCCGTCAAGCGGCTTCAAGCCGGTTCCCCCGGACGAGTACGTGGACTGGTACCGGGATGTTGCCGCCAACGTTGAGACTGTGCTCGCTGCGGATGGTTCGTATTTCCTGAACATCAAAGAGCACGCCAAGGACGGCCAGCGAAGCCTGTACGTAAAGGATCTGACGTTAGCCCACGTGCGGCGGTGGGGCTGGTTGTTCGTGGATGAGTTGTGCTGGCGCAAGACCGATAACGGCGTGCCAGGCGGTTGGCCCAACCGCTTCAAAAACGCATGGGAGCCGGTATTCCACTTCACGCGCCAGTCGGAGATCAGGTTTCGGCCGAAGGTGGTCGGCCACGTTTCCGATGACTGCTTCGACTACTCTCCGGACAATCCAAAATCGACGTCCGGCAGTGGGCTGCTCGGCACCGGAAAACGCGGTGGCATGGCGGCGGACGGTGCTGCGAATGGATCCGCCATGCGGCGGACACGTGGGTCCGATGAAGACGGCCGGTTCACGGACATTGCGCGGCCCAGCAACGTGATTGAGGTTCGGACCGAGTCCACGCAAGGTTCTCATTCTGCGCCCTTCCCGCGGGCGCTGGTCGAGTTCTTCCTCAAGGCATATTCCGACGAAGGCGACTTGGTCTTCGATCCGTTCATGGGCAGCGGCACGACGATGGCCGCCGCGCATGTGCTGAACCGCGACGGCTACGGCTGCGAGA
>Ga0118677_10009699_pt1 | contig 14948 bp, 13 predicted proteins | sample AliMusrvi5mmetaG_FD_86154 | JGI IMG/M metagenome (GOLD analysis project Ga0118677, IMG submission 86154)
TACTAGTCCTTTTTTTCAAGCTCATTAAGCTTCTTTTCAAGCTGATCCAATCTTTTCATAATATCAGGTAACCTTCGGAATCCTACATATGCTTTACGATATTGTCCGATTTCAAAAGCTGGAGACCCCATCATTATGGCACCTTCTTTGGTCAAACTGTTGCTGATTGCACTCTGTCCTGCAATTTTTACATGATCAGGAATAGTGAGATGGCCAGTTATTCCAACCTGACCTGCAATCTGACAATAGCGGCCTATTGAAGTTGACCCGGAGACGCCCGTAAGGGCAGCTATTACTGTATGCTCACCAATTACAACATTGTGTGCTATCTGAATAAGGTTATCCAGTTTAACTCCTTTTTTTATTAAAGTTGAACCTAAAGTGGCACGGTCAATGGTTGTGTTTGAACCTATTTCTACATCATCTTCAATGATGACATTACCAATCTGAGGAACTTTTTTATAATCAACACCTTCTTGTTGTGCGAAACCAAATCCATCACTTCCAATCACGACGCCTGCATGAAGAATACAATTTTTACCGATCACACATGCATGATAGATTTTTACACCTGGATTTATAATTGTTTCCTCACCAACTGAAGCTCCATCACCAATAAAGACTTGCGGGTAGATCTTGGCACCTTTTCCAATGACAGCATTGGCAGAAATGACTACAAACTCTCCGATATATACATCTTCTCCAACCTTAGCTGACGGATGTATAAAAGCAAGACTTGAAATACCGATCAGACTTGACTTACGATACTGATCATAAATCTCAAGTAGTTTGGCAAATGCACCATAGGCATCGTCAACCTTAACCAGTGTGGCGGTTATTGCCTGTTCGGGAACAAAGGCCTTACTTACAATGACAATTGAGGCATTGGTGGTATAAATAAACTCTGTGTACTTTGGATTTGCAAGGAAGCTAAGTGTACCCTGCTCACCATGTTCAATCTTTGATAACCCGGAAACCTTTACATCAGGGTTTCCAAACACTTCCCCATTCAGGAACTGTGCAATCTGACTGGCTGTAAATTCCATTAATATGATCTGAATAATAAGATTTCTTTATTAGATTTAGTTGTGCAAAGTAACGATTTTTTTGTGGTTCCATCTAGCGACTACATCCTTATTAAGAAAGTTTAGGATAACATAGAAAATTTTTCATTGCTGATTTAGAAAGAACTGAGACATTAATTTGATCCGAAGCTTCTGTGATGTCCATTACTTCACCGTCACGATAAAGAATATTAATTTTATCAAGTTCAGGATTATAGGCATTATTTGTAATAGTGCCTTCAAAGACAAGCTGATCATTGGCTTTGGCTGAAAAATTCAATAATTTCGAAACACCATCTTTAATCTTTTGAACATATTCAGGCTTAAAAGGTCCATATTGTAATTCGGCTCTGAAGAGTTTACGGTTTATCACACCACTACTCAGGTATGAAAGTACCGGGTCTTCGTGTAGAGACCAGACTTTAATTGCAGCATAAATATCAAAGTCATCCAGCAAAGCAAAGTTCTCAAGCACCTCTTTACGGGTCTCAAAATCTTCCAAAGTGTATTTATTTTTCAGAAAGAATTGCAAAGCAGGAGCACCAAACAGATCTGCACCTTCTTCGGAAAGTTCATTTGCCCTGTTCAGAATGTGAATTAACATCTGTTCTGCTGCCACAACGGTCTTATGAAAATAGACCTGCCAGTACATAAAACGACGGGCCATGATAAACTTTTCAATGGTAAAGATTCCTTTAGCTTCAATAACAAGTTCATCATTCTTCACATTCAGCATGGCAATGATGCGATCTGTATTGATGACGCCTTCGGATACTCCCGTAAAATAGCTGTCTCTCTTCAGATAATCCAGCCTGTCGGTATCGAGTTGGCTTGAAACAAGCTGATGGAGAAATCGTTTAGGATAAGTGTCTTTGAAAATGGAAATAGCCATAGTCAACTTTCCTTCAAACTGTTCATTCAACCTGTCCATAAACATCAGTGAAAGCTCTTCATGGGTCAGACAATCTACTATACTGTTTTCCAGTGAATGAGAATAAGGACCATGACCTATATCGTGTAATAAAATGGCAATAGTAGCCGCTTCTTCTTCCTGCGCTGTGATTTCATTTCCCTTCTGTTGCAAGGTATCTATGGCCATTCCCATGAGATGCATTGCACCCAGCGCATGTTGAAAACGGGTATGTAATGCACCGGGATAAACCAAAGGAGTCAGCCCAAGCTGACGGATTCGCCGAAGTCTTTGGAAAAAAGGATGCTCTATAATGTCGAAAACTAATTCACTGGGAATTGAAATAAATCCATGAACAGGATCGTTAAAGATTTTTCGTTTATTGGGTGTAATTGCGCTCACTTATTAGTTATTTTTGTAATATGTGGAAATACCTTACAGAATTACAACATTATTACAGGTGTGGTGTTTCATACATAGGTCAAATATAGTTAGAATTTTTCAATTGTTTTTTACAATGACTAGGTTTTATGGATAAAGTACAAATTCTGTGGGCTGACGATGAAATTTCGTTACTGAAACCACATATATTATTTCTTAAAGAGAAGGGTTATGATGTTTCAACGGCAACAAGCGGAGATGAAGCCCTTGATCAGATTAAAGCAAAATTATTCGATATAATTTTTCTGGATGAAAATATGCCCGGACTTTCAGGATTGGATACCCTGAACCAGATTAAAGCATCTCAACCAAATCTTCCTGTGGTTATGATCACCAAGAGTGAAGAAGAGACCATCATGGAAGATGCCATTGGGTCCAAAATCTCTGATTACCTCATAAAACCTGTCAATCCAAATCAGATCCTCCACTCATTAAAACGTATTCTGGAGAAGAAAAAACTTATCAGTGATAAAGCTACCCATAATTATCAACAGGAGTTTAGATTTATTGGAATGGAAATCTCTAATAAACTTAACTTTGAAGAATGGGTTGATGTATATCGTAAACTGGTTTACTGGGAAATTGAATTAGACAAATCATCTGACCAAGGGATCAAAGATGTGTTGCGCATGCAGAAAGAGGAAGCCAACAATGTCTTCAATAAATTCATAGAGAGTCATTATATCGACTGGCTGAATGGTAAAGACATTCATCGGCCTGTGCTTTCACATACAGTTATCCGCGAGAAAGTATTTCCATTGCTGACAGACGATCAACCTCCACTTTATGTCATCCTGATCGACAACCTGCGTTATGACCAGTGGAAGATTCTCCAACCCATCATTGAGGAATACTTCCGTGTGGATAAAGATGAAATCTTCTACAGTATATTGCCTACAGTTACACAGTATGCGCGTAATGCTATGTTTTCAGGATTGATGCCAACAGAAATCAGCAAGAAATATCCAAACTTCTGGTTAAATGAAGATGATGAAGGCACCAAAAATCAGTATGAAGGTGATTTACTCTCAGAGTTATTGAAACGTTTTGGGAAAGACATTAAACATTCATACAATAAGATCTTGAATCTTACTGCCGGGAAAAAGCTTGCAGAGAATCTGCCTAATCTTACCGGCAACAAGTTAAACTTCATTGTCTACAATTTTGTAGATATGCTTTCACACGCCCGAACAGAAATGGATGTCATCAGAGAACTGGCAGACGATGAAGCTGCCTATCGTTCAATTACTGTTTCTTGGTTCAGGCATAGCCCCTTACTCGAAATCTTTAAGTTTCTTGCAGAAAAGAAATATAATGTCGTTGTCACCACAGACCATGGTTCTGTTCGTGTAAACAATGCAGTAAAGATTATTGGAGATCGTAACACCAATACCAACCTGCGCTACAAAACAGGGAAGACACTCAATTATAACCGCAAAGAAGTGTTTGAAGTAAAGAATCCTACCGATGCATTTCTGCCTAAAGGTAATGTGAGTTCCTGCTATGTCTTTTGCCGTGGCAGTGATTTCTTTGCATATCCCAATAACTACAACTATTACGTTAATTATTACCGTGACACATTTCAACATGGTGGCATCTCAATGGAAGAGATGATGATACCATTTATTACCTTAAAACCAAAATAACAGTTCTTTATGCAACTTAAACTGGTCTGCGAAGATGTTCACAGCCTCGATGCTGCTGCCAGCAGTATATTGAATACTTATCCGGGGCATCGTGTTTTCGCACTCTTTGGAAAAATGGGCGCCGGCAAGACAACTTTTATTAAAGCCCTTTGTCGAAAATTGCATGTAAAAGATGTTGTAAACAGTCCTACTTTTGCCATTGTAAACGAATATCTTAACACCAAAGGTGAAAGTATCTATCATTTTGATTTCTACAGATTAAAAAAAGAATCTGAAGCCATCGATATCGGATATGAAGAATATGTTTACAGTGGTTGTTATTGTTTCATGGAATGGCCTGAAATGATAGAAAATCTTCTACCTGAGGATTATGTCAGCATCAGGCTCGAAGCAGACGATGAAACACACCTCCGTACAATCTATTGTTCTGACTAAAAGTATGATTTAATAATTATTACATATGGTTGAGCATGGTGATGAGCTCTTGGGAATGTCTCCCATAGAAACGCTTAAACCTTTAGAAGAGACTTTGGAATTGCAACGCAGCAAGCGTTCGCTAACTATAGGTATTCCCAAAGACAAGACCGATAATGAGAAGAGGGTTCCACTTACTCCCGATGCCGTGGGCTTGTTGGTTGCACACGACCATTCTATTTATATAGAAAAGGGAGCCGGGATAGGTTCTCATTATGATGATCATAAATATAGTGAAGCCGGAGCTCAGATCGTTTCCAGCCTGAGAGAGGTATTTCAGGCAGATATCATACTTAAAATGGCGGCTCTTTCAATAGAAGAGTTGGAAATGGTAAGGACACGTCAAACTATTTTCAGTTCCATACAACTTCCGGGCTTATGTGAAGAATATTTCAGAAAGCTTTCTGCTAAAAAGGCTACAGCGCTTAGCTTTCAACTCATAAAAGACCGAACAAAAGCATTCCCCATTATCCGTGCCATGAGTGAGATAGCAGGAAACACCTGTGTCTTGATTGCCAGTGAATATCTCAGCCATCCACAGTATGGCAGGGGTGTCATGTTGGGAGGGTTCTCAGGAATCAGTCCTACAGAAGTTGTGATTCTGGGTGCCGGTACTGTCGGTGAGTTTGCTACCAGAGCAGCAATGGGAATGGGGGCCATGGTAAAGGTTTTTGACAACTCTGTTTATAAACTACGCAGACTTCAAAACAACCTCAACACTAGGATATACACCTCTATTATTCAACCCAAAGCCTTGAGTGAAGTGCTGGAAACTGCTGATGTTGTCATTGGGGCAGTTCATTCAAAAGAAGGAAGAACTCCTATTTATGTCACTCAGGAAATGGTCAAGCGCATGAAGCCAGGCTCATTGATTATTGATGTCAGTATCGATCAGGGAGGATGTTTTGAAACTTCACATGCCACGGATCACATCAACCCTGTCTATATCAAACATGGTGTGACACACTATTGTGTCCCCAATATCGCCTCCAAGGTACCACATACTGCTACAATTGCACTGAGCAATATTCTTTTGCCTATGCTTTTGGAAATTGCTGCCAGAGGTGGACTAACTGAAGTACTCAAATCAGATTTGGGCGTCCGTCAGGGGGTTTATATGTATAATGGAACCGTCACAAATAAATTTATCAGTGACACATTCCGGTTGCCTTTCCAGGATATCGATTTATTGATGTCTGCTAACTTTGGTTAAAACATTGATTTCTTCTTTTGCTTTCTCAGATTTATCTCCTGCCGGATGAGGCTTAGTTCCCTCCCCGACTGTCCTGCTATTGCTGTGTTCTCTTCTGCCCTTCTTAACAGGTAAGGTAACACAGATGCTACCGGACCATAAGGAACATATTTAGCAACATTGTATCCCAGGCTGGCGAGTGTAAAACTGATATTGTCACTCATTCCATAAAGCTGTGAAAAATAACACCGTTTATCATCTTTTGCAACACCAAGACTTTCCATGAGTTCAGCCAGTAAACGTGTACTGTTTTCATTGTGCGTTCCATTGAAAATATGAATCCGGTCTAAATGGCTTATGGCAAAACGTAATCCATCATCAAAAGATTGATCCGTTGCCTCTTTATCAGGTTGTATCGGAGAAGGATACCCTCTTTCAACTGCTCTTATTCTTTCTTTCTCCATATAGGCACCTCGGACAAATTTTATCCCCAGGAAATAATTCTTCTCAACTGCGTTTTCATAGGCCAGTTGCAAATACTCCAAACGGTCAAGATGATACATTTGCAAAGTATTGTAAACAATGGCGTCTTCTTTATTAAAGATCTCCATCATTTCTGTGACAACATCGTCGATATATAATTGATACCATGAATCTTCAGCATCTATCATGATACAGACCTTCTTTTCATAAGCTCTTCGGCACAATATTTCCATCCTGTCACGGAATTTTCTGGCTTCAGCTTTTTCTTCCAGAGTTTCCAGACTATCCGTAGATGCTTTTTCCAATATATCCTCCGAACACAACGCCGTGGGTTTAAACACAGCAAAAGGAATGTTAGGGTCAATGGCGGCCAGTTCTATCGTTCTCAAGATCTCTTCTATGGTATGTTGGATATATTCTTCTGTGCTGATACCTTCTACAGAATAATCCAGTATGGCTTTTACATTATATTTTTCAAGTGTCCTGACCAGACCGGCACATTCTTGCAGCGTTTCTCCACCAACAAATTGTTTGTATATAGTGGGTTTCACTGCCCAGGATACAGGCAAATGCATCACCCGTGCAATATTAATCAGCCACTTACTGAATCTAACCATTGTTGGACTGGCTATTGTCCTGAATAAAAAAAATGCACGGCGTAAGTCTGTGTCACTCTTGCTACTAAATGCTATATTGGTATTATCGAATGAAATCATTGTTTAGAATTTTAGTCAAAATTAAGCAACGATTGTTTACAAAGTAAATAAATAAGTAGCTTTTTAAGTACTTTTGCTATTATGAATACAGAATATGTCCTCACACCGTTAAAGTATCCGCTCATCGTTTCTGAAGACGGATATGAAACATTGGCTAAGATGCTTAACCATGATGCTAAATCAGGATGTTCATTTTTTATTCTTGTCGATGAAAACACAAATGAACATTGTCTACCACAGCTTCTTACCAACGTCGAAGCTCTAACCACTGCCGAAGTCATTGAGATAGACAGCGGAGAAGAGAATAAGACGCTTGAAACCTGTATACAGTTGTGGGAGGTGTTGACTGAACTTGGAGCCGATCGTCAGTCAATAATCATCAATCTTGGAGGCGGTGTCATTACCGACATGGGAGGTTTTGTAGCTTCAACATTTAAACGTGGCATTCGTTTTTACAATATCCCCACTACCCTTCTGGCCCAGGTGGATGCTTCAACAGGAAGCAAAACCGGCGTCGATTTGGGAGGATTGAAGAATCAGGTAGGTGTCTTTGCAGACCCACAGGGAGTCTATATCAATCCCGGTTTTCTCAGAACCCTTCCCAATGAACAGTTGCAGTCCGGTTTTGGTGAAATCATTAAACACGCACTCATTGCAGATAAAAAATACTGGAGCCTGGTCAAAAATGAAGTCTACTATGAAGTTGAAAACTGGGGCAGACTCATAAAACCGTCACTAGATATCAAAAGCAGCATAGTCCTGAAAGATCCTACAGAAAAGGGTCTTCGTAAACTGCTCAACTTTGGACATACCATTGGGCATGCACTCGAAACATTTGCCCTCGAAAACAACAAACCACTCCTGCATGGACAGGCTGTTGCACTGGGGATGATAGCAGAGTCATGGCTCTCTAAAAAGCTGACAGGCCTTTCAGAAGTTGAATTCAAAGAAATAGAATCAGTGATCCTAGCAAACTTTGATGTTTTTCAATTCAGTGAGGTTGACTTTGACAGAATCATAGAACTCACCGGTCACGACAAAAAGAATGTTTCAGGAAAAGTTCGCCTGACTTTACTTAAAGAGATTGGAGAAGGTGTCTACGATATCCAATGTGAAGAATCGGTTCTCAGAGAATCATTGTATTATCTGTTGACGCTAAATAACGACTGATCAAAGCATGGATTCTAAAATACTCAAGATTAGCGCACCCCTCAAGCCGGTTTGTACTGAAATTTCGTTACCTGCATCAAAGAGCATTGCCAACAGATTACTCATCATACAGAGTTTCAATCCTTCAATGACTATTGGTAATCTTTCCGAAGCCAATGACACTGTGTTATTGCAGCAACTCATAAAACAGATGCAGGAATCACACAATCAACATAACGTTGTAACCTTTGATGCTGGCCCTGCAGGTACTGTTTACCGTTTTATGACGGCACGTCTTGCAATAGAACAGGGTACATGGTTTCTGACAGGAACCGAACGCATGAAAGAACGGCCTGTTAAATTGCTTGTCGATGCTTTAAGAACTTTGGGAGCTGATATTGAATATGCAGGAAAAGAAGATTATCCTCCATTGATCATTCATGGGAAAAAGTTAAAAGGAGGCGCTGTTTCAATCGATGCGGGTGTAAGCAGTCAATACATCTCTGCGCTTCTGATGATTGGTCCCGGGCTCGAAGAAGGCCTTGATTTGACCTTAACAGGCAAGGCTGGATCATTGCCTTATATTGAAATGACAGTAAGGCTCATGCAACAGGCAGGCATCAATGTCATCACCAATAAAAAAAGATATATCATTCCAACACAAAAATATGCACCCGTTGAGATTATCACCGAACCCGACTGGAGTGCTGCTTCTTATTGGTTTCAGATAGTGTCGATGAATAAAAATGCTGAAGTCCTACTTAGAGATTTAAAGCCATTTAGCCTGCAGGGTGATAGTACAGTCAGGGCCTTGTTCGAAAATCTTGGCGTATGCTCAGAATTTACCAATGAAGGTTTGTTACTAAAGAACTGTGACAATAATCTTAAATACTTCAAAGCCGACTTTACAGATATCCCCGATCTTGCTCAGACCTTTGTTACAACGCTTGTTGCAAAAGGAATTCCTTCAGTATTAACGGGTTTAAGAAGTCTACGTATCAAAGAAACCGACAGGATCACTGCCCTGATCTCTGAACTTAAAACCTGTGGGCTTGTTGCTGTTGAAAAAGAAAACTTTACTATTGAACTTCCGCCTCAAACAATGATATTAAAGGGTGAAGCACCATTCATACATACCTGGCATGATCACAGGATGGCAATGTCTTTTGCTCCACTTTGTCTGACCGGGCAACCTTTACAGATAGAGAATCCTGATGTAGTTCAAAAATCATATCCCGATTTCTGGCGTCATCTTAAAGATGCAGGTTTTTCTACAGAAGTCGTTACAAATCGTTAATTTTGTCCAAACACAACCGGAACAGCTATGGTAGTTGACATCTTTATCCCATGCTATATAGATCAGCTCTATCCCGAAACGGGAATGAACATGGTCAAGATACTCGAAAAAATCGGTCTCGAGGTTCATTACAATTCAAACCAGACTTGTTGTGGACAAACAGCATATAAAAATGGTTTCTGGGATGAAGCAAAACTGGTCGGAGAGAAATTCATTAAAGACTTCCCTTTGAACAGACCTATCATCTGTCCCTCAGCTTCCTGTGTTGGTTTTGTTCGCAACTATTACGATCAATTGTTTTATAATTCGGCACTTCACAATGAATATCAATTGATCAAAAAGAACATGTATGAGTTCTCGGATTTTCTTGTCAATGTATTAAAAATCAAAGATCTCGGTGCTTCTTTTCCATATACCATCACTTATCACGATTCCTGTTCAGCCCTGCGTGAATATGGCCTCACTACTGAACCCCGCACATTGTTGAGTCATGTCCGTGGACTTACTTTAGTTGAGATGGAAGATAAAAACATTTGCTGTGGAGCCGGCTCTTCGTTCTCCCTGAAGAACGAGAATATTTCAACAGCTATGGCCGAAGAGAAAGTACAGAATGCACTTAAGACAGGTGCTCAATATATAGTTTCGACCGACACAACCTGCCTGATGCATCAGGAAGGATACATCAAAAAACAGAATCTCGGTATCCAGACCATTCATCTTGTCGATGTCTTGGCTGCAGGCTGGGAATAATCCAACTACGCAATGACCCATAATCAAAAAATATCTGCTGAACTAAACCTTCAGTCCTGGCAGGTCGATAATGTAGTTACACTCATCGATGGTGGAGCTACCATTCCTTTCTTAGCACGTTACCGGAAAGAGATGACCGGCAGCTTAGACGAATTAGTGATTGCTGCTATACGTGACCGTGTAGTACAACTTCGTGAACTCGACAAGCGCAGACAAGCCATCCTTGACTCTATCAATGAACAGGGATTGATGACACCTGAACTGGAAAAAAAGATTCAACAGGCTGAGGTCATGAGTGTCCTCGAAGACCTCTATCTTCCTTTCAAACCAAAACGAAAGACCAAAGCCACCGTTGCAAAGGCAAAAGGACTTGAACCACTGGCTAAGTTTATCTTAAACCAGCAACCCGGTGATATCCTTTCAAAAGCCAAAACCTTTATCTCTACAGAAAAAGGTGTTGCAGATACTGATGAAGCCCTCAGTGGTGCAAGGGATATTGTTGCAGAATGGATCAGTGAAAATGATGTTGCCCGTGCACGCATGCGTCAACTCTTTGAACGTGAAGCCACCATTACTTCTAAAGTATCACGTGGCAAGAGTGAAGAAGGACAGAAATATGAAACATGGTTCGATTTCAGTGAGCCACTTTCTAAGGCCCCTTCTCATCGTATCCTGGCTATGCTGAGAGGCAATGATGAAGGCTTCCTGAAACTCAAAGTAGAACCTGAAGAAGACCGTGCATTGTCTCAACTCGAAAGGATTTTCATAAAAGGAAAGTCAGCTTCTTCTGAACAGGTTCAGATGGCCCTCGAGGACAGCTATAAACGATTACTGCAACCTTCCATGGAAACTGAAGCTTTACAGGTTGCCAAAGAAAGAGCCGATATCGAAGCCATCCGTGTCTTTGCAGAGAATATGCGTCAACTATTGCTCTCACCTCCACTTGGAGAAAAGAATGTCCTGGCCCTCGACCCCGGATTCCGTACAGGTTGTAAAATAGTTTGTCTTGACAAACAAGGAAACCTTTTGCACAACGAGACCATCTATCCACATCCTCCACAGAATGATATAAAACAAGCCATTGCCAAGATTATCAATCTGGTGAAGGCATATAAAATAGATGCCATCGCAATTGGAAATGGCACTGCAGGTCGCGAAACAGAATACTTTATCCGTAAGATACCATTTGATCGTGACATTATTGCCGTCATGGTCAATGAAAGTGGAGCCTCTGTCTATTCAGCATCTGCTGTTGCCCGTGAAGAGTTTCCAGAATATGATATCACAGTCCGTGGAGCAGTTTCTATAGGCCGTCGCTTGATGGACCCACTTGCTGAACTGGTAAAGATTGATCCCAAGTCGATAGGTGTCGGACAATATCAACACGATATCAATCAGGGATTATTAAAGAAAAGCCTTGAAGACACTGTTGTCAGCTGTGTCAATGCCGTTGGTGTAGAAGTCAACATGGCTAGCAAGGAGCTCCTCACCCATGTTTCAGGACTCGGTCCAACGCTAGCCAAAAACATCATTGACTACCGCTCTAAAAACGGAAAGTTCAATTCAAGAAAAGAGTTGATGAAGGTTGCCCGTTTTGGTGATAAGGCATTTGAACAGGCTGCCGGGTTTCTAAGAATCCGTGATGCTGAGAACCCGTTGGACTGCAGCTCAGTTCACCCCGAGAGCTATCATGTCGTTGAGAAAATGGCCAGCAAACTCAAATGTACCATCAATGATTTGATGAGTAGTGAAGAGTTACGCAAGAAATTAAAGCTTGAAGATTTTGTAACAGAATCTATCGGATTACCTACTTTAACTGACATCATGCAGGAGTTGGCCAAGCCCGGTCGTGACCCCCGCAAGAAATTCGATGTCTTTGAATTCGACAAGAATGTCATGAAGATAGATGATGTGCTTCCAGGAATGGTATTACCCGGTATCGTTACCAACATCACTGCATTCGGAGCTTTTGTAGATATCGGAGTCCATCAGGATGGACTGATACATATCAGTCAGATGACTGATCGTTTCATCAAAGACCCCAACGAAGTTGTTCAGTTGAATCAAAAAGTTACCGTTAGGGTATTGGAAGTAGATAAGGCGCGCAAACGAATTCAACTCTCCATGAAAAACGTTGAATAATATGATTAAAATAAACCTTCAGAACACCGGCAAACGCTTTAACCGTGAATGGATCTTCAGATCACTGAATCTCGAATTAAATCAAGGAGATAGTCTAGCCATTCTTGGAGCCAATGGTTCCGGCAAGTCTACCATTGCCCGTGTTATGAGTGGTTTCATGATACCATCTGAAGGGAAAGTCAGGCTTGAAGTCAATGGTCTGACTATTGAAGACAACAATTATTACCAACACTTTAGCTATGTAGCACCCTATCTTGATCTTCTGGAAGAATTTACCCTGACCGAGATGCTCAATTTCCACCGTAAGTTCAAACCTATTATACAAAATCTAACCACGACAGAACTTATCAGTAGACTTGGGATGGAGAAACAAGCCAATAAAATCATCTCTCAGTTTTCTTCAGGAATGAAGCAGCGGGTTAAACTAATATTGGCTGTAATGACCAGAGTTCCTTTGACCTTTCTGGACGAACCTACTGTTAACCTCGATGCACAGGGAATAGAATGGTATCGAAAACTGTTGACTGATTATACCGATGAACGGATCATCGTTGTTTGTTCCAATCATCAAAATGCAGAACACGACTTCTGTAAACAAACGCTGCAAGTCGATCATACTAGTTTTAATAACCAGACATTTTAACAAATTAGCTACTGGAAAATATTAGCTCATCACATGCATTACTATAGAATGCAAATCCTAATCTATTTTTAGTCTAAGCTTTAGAAACTATTGGCACCTGTTAACAGTAATTTACTATTAGCAGTCTACTGTATTCCTGTATGGCTTCAGAAATGTTTCAGTATCATTTCAGCCAGCTCCTTCCTATTGATTGGCTTAGTAATGTAATCATTGCATCCGGCATCAAAAGCCAATTCTTTTTCGCCATATAGGGCATATGCCGTCTGTGCTATAATCACCACATCTTTGTTAAACCTTCTGATGAGTTTAGTGGCATCATACCCATTCATAGTTGGCATTTTAATATCCATCAGAATCAAGTCAATATCCGGATGTTTCTCACAAATTTGTACAGCCTCAAATCCATTTGCTGCAATTAAAGTTTCGCGGCTATACTTTCGTACAGCAATACCCAAAAATTCGGTAGAAACATCATCATCTTCAACAATAAGTATTTTTAGATCATTCATTTGTGTAATATTATCATCATCGTTTAAATCATTATTTAAGAAATTATTTCTTTCAACATAATTCGGAATTGTAAAACAGAAAGTTGACCCCTGACCAACTTTACTTTCCACCCAAATCCGCCCTCCCAGTATTTCAACAAAGGCTTTTGAGATAGACAATCCCAATCCGGCTCCTTCGTAATGCCGTGTAATAGATTCACTCCCTTGTCTGAAAATATCGAAGATGACATCCATTTTATCTTCTTCAATTCCAACACCGGTATCTTTCACGAAAAACGCTATCCCCTTTTCTGTTGTTTCATAACCCACTTCAATTGCGCCTTTTTCTGTAAATTTTATCGCATTCTTGAGGAGATTATTCAGTATGACACTGATTTTTTCAGCATCTGTATGTAGGATAGTATCTGTTCCGGAAACAGCATTATTAAAGAATAACTCCAGTCCTTTTTGTTCTGCTTCCGGTTTAAAGGTGTCGTAATAAAATTTAATCAGATCATTGATGTTGGTCTCCGAAATACAAACTTCTACTTTCCCTGATTCTATAACCGAGATATTAATTATATCGTGGATGATATTGAGCATCCTTATCCCGCTTTTCCCAATAACGTGGATGTATTCCTGCAACTCATCGCCCGTAAGATCAGGATCCTGAAGCAATTCGGCAAAACCCATTATCCCATTCATGGGTGTACGGATTTCATGGCTCATGTTGGCAAGAAAAGCCGATTTCAACCTGTCACTTTCCTCTGCTCTTTCTTTAGCTTTCCGAAGTTCTTTGTTTAAATGTGTAATCCGTTCATTTTCTAATTCAGTAAGATGGATTTTCTTCAGGTCGTCCACCATCATATTGATCCCCATGGCCAATGCATCTAGCAGATCGTTCTCTGAAGATAGCGCTAACTGAACCGAATAGTCCCCACCTGATACATTCATGATGGTTTCTATCATCGCATCAATTCTGTCTCTATTAATTTTTCTATCCATATTCAGGTTTAACTTAAGAAAAATTTATTGTACCTCCGATTATTCTTTAATCCAGGCCAACGCTTCTTCTTCCGTCTTGAAAAATCTTTGGTTTGGATTTTTTGATATTCCAATCGCAAAAGAGGCAATCACCCTTGCAACAGGATGAAGACCATACATCGCAATCTTAAAAGTATTTTCATGTTCTCCGGTTTGTTTCCAAATCATCCTGGCTTCGGGTGAATTTTTTCCTGCCTGGTTCAAATCTATCAGAAAGCTTACCTTTCCCGTTAGAGATGCTGAAAAAATATGATTCGCTTCCAATTGTTGAAGTGAGGATTGAAGCGTTTGTTCTCCTTTTGCAATAACATGAATAATATTCCCATCTCTCAGAGTGGACCTGTTTTCACCATTCCAGATTTCAGTAGCGCTGATTTGTTTGATTTTTAATTCCTGAGACATTATCTTTCTTATTTTCACTGTAAATATAATATGTATTGGCTAAAAAAGATAGAGCATATTATTATTTTTAATAATTCTAAATAAAAAGGCAATGATTTGTATACCTT
>Ga0118677_10009701_pt1 | contig 14947 bp, 11 predicted proteins | sample AliMusrvi5mmetaG_FD_86154 | JGI IMG/M metagenome (GOLD analysis project Ga0118677, IMG submission 86154)
AATCTGCCTTCGCTCATCGCCGATTACCAAGGGCGCAAGCAACTCGCCATCGAACTTGTCCTCAACGCCCGCCCGTTCCCATGACCCTTCCAGCCAAACGCCCTGCTTGCAGGGTCCCGACACTAGGGAGGAAGCCAACCACACCCCGGAGCGCTGCGGAACCGTAGCAGCGGAACCCTAGCGTAGCGGAGATAGCCGAGCACTTTAGTCCAAATAACGAGGCAAATAGCCAACAGCAACTGGCCGAGCACTCAATCCTGAATATCGAGGCAAATGAACAAGATAAACGCAGATGAGGTGGATGATTGCTCAATCCGCTATCATTTACCCTGCCCGACTCATCGCGCTCGAATTCAATTTCATCTTGCTCTGCGTCAATCCTGTTCATCTGTGGTTGGCTTTCTTCCAGTGTCGGGACCCTGTTCCGTAAGGCAATAATAGCCGCTTGAGTTCTGCCCTAAACCCAGTCAGACTTCCTCCCGCATCCTATGAAATTTCACGCCACACTCCTTGCCATCTCCCTGACTGCGTCTGTTGCCAAGGCGGAAGTGCCCAAAGTCTTTGCCGGTTTGTTCGAGCAGGACGTTCCCGTGCACGGCCAGATCGGCACGGTGACCCCACCTGAGGAAATCAACAAATATGTGGCCAAAGTCGAAACTGCTGCCCGCAAGGATCCTAAGTGGTTCAAGGAATTTTCTGACAATTCCAAGCCCGGCGTCCCTCTCCCCTATGACGAGCGCCTGGGCCTCACCAAGGAGGAATATGATCAATACCTCGTGCTCTGGAACAAACGGGAGTTCAAACCAAACGAGGATGTGATGGTCCTCTTGCGCAAAGGCTCAGGCAATACTTGGTCCATCATTGCCACCGGCGGGGCCAGCGCGATTTCCACCTTGCGTTTCTCAGAGAAGGAAGACGTGTTCCATTCGCCTGATGGAGACCTGAAGCGCATCGAGGATATCAAGGCGGATTCCGCCAGTATTTTCGGTGAGTGGACGGGCCGCGAATGGAAATTCGAGCAGGAAACTGAATATGACAAGACCAAGGAAAACTTTGCCATCGGACGTTTTACCGATAACAAATTTGGCTTGCTGGTCTATCGGGTTCAGAGTGTGTCCGCTGCGGGTTCCCGCCTGCAGGACACCAACGTGGTCGTTCGTTTCACCCTGGGCAAGGCGGGCCAAAACAAGACCTCCGATCAGGGAGCGGGCAAATCCAGCACTGAAAAAACTGATGGTGCCAAACCCGAATCGGGAAAAGGCAAGTCCACCAAGTCAGGCTCGGGCAAAGCCAAGACCACCGACAATCCCTGATTGTTAGGGAGCATATGAGGATCATCGCTGGTAAAGCCGGGCGCCTTGCCATCAAGGTGCCATCGGCGGTCGCACGACCAACCACGGACTTCGTCCGCCAGGCGATCTATTCCATCCTGGGGGAGCGCGTGGAAAATGCGCGCGTGTTAGATCTCTACGCTGGCTCTGGCGCCATCGGCCTCGAGGCCCTCAGCCGTGGTGCCACCACCTGCACCTTTGTGGACGAACACCGCCAGGCCTGCGCCGTCATCAGCGAGAACCTGACACGCGCCAAGCTTGAGGGCGGTCACGTGATCAAGGCTGAGGTGGCATCTTACCTCAAACGCGATGCCGCCACCTATGATCTCATCTTCGCGGACCCACCCTACTGGAAACACCATGGCGACATAGACGCCATTGGAGACATCATCAAGGGCCACCTGATCGCTCCGCGCCTCGCCCCCGGCGCCTGCTTCATCGCCGAGGTGTCCGCCAAACAATCCTCCCCCGCAGCGGAAGATCTAACGCTAACTAGCCGCCGCGAATACGGCAGCAGCGCCATACTGATCTATACCCACATCTTGTAGAAACGTTCGCGGCCCTACTCCACTATTTGCGGCAAGGAGGACTGCCCAAAATCGGCATTCCCTTCAATTGCCAGGCTGCTCAGCGAAAAACATCGTCAGCAGTATGCAAAACAGTCTCGTCATACGCTCAGGTCATGGTTTTCGGAATCGTAGTTCATGTTCCTGATGGTGGCGAATCGGAAAATGGTGAGAGGGCCACAAGCTGGTCTATTAGCTCGGTGGCAGGACAGTCGTATCGCTCCGCAGCTGAAATTAACGCTTTGAGAGCAGCGGATTTGAACAAAGTCTTGAGGTCAGCCAGTGAGGCCCCTTGCATTTGCGCCGTCTCGATCTCGATAGCCAAAGGAAGTTCCCCGTCCTTTTTGCAGATTGAACGGAAGTGAGGCTTTGCTTCGGTCTTGATGCCAAAACGAATCGAAATTCCGATCCATGAGAAAGGAGCGGCGTCTAAGAATCGGGATTCGATGATCGTTCGTTCAAGTTCGTCACGGACTTCGGATAGAGCCTTGACATCGTCTTTTGGGTTTCGGGCTTTGGTCATCGCGATACCACTCAGTACAATCCGCCTGCCGTGGCGTGGTTGTGGGATCATAATGTTCATCGGTTGGTTTTGTTTCCGGGTATAGTGTCATCCCCATACATTCGTCGGAACCGCTCAATGAGTCGCGTTTCGTAATCCCTTGCTGAAGCCTTGTCTGGGAACGTCTTGCGAATATCGCTCGTGTATGTGTCACCTGTCTCTTTCCTAAGCGCCCGCACCTGCTGTTCTGCACGTATCGATGCACCATCCCGAACTCGTGTCCCTTGGGCGCTCTCTCCGATTTTGAAAGTCCCATCCGGCCCCTTAACCCGGTAAACGTGGGTTTCTCCAACGTAGTCCAAGGAGTTCTTGTGCAGTGCGCTCTTTGCGGCAAGGGAGGAGCGGCCAAAATCGCCGTTTGCCCCCATTGCTGGGCCGCTCAGAGAAAGATGCAGCGCCAGCAGAACAAAAAGTAGCCTCATCATAGGGTCAGTTCATTCTGCTGAAAATCGTAGTGCGGGCTTATTCCGTGGATCAAGCTGGTTCGTATGCGTAACGCGCTATGAACTCAATTACATCGTCGAACTCAGTCGGAGCCTCGCCGCCATCCTGATTCCAATAGAACACCGGTTTCAGAGCTTGGCCGTTCAGAACCTTGAGCACGTAGTTGCCGCCAGCGAAGTCATCGGAGAAAGCAAGCAAACCCTCTGGCAAATAGCGGTTGGCTTCGGCTTGTTTTCGCGGTAGGTACCATTCGCTTTCTGGTTCGGCGGAGAAGATGGTGGCTAACCCGTAACTTCCACCGCCAAACTCTCGCAAAAAGGAGCGGTATTCCTGAGGCAACCGAACGCCTACCGAGGTCTCCAACTCGGTAATTTGATCTTCTGATGCCGGTTGATCCGGTGTCGAAAGTCGAAATAAATTCGGTTTTTCCTGCCGGTAAAGCGAGTCCAATTTTCGGAGTTCTTCAATTGTCATAAATATAATCTGGATAGAGCTGATCTGCCCCTTCTTCACGGGCGCGATACCACCAGTGAAGCTGGCGGTCCTGATTCCGCATTTGCGGAGTGACACCCTGATTGTAGCGATTGGGATGTAGGGCCGGATTGCCCCGGTGAACATCGGGCAGTGCTTCGTGAATGGCAGAACCAGGCATCTGTTCAGCATGATGGAGATCGGGACGCCCAAGGCTTGACGGCGGACGACCCTGTAATGCGGCTTTGAAGTCTGCCTCAGTCCAACTCCCTTGAACTCGAACTGGTGGATCTGTGACTCCATAGCCAACTCCCGTTCGAGGGTTCGGTGTTACCTTTGCGGCAAGGAGGGAGTCCGGCGCGTCATACCGGCAAACATCGTAGTTTGGCCCGGTGCTTGCTGGGGTGTGCGCGGCAAAAACGCCCGGTGCGGGTTGGCATGGCGCAAAAATTTGCCGGGCATGGGTTTGGCCCGTTAGCGTGGTTACGACTCCGACAAGGATCAGGAGCCACAGCCGCGTTTTTTTTCCAGTCGCATTGAACATCTAAGCGGCTTGGATTTAGCAGCTAAGAGAAGAAGATGCAAGGCGCGGCTGCGCGTGAGACGGGAACCGGGTTTCAGGACGCGGCTTTGCCACGACGGAGGGCGGGCTTTTCAAGGCTGGCCGAGGGATGGCAGGCCTGAAATGGGTGAATTCGAGATGGATTAAGCCCCAGCAATTTCAGACGTTTCGATAAGTGGCGTGAAGGGAGCAAGAATTTTGTCGGCAACCAAAATTGAGCTTTGATTCAACGGTGCTGAAACCGGTTCAAAAAACAAATCAATACGCTCTTCGTCTTCACAAACGATCACCTGTGCAGAGGTAAGTCTGTAATTCCCTACAGGTAGATTGAAGGTTCTATCGACATCCGTTTCCTCGGGGCCTTCAACAGTGACTTTGCCAGATGCACAGTAAAATGGCACACATATGACCCGCTCGTATGATTCATTTGGGCAGAAGTCGCCCACTGAGACCGCAACCTCGGCAAAACCGGACTCCATCAGAGTTCCAAAGCACACCGTTGATTCACGTCGAGCGAAACCTTGAGCTGTGTGCTCCTCTGTCCAGTCGCAACCTGGCAATAGCTCGGCTTGATCATAGATCATGAACTGGCTGTATGAAAAATAGACCTTTGGTAAAAGTTTTGTAGCTGTCATATTCAAGGATCAATGATAACTCGATACTGGTCGCCTTGCTGCATGTTAAATTGCTTGAAGAAATTCTTCAAAATCGCCCCTTGAGCATTCTGTTGTGAAACAGGAACATGCCCTACCCAAGAACCCGCCCCTCCTTCTAAAGAAGACGCAAATGGATACTCATCACGGCTCAACGGACTAAGATTTGGAACGCCATCTAATGCAGCTGCGCGGTTGGCGGCGGCATCCCCTCCGTGCGTTAAAATACTTGGGTGTCCAGCCTTTTGGGCATGAGTGATATTTTCCGCCAACTCAGGATACTTACTGGCACTGAATTTAACCTCCGGTAGTGCCTTTGCGGCTGTGGGCTCATCTGGAAAAAACTTTAGAGTTCCTGATCCTCTTGGATAAACCTCTGCTAATTCTGCCCCTTCTGGATCAAGTAGGCTGAGTGCGCCAATGGCTAAAAGGACGCTTCCTGCCGTATAGTTTCCTTCTGCAAATTGGTTTTTTGCGCTAGCGAGGAGGTATACTTCTCCCAAAGGGGGGATCATCGCAATGGAAAGATCGGAAGCGGAGCGCAACAGACACATGGGGGCAGCCGCTCTTCTCACTCCCACTTCTCCCCCTGCTTCGTAGGCCGAATTCAAATAGGGAATAAATCCGCCTTCAATCCTTGCAGGTTCTAGATAGCCCCCGAATAAACTGCTAGATTCTTCAAGTTCAATAGATCTGCGGTAGAAAATGTAACTGTCAGCATCAGCCAGCATGCGAGCACTCGAAAATGCAGTTGAAACTGCTAAGGGCGTGAATTGACTGACATATGCATTGTAATCAGCTAAAGCTTGTCCCTCCTGCCCATATTGGATGTCCCGTGCAAGATAGGCCAAGGATTGAAGTCCAACATCGTAGGCTGCATTCCACCAATCAGCGTCAAAAGAATTTATATTGGAGCTGAACTTCAATAGTGGATTGATCCCATCGCTGCTTGTCGATAGGGAGACATTGGTCCGTCCCATAGTTGTAGCAAAGATTTGTGGGAAACTGCCTCCTATACCAGAATTCACCCCAGACGTCGCGCCGCCAACTGCGGCCACGCTATACGGAACATACCCAACGGTTGCAGTAGTTATCAAAACAGTGGACAGTCCTTCCGGGTCACATGCTGACCATGGATTGTGGCCGACGTAGTTGTAGTCGTTTGGCCCGTCAATGAATCCGGCGGGGTCTCTGGTCAGGAAGGTGCCGGTAAGCCGGTCGCGGTAGCGGAATCCTTCGTTAAGGAGTCCGCCGGGCTCCTCATACTTGCCGTTGGCTCCGTAATCTCCGATTCGGTTCCCGTACTGGTTCTGCAGCAACCCGTCCGCCGAGTAGGTGCCGTGCCATGGCATGCTGCCATTATTGGCGACCTGTGCGGTGATGTCACCCCGTAGGTTCTGGATTGGGTAGGTCGTGACGCCGTTGCTGTCCTGAATATGGAGTTGGCTGTCCAAGCCTCCTCCAATGAGGTCCAGCATGCTGGCACTGTTGGGGGGCAGCGTGCCGTCCCATTTATGGACGGGAGTGCTGCCGCTGAAGGCGAATTGCTGGGTATTGCTGGCTGAGGGGGTATCACCCACAGTCCTTGAAATCCGGCGGGTGAGCGGGTCGTAGCTGTATTGATAAATGCCGTTATCCCCGCCTGCTGTGTTGAGAGTGAGCTGGGTGAGACGGTTGAAGCTGTCATATTGATAGAGGTCACTCAGACTGCCTATGGTTTTGGTCGTGCGATTGCCATTGGCATCATAGCCATAGTTGGTGATGGTGGACGATCCGCCAAGCGGCGTTTCGGTGAGCTGATGGAGTTGGTTGCTGTTGGCCCCGTTGGTAGCGCTGCCGTATTCGAAAATGCGGGTGAGCGCGCTGTCGGTTGTTAGTGGGTCGTGGATTGCGGATTGGGTGGAAATCCGGTTTTCGGCGGCGTCGTATCTGTGGACCGCGGTACGGGTGCGGGTGGAGTTGACGAGCGGGCCGCCGGTTTCATTCTGGTTTTCGGTGAGGAGCTGGCTGCGCTCGTTGTAGGTGTTATCAACGGTCCGGCTGGGGATATTAAGGGTTGGGGCGTATGCTTCCTTGATATGGGTGACGTTGGAAAGCAGATCGTATTGGGTTTCTGTGTGGGAGATTTCTTTCAGATTTGCGGCGAGCAAGGTCTGGCAGGTGACTCGCCCCATAGGATCAAGCTGGGCAATTTTTTGAAGGTTATTGGGCATGCTCTCGACCACTTGATGGCCAGCAAGATCGTAGCCAAAGCGAGTGGAGAGGGGGAAGAGGGGCGAGCCGTAGTAATCGTCGATTTGGGAAGTGCGCCCGGCGGCGTCATGGCGGATGTATATTTCACGGATGTTGGCACTATTGCTGATATTCGTGAGTTGACCTAATAGGTCATATCCATAGGTGGTAGTGACGCCGTTCGAGAGTTCGGTTTGGAGTCTGCCCAGAACATCATAGTTGCGGACAATAGACGGATTGCCGTGGGAGATATCGCCCGGCGGGGTGATGGGATCAATGTTTGTGAGCCTGCCTAGCAGATCGTGGATGAATGTCAGGTTTTGCTCCGAATGGCCGATGACGTCGAGTTCCTGGAGGCGGAATTGGGGGTCATAGAGGTAGTTCTTAGTCTGTCCATTGGCATCGACCGTGGAGGTGGGCAGGAGGGCGTCGTAGTAAGTCGTTGCTACCCGCTTGCGTGCTGTGTCATCGGGATCGCGGGTAACGGTGAGGGTGCGCCCGAGTCCGTCATAAGTAAATGCTGTAGACTGGTTGTTGCCATCAATGAGACGGGTGAGGTGCCCGAGGGCGTCGCGCTGGTATTGCTCCACGACATCGACGATGGACGGCGTGCCCGAGTCATCCGTGAAGCTGACTGGAACGTAGGTGCTGGCCACTGTGTTGTCAGGATAATAGTCGTACCTTTTGTAGTGTCCTTCCGCGTCGATGAATTGGTGGATGTTCCCTGCTGTGTCGTATTGATATTGCCAGACGGCTTGGCGGTGTGCGGAGTCTTTATCCGGGCTGACTACCGGGCCAGTGGTTTTCACCAAACGTCCGGCGGTATCGTGATCGTAGCGCCACGCGTATCCCAGCGGGTCAACCCGCTGGATGAGCTGTCCGGCGGCATCATACTGATAGGTTGTTGTGGGTTCCAGGGTCAGCCCAGATCTGGCGTCCAAGACCGCCGGGGCTTTTTGGTATGAGAGGTGCCCGCAAATATCGTGACCATAGGTGGTCACATTGCCATACGCGTCCGAGGTTTGGCTCAACCTTCCAAAGTTATCGTATGCAATTACCGTGGTTGGCAGAGCTTGGGTGTTTATTGCGACGTCAGAGGTCTGAGGTAGTATTTCTTGGACGGGCCTTCCAAGACTGTCATACACCAATGTGCTTGTACTCCAGTGTTCCGGTGAAATGACATCACGCACCGCTTTCTGATATGGGAGCCCCGTGGAGGTGTAGGTGGTGGTGGTGATCAGCTCCTTGTCGGTGCCTTGGGCAAATGTGGAGGAAAAGGGCCGGTCAAGGGCATCGTAGGTGATGCTGCTGGTGAGTTGCTGAAGGGGGGAATTCTGCGGATTACCGTCTGCATCAAGGGGAGTTCGGGTTGTCGTGACACTGATAGGAAGGCCGGTGTCGGCATCATAACCGTAACTGGTGCCGGAATAGTGGTTGGTGTCGTACTGACGGAGTGTGCGAATCAGCCGGGCATAAATGTCATACTGATAAATGGTTTTATAACCAAGAGGGTCTGTGACAAGCACAGGGTGGTCAGGGGATTTGAAAAGGTCGTATTCAAAGGTTGTTACTTTCCCGCGGGAGACCGAGGGGACACTGTCCGGAACTCCATTGTTAGCACAAGTGATGACCTGGGAGATGTGACCGAGTGGATCAAAGGAATACACGGAAATATACCCAAGAAGATCTGTCACATAGACTTTATGGGTGCTGTCATGGTAAACGGCTGAGGAAACAATGTCTTCATGATCGCCCACGAGCCCAAAGGTAGGATTGTAGATGAGATTCCCTCTCATACTGCGCACAACCTTGTTCATGCGGCCCCAGGAATCATATCCGATGCCTGTGGCGCGGCCTAGCGCATCGCGGGTAATGACCGTGCGTCCTGCCGGATCGTGCTGATAGGAGATCTGACTGCCGTCCGCAAGCGATGTGGATATTAACAAACCTGAGGCATCATAGACGAATGAGTGCTTACCCCCATCAGGAGCGGTTTCAGAGAGAACCCGTCCAGAAGGGCCACGGACGGTGGTGGTGTGGAGGTTTTGGGCGTCATTGCCGACTATGGACGGGAAGCCCAGAGCATCAGGGTGGATGTCTTTGACAAGGTCAGTAACCCATGAGGGATCGGGAGCACCTGGAAGAGCCTTGCGTGCAGTGCGGGTGAGAACTCCGGGGAGGGCGCTGTTTCCATACGTGAAGTCATTTTGAGAGAGCAGAGTACTATCCACACCGTAGAGTTGGACGGAATTGGTGCGCCCCATGCTGTCACGAACGAAGTGGATTGAGCGGTTGCTGGAATCCGTGATGATGTCCGGCAGGAGGTCCAGTAGTCCTCCGCTGTTGGCGGGGTAGTGGTAAGTGTTTGTGTTAAGCATGTCTGACGTGCTACTAGGAACAGTGGCAAACGCATGGATGGAAACACCATTCGAAATCTGTGGACGGGTGTAGAGACTTGGGGTCTGGTTATAGGTTTGGCCATGGGCTTCAAAGTTACTGCGGCCCTCCATATCCTGGGTCTGACTCCGTGCAAATCCTGCGGAAGCATCGTAGGTGAACTGGATGGCGCTACTGGGTATGGAGTCGCAGGTGCGGGTAAGCCCTGGAAAGAATAAGGCGGAAGCGGAAGGCAGATATGAGGTGTCATCAAATGGAAGGCTCCATGTGTAACATGTGGGGGCATCGTAAGTGTAGGACCATTGACTGCCCCATGCGTCTGTCACTTGAGTAAGAATGGATAGCGCGGCAGGAATATCCTGTGAGGCAGGGAGAGTGTCGGTGGCTACTGTCGCAGAATGGGCGTTCTGGAGGGTATGCTGGAGAGTGAAAACAACCGATGTTTGATCAGGCAGAGTGATCGAGTTCACCTGCATGGGATCACCCGCAGGGTAATAGAAGGTTCCCGCAGCCGCTGACCAGGAAGAACGAACCGTGGAAAGCTGGTAATTCACGGCCACAGTGTTGCCGACACCGTTGGTGATGGCTTTGGGCGCAATGTGCCGGGTGGTGATGGTGTATGGGGTGGTAGAGCTTGTTTGAAGCAACATCGCAGAGGGACGGGGATCACCCTCGATGGAGTAATTGTATCCGTAGGAGGCAGCCGTTAGTGGACCAATATTGTGCTGGCTCAGAATGTGGAATGTTGCTGTAGTCTGCCCTGACGAGGCCAGATTTCGGTCGTCATAGGTATAGACGTGCTTGACCCCGGATGGGTCCCAGAATGCCTGGATTTTCCCGTTATGCTGCTGGAGACGAAGCTGAAGGGCGGATCTGCCCACCACCGAAATACACTGCGGTATCAGATTCACGGCATTGCCGCCATAGTTATAGTTCAAGGTGACACCAAAGCGGTCAGTCACACTGGCTAAGCGGTAGTATTTTCGGTTTGAGTAACCTGTCGGGTTGGTGGTGACATTGGCTGTTCCCACGGTGACAACAACATTGGATGTGTCGCGATTGTTGGGTATGTTGAAATTCAACGAACTCGCTTGATAAACGTGAGTGATTCCGAGCTCAGGCTGTCTTAAGATCAGGTTGCCCGTGTTTGAGTCCCGGCTAAGAGAAATCCCAATGGTGGACCGGTCAGGAAGCAATGTCGGATCGGGAATGAATGAGTGGTTGCCATTCCCGTCGGTGTAATCCAGAAATGCGTAGGAAACTCCCTGATAGTCCCTTACCGTGATGGTGTTGTTCAAGACCGGGGTATTGACTGTTGTAGTGGTGGTATCATCAGCAGGGGGAACGTAACTTTCCACCAGCACCGAGCTTGCCAGATTGGTGTTCCATCCCGGTCCGAAGGCAAGCAACGGATCTTCGTCCGGGTGAAGTCCTGACGAATCCAACCAGATGGTGTCAACGAGGTTGCGATTGACGGTGAGCGCCAGATCGGAACCGGGCACCTGCAGGGAATAATCCGTTTCACTGTGGTGGAAAACACCGGTGAGGGCATCCACAAAAGTGGGTGAGTCCGGGGCAGGCTGGCCATTGATGCCGATCTTGCGCTCAGGCTCCAGAGTTTTGCTGCGCTGGCCGCCGTTAAAGCCGTCGCTTTCAGGCGTGTTGCCGGTGAAACCTCGCACTTCAGCCACCTGATTCTTCGCCTGCCAAGGCACCCACGAAATGGTTGGATTGCCAGCGTCTGTATATTTGAACTGAGTTGTGAAAGAACCCAAATTGCCTGCAGGGGTCCAAATGAAGGATGTGGCATACACATCAGGGGGTAACGGGAAGTGACCTAGCGGTGGAATTATCGCTGTGGCCACTTCAAGTTCTGCACTAACTTTAACGGAAAAGTTTGGATTAAAAACACTGTTCGAAATGGGCACAATCTCAACATGCACACTAGGCGTCTTGCCGCCTAGTGTTTCAAGAGTGGGCATGGGACCATGATAGGCATTGGGGCCTTGATCGCTTCTTTTTTCCGTGGAATTATCCACAAGAACAACATCACAGGTGGCTGTGCCAATAATTTGGGCAGTCCAACGGACTTTGCAATTAACATCGAAAATTTCTGTTGGCTGCCCAAAATAATCCGGATCGAACAGTCTGGAAGTTGGCCCTGTTCCCAGTGGAAGCTCCGCGTGAAGTTTGATGTCATTCAGCTTGTGATAATAAAATGGTGCCCCGCCAAACACCGACTTGGGCACGAACATTGGAACAGGACCTAACACTAAGTATCGGTCTATCGAGAATAAACCAGCCTCATACCCCTCAGTTGTGTAGGGAAAATTACTGCTGCCCATATCACAAATCGCTTGATTACCATTACCAAACGTGAACGTGTCAGGATGATAGCTAATTGATGGTTGTGGTATGACTGCATATGGCGTCCAAGTAACCTCGGGTATTTTACTGCAGTATATATTCCTTTGTACATCAATTTTTATTTGAGACGACCCAAAATCCGCTGATAATTGATTATTATAGGATGCGCCGTAAGATTGCAGAAGATCGAAATTACCCATCCCAGCATAAGGATAAGGATCGGGCTGATAATCTTGAGTGTATACTTTTTTGGTCGTGTCATAAGATGAATCCCATGGGTCGGTATAATCTACCTCCACGTAGTGATCATCGATTTTTCCAGGAGGTGGTGTTGTGGGAGATGTCTTGTCATCTTCAATGCCATCGTAGAAGTAATCTGTCAGAAAATTCATAAACCGGTAAACAGACATCTCGTTTGCTGTCGGTTTATTAAACACAGGGCTGGCACCTGATGCAGGAGCGGGAACGATGTCGGAGACCGAAAGCCCGGTACCGAGTGAAATCCCATTCAAGCCACCACCTGAGTTACCACCAGGTGTGGCAGGGTCCGGGGTTTCAGAGCCAACAAGGTCTGATGGCAGATAAACCCGCTGGTTGGGGCTGCCCGAGATACAAACCTGCACACGGTCTCCAGTGACAAATGCAGGAGTATACGCGTAGGGGTCGAAAGTATAGCCGCCATCAGTCCCAGTAGAGGCAACCAGAATTGGTGTGGTGTCTGGGGCTGATGCTCCCGCATTCCAACGGTAAAATGTGAGATTGACACCTGGGACTGGGATGGAACTCGGAGTCATGGAAGCTGGCAACATGCTGGCTGCCTGCGCACCACCACCCGTTGAGGAATTTTGGGCAATTGTAGATACCTTCCACTGCCCTGTCACCGTTAGCAAAGGTGGAGCCCAACTCGTCCCCTTCGCCAGATCCGGGGTTTCGTCGGAACACAGGAGACGAGTGAAAGCCTTGTTGGACGAGAACATGGTGCCATAACTCTTCGCCCCGGCTCCCTCCTCGGTGAGTGGAAGATAACTCCAGTTCTGTAGGTCAGTGCTCCACTGCATCTGATAGGTGCGACCCGGAACACCCTGCCAGTTGACGGTTCCAGGCACGAAAGGCCCGCCGCCGGTGCAGAATGGTGCTGGCTGTGGCACCATTCCGGAAGGCGTGTCCCCTGCTATCCTTCCCGCCCCGGCAAACGCCAGAGCCAATCCCAAAATGAATCCAGTTATACGCTTCATGGTGTCCCCCCCGTGTTGGTCGTGGTTTCTTGAAGCGGAGCCATCTGGGCGGCGGCCTCCTCGCGCTTCCACACCTGAATAAGCACGTCCTGCGGCTGCGGCGGGTTGGCTCGCAGCCAAGCCTCGTGTTCGATGCGTGCCTGCGCGCGTGCCTGATAGGCTGCCACGAGCTGGGGTCCCTCCACTTTGTAGAGCTCGTGCAGCGCCGTGATCGGGGCGATAGCGTCGGCATCGGTAGAAGCACCCTGAGCGACCGCAAAGGCAGTCAGTCCTGCGTTGCTTACGAGAGCATAATGGCAGGCGCCGGTACGCGCTTCAATCTGGAAGTGGCAAAAGCCCTTTTATCCAGGCTGCCCATGTATCCGATCGGCACCCTCGTGGAACTGACAAACGGGTTCATCGGCGTCGTCACCTCAGTAAGCCCGTCCCTGCCGCACCGGCCTGTACTCAAAATACTCGGCAATCCCGACGGTTCGGATTTGACAGCTCCTTTTATTTTTGACCTGGCCGATCTTGAAAACCAGACGCTCTTCGTCAAAGAAATACTTGACGATGCCAGGGCTGCTCAGTTTATCTCTGAAGAAGACTGACCGTTTTCGGTTTTATTTTTCGTCGTCGCCGCCAAAGAAGCCGGTAAATCCGGGCAAAATCGAACCTTCTTCCTTGGACCCGCCACGCTGCGGCGCCGCCTGCAGCATTCGCCCGGCCAGGCGCGAGAACGGCAGCGACTGCATCCAGATTCTTCCGGGACCCTGCAATACAGCCAAAAACAGTCCTTCACCGCCGAACAGGGCGGTTTTTATGTTTCCGACCTTCTGCACGTCAAACTGCACCGTCGGTTCAAATGCCACCACGCAGCCCGTATCAATATGCAGAACTTCGCCGGGCTGCAGGATTCGCTCGACGATCGTACCGCCGGCGTGCATAAACACCATGCCGTTTCCATCCAGCTTTTCCATGATAAAACCCTCACCGCCGAACAATCCGGTCATGATTTTACGCTGAAAAAATATGCCGATGGAAACACCGCGCGCTGCGCAGAGAAAGCTGTCCTTCTGACAAATGAGCGTACCGCCCACGTCGGTAAGCTTAACCGGAATTATATTTCCGGGATAAGGCGCCCCAAAAGCGACATGACCCTTGCCTTGTCCCCTGTTGGTAAAGATAGTGATAAAAATGCTTCCGCCTGTTAAGAATCTTTTGCCTGCTCCCACCAGTTTGTCCATAATGCCGCCCTGGGAAGAAGCTTTTGAACCATCGCCGAACATGGTGTCCATTTCCACAAAGGGTTCCTTGTACATCATGGCGCCCGCTTCCGCCACTGCGCTTTCGCCCGGGTCAAGTTCAATTTCCACGAACTGCATTTCCGATCCGACTACCTTATAATCGACCTCATCGGCCTGATCTGTCGGGGTCGGCGCTACGCCAGTCATCCCCTGTCCATATGCCTGATTCGTCCCATATCCGGGACCGCCGCCATAGGCAGGGTTATTTCCATATCCCGGGGCTGGCGGAGCGGCAGCCTGTAATTCAGGAACATGTATGATCGGCACCCATTGAACAAAACCTTCACGCCAGGCTAACCCGTTCGGATTTGCCTGAGCTTGCGCCCTTGCCTGTGAATCTTCCAGCGGTCCGATCTGTTGACTGCCATAAGCCAAAAACCAAGGCATCAAGACTCCTCCTCATCATTTTTGTAATTGGCACATTCGCCTCGCAAAGTAATTTGCCATGTCAGGCATGAAATCCTGCCTGATTTTTACGAAAGAGCCCTGCGACGTCAAATCGGCAATGCAGGGTTTTCTTATCCAATTCTTCTATATTTTCCTTCTGCGGGTGAGTTACCGCCGCCGCATCCGCAACAGCCTTTGCAGCTTTCACTTGAGCAACCGGCGCCGGCATGAAGCGACCTGTAAAATTTCAACGCAATATATCCGGCGGCCGATGCTCCGATCAAACCCAATACAACTGCTTCCATATTTTTTTCACCTCAATATTTTATTGAATATTATTATCATTTATATTTTAATTTTACGAGTTTCTACGCGACTTGTCAATTCCTCTGCTTTCAAGCAAATTTTCTAATGATACGACTCATTTTCTTCGATTATTCTTGCTTCATGCTGC
>Ga0118677_10009702_pt1 | contig 14946 bp, 12 predicted proteins | sample AliMusrvi5mmetaG_FD_86154 | JGI IMG/M metagenome (GOLD analysis project Ga0118677, IMG submission 86154)
CAATTTGCCCTTCCACCTGCGCCTTGGCACCATTGCCGATTCCGGTCATCGCAATCACCGCGCCGACGCCAATAATGATGCCGAGCGCTGTCAACACGGACCGCATTTTGTTCCGGCGCAGGGCGCGAGCGGCAATCTTGAGAGTCGAAACAGTCCTCATGGAAGGGCGGCGGCTGGAATATTTCCGCCTTCTTTCAGGACCACCTTTTGCGCCAATTCCAGTTTCGCCATTTCCTCTGCCGCAAGAAAGCGGTTGCGGACTGGAGAATCGCTTAAAATCCTGCCATCGCGCATGACGATATTGCGCTTGGTATAAGCCGCGATGTCCGCTTCATGCGTTACCATGATGATGGTGATCCCCTCGTCGTTGAGCTTTTGGAAAACGCCCATGATTTCGATGCTCGTCCGACTGTCCAGATTACCGGTCGGTTCGTCCGCAAGCAGTACTTCGGGATCGTTGATCAACGCGCGGGCCACGGCAACGCGTTGTTGCTGACCGCCGGAAAGTTCGTTCGGGTGGTGCCCCGCGCGATCAGCCAGACCCACGATGGCGAGGGCGCGGTTGGCTTTTTCCCGAAGTTCACGCGCAGAGTAGTGTTGCTCCGCATAGAGAAGTGGCAGTTCCACATTCTCAAGCGCTGAAGTACGCGCCAGCAGATTGAAGCTCTGGAATACGAAACCGAGCTTCCGGTTTCGGATCGTCGCCAAAGCATCCCGCTCCAGTTGCGAGACATCCACACCGTCCAATAGATACCGACCTCCAGTGGGGCGATCCAGACAACCGAGCAGGTTCATCAGAGTGGATTTGCCCGATCCGCTCGCCCCCATAAAAGCCACGAACTCGCCTTTCGCAATCTCCAAGGACACCCCGCGCACGGCATGCACATCCACCGTCCCTGTGTGGTAAACCTTGTCGATTGCTTCCAGTTTAATAACGGCGCTCATGGGATGCGGTATTTAGAACCGCCGCGGCATACCGGTACCGAACGGATTGCTCATTCCGGCCGCCTGTGCCGCGCCACCTGTCATTCCAATGACAACACGATCACCTTCGCTCAAACCGTCGAGCACTTCCGTGAAAATACCGTCGCTGATGCCGACTTTAATTTGCATGGATTCCGGCTCGGTCTTTTCCCCCCGCAACACATAAACGGTGCGTTCCATCCGCAGCTTGCCTCCACGGCCATGACCGCCGGGTCCACCCTTTGCCGGCCCCCCTCCACCGATTGCGCCTGCCGTTCCTGGAGTCGCCGATCCGCCTGGCAGGGCCAAAGCCTGATCCGGCATGCGAAAACGAAGGGCGGCTCCACTGACTTTCAGCACATTCTCGCGATGGGCAACGATGATCGATGCGTTGGCCGTCATGCCCGGCTTCAGTTTCATGTCGTCGTTTTTAACACTGATCACCACGTCATAAGTGACCACATTCTGGACCGTGGTGGCTGCGTTGCGCACCTGAATCACTTTGCCGTGAAACGTCCGGAAGGGGAATGCGTCCACGGTGAAATCGACATCCTGCCCCACATCGACGTTTCCGACGTCCGCTTCCGCAACATTGGAATCGATCTGCATCTTTGTAAGATCGTTGGCGATGGTGAAAATCACAGGAGCCGAAAGGCTGGCGGCCACCGTCTGCCCGACATCGACGCTGCGCGAGATGACACTGCCATCGATGGGCGAATAGATCGTGCAATGTTGCACGTCAACTCTTGCCCGCAGCAACGCGCCTTCCTTGATTTTCACCATGGCTTCCGCCTGATGCAGGGTTGCGCTTGTCTGGTCGAGATTCGACGGCGGCGCCGCCTTGTGCTCATCGAGTTCCTGGGCGCGTTTTGCATTCACCTGCGCCAGTTCCAGCCCCGCCCTGGCGCTCGCCAGATCCCCCTCCGCCTGCGTAACGATGGCCTGGTAAACGGATGGATCAATCTGCGCGACCACCTGGCCTGCTTTCACCGGCGAGTTGAAGTCGGCGAATAGCTTTTGGATATTGCCGGAAATCTGGCTGCCCACCTGAACATTCAAAACCGGGTTGATGGTGCCAGTGGCCGTCACAGCCTGGATCAGATCGCCCCGTGTTACGACGATTGTCTGATAAACGGCGGGATCTCCGGCTTGATGCTTGAAATACCACCAACCACCCCCTGCGCTCAAAGCGACAATGGCAAGAACGGCGATCAGTTTGCCGGCAACCGCGCCGGAATTGGAGCGCTGGAGGATCGAGTACGGTGCAATCATAGGTCGTCGCTATTTCGCCTTCGCTTTTTCCACGCGCTCTTTCTCGAACGCCGCTTCGGAACGTTGCAGATCCCGCAGGGCAACCTGGTAATCGTACACCTGGCTGGTAAGCAAGGTTCGCGAATTGTTCAAATCCCGCAAGGCGGATTGCACATCGAGACTGGTGGCGGTCCCGGCTTCGTATTGGGCTTGGAGATCGGTGTAGTTCTGGGTCGCAGCCTCCACCTCCGCACGCAACGCCTGGATTGATTGCCGGGCCGTCCCGACCTGGGCGTAATCACGGCGGGCTACGTGTTCGCTTCGCTGCCTATCCTGCTGGTTTTTGCCTTCGGCATGAAGTACTACATCGAAGGCCTTACCTCGGGTGCGATCAAGGGCTGATGCCTTTACTTTGGCCCTAAGGAGTTAATTTAATAATGGATTCAAATTGGCACAAGGACGTTTTCTTTGGGCTGCACTTCGACCTGCACGCCGGAGAGCATGACACCGAACTCGGCGCCGAAACGACATACAAGCACATCCGCGCTGAACTGGATAAGGTCGCCCCCGACTGGGTGCAGTATGACTGCAAAGGCCATCCGGGCTACACCGGCTATCCGACCAAGGTTGGCACGCCGTCGCCGGGCATCGTGAAGGACGCGCTGAAGATCTGGAGCGAGGTGGCGCACGACATGGGCATCCCGATCGTGGTGCACTACTCCGGAACATGGGATATTGTGCAATGGAAGCTGCACCCCGATTGGTCGCGCCGCAAGGCCGACGGCAGCCTGGTCGGCGGCGAGGGCTGGAACCCGCACGCCATGGCCGCGGACTGCCCGTACGACGATCAAATTGTCATCCCGCAACTCACCGAGGTGATCGACTGGTATGACATCGACGGCTGCTGGGTGGATGGCGAGTGCTGGGCCGCCGCGCCGGACTGGAGCGCGTGGTCGACCAATTTATTTACGCAGGAAACCGGGATCACCGCTATCCCGCGCAAGCCCGCAGACGCGCACTGGGCGGAGTACATGGCCTTCAATCGGCGCCGCTTCGAGGCGCACATTCAACGCTACGCCGATGCCCTGCACGCGCGCAAACCGGCCTTCACAATCTGCTCGAACTGGGCCTACACCGCCCGCATGCCCGACGAGGTAACCGTGCCGGTCGACTATCTGAGCGGCGACTTCACATGGGCTTTCGGCCTCGATAACGCCACGCTGGAGGCCAAGTTCATGGACTCTCGCGGCCTGCCATGGGATTTGATGGCGTGGGGCTTTACCACATCAGGTTCGATGGATAAGGCTAAGTGGACGACCAAATCGGTGGCGCATCTGGCGATGGAGGGCGCGCTGGTCGCGGCTAATGGCGGCGCGTACCAGATCTATGACACGCCGGTGCGCAATGGGCGCGTGGTCGACTGGCATATGGATGTCTTCGCCGAAGTTGGCAAGTTCATGCGCGCGCGCCAGGCGATCTGCCAGGGCACGACCTCCGCGCCGCACGTGGCGCTGTTGCACAGCGAGAGCCATTTCTACGCCAACAATCACCCCGAGAATACGGTCTCGATCTACAACGAAGGCGTGCCTGTGCGCACACTGACCGGCGCGCTGGCGCTGCTGCTGGACAACCACTATCACGCCGACGTCATGAACGAGGAGACCTTATTGCGCCGGATGAACGACTATCCTGTCGTCGTCGTGGCAGAGCAGACGCACCTGCCGCAGGCGCTCAAGGATGCGCTAGTGGCGTGGGTGAAGCGTGGCGGGAAGCTGCTTCTCACCGGGAGTCACATCGCGCAAGACTATGACGGCGTGCTCGGTGTGACAGCCGAAGGCGAGCCAGGTGAAGAAGTAGTTTACGTGCCCGCGGATGGCGGCGCGGTGAACGTGAGCGGCTCATGGCAGCACGTCAAGATGGCGGGCGCCAAGTCGCTGGCGCCATTGCTGAAGACGCAGGAAGTCAAGCGCGGCGTGACCGGTTACCCAGCTGCGACGATCAAGAAAGTCGGCAAGGGCAGCATCGCGGCGATTTATGGGCCGGTGGGAACTGTGTACGGCGACTATCGCTACCCGCGCATCCGGTCGTTCGCGGGCAACGTGCTGAAAGCGCTGACGGGCACGATGCCGGTGGAAATCGACGCGCCGCCCTATGTGCAACTCACTGTGCGGCAGCGTGAGAACCAGTTGATCGTGCACCTGTTGAACACATCATCCGAGAACCCGCTCGCGCCGGTGAATCCGTATATTGAAGCAGTGCCGACGGTCGGGCCGATCACGGTGCGCGTGGAGTGCGTTGCTCGCCCGAAGGCGGTGACGCTGGCGCCCGAAAACACGGGACTGACATGGAAGTGGTCGCAAGGCGTGTTGACGGCAACGATTGAATCGCTGCACATTCATAGCGCGCTCGTAATCGATCTCAAGCCAGTGAAAAAGGCGTAGTAATCAAAACCCCTCGGGTGTGCTAATCGGTGTTGCGGTTCGTCAAGCCACACCCGAAGGGTTTTTCCGCGGTTTCAATGCGGTTAAGTAGAATTATCATCATGTCACAACAAACCACTAACTCCATCGCAACCCAACCGCGCGCCGAAATCCAGGCCATCATCGACGAGTGCCTGCCGCTGCTCAAGGCCATGGGGAAAGGGCGTGTTGCCGTTACCATCGGTGGATCGCACGGCAAACGCACCTTCGACGCGCGCTCCGACCTCGATTTTCGCGTGTTCTGCGATGAGATCGCCGGCGGCCCAATGTACTGGGAGACCGAGGACTGGAAAACCTTTTGCGGTATCGTCGATCGCCGGCGGGCGCAGGGCATCGAGATCGACTATTGCTGGGTGCGCTCGATTGGTGAGATCGACGCGCAACTGGATGATTGGCTTGGCGGAAAGATCGCGCCGGTTCCAAGAGTGTGGACGCTGTGGGGTTATCACGTGCTGACGGATATCGCCAACCAGATGGTGATCGATGACCCGACCGGCATCATCGCCGCGTGGCAGGCGCGCTTGAAGCCGTATCCTCAGGTCCTGAAACAAGCCATCCTCCGCAAGCACATGGAGTCACTCAACTACTGGCGCGCGGACTATCATTATCGCAGCAAGGTGGAGCGGGGCGACGTGGTTTTCCTCGCCGGGCTGAGCGCGCGCCTGATCCACGACATGATGCAGGTGCTGTTTGCGGTCAATGAGACGTACTACGTCGGCGATGGCAACAACCTGCACTACGTTGAGGCCTTTGCGATTCAGCCCAATGCGTTCGCCGAGCGGGTCAACGCAATCCTGTGCCCAGGCCAGGCGGAGAACGCGCAGGCTGCGCTGACTGCGCAGTATCAGGCGATACTCAACCTACTGACCGTCCAGTAAATCACTAAACTGAAATTGATGTTACAACCAGTTCATGGTGGCACGCATATCGCAAAGGCAGGCAAGAGCGGAATCTCGACGGCTACAAGCTGTTGAACTTAAGCGGCAAGGATGGACACAAGAACAAATTGCACAAGCGTTGGGAGCAACAAAAGGAGCTGTCAGCCAGTGGTTCACGACCGTGCGAGAGCAAGGAGAAGGTGGGTTACTGGCACACCCCCATACTGGACGTCCACGGCTCTTAACAGATGAGCAGAAGTGGGCGATCCCGGAGTTTCTGTCACATGGCGCTGAAGCGTATGGATTCCGCGGTGGTGTTTGGACATGTCTTCGAGTTGCCAAAGTAATTGAGTGGGAATTGGGTGTGACATACTGCAAATCCCATGTGGCTTGTTTGCTGAAGGAATTGAAGTGGACGCCGCAGATGCCAATCGAACGCGCGACACAACGTGACGAGGATGCTATTACACGTTGGCGTAGTGAAGAGTGGCTGGAGATAAAAAAAGAGCGCGACTTGAGCACAGAACCCTGGCTTTTGTGGATGAATCGGGTTTCTACTTGTTGCCCGCGGCGGTCAGAACCTATGCGCCGATTGGCTGTACGCCGGTTCTGCGTGTCTATCAAACCCGCGACCATGTCTCTGTGATGAGTGCCATTACGCCACAGGGGCAGTTGTTTACCATGATGAGAGATGATTCGATGCGAGCAACAGACAGTGTTCACTTCTTGAAGTGTTTGCGCGCACGAACGAATGACAAGCTGCTGGTGATCTGGGACGGATCGCCGATTCATCGCGCTAGCGAGGTCAAAGCATATCTGGCTGATGGAGCGGCTAAACACATTCATCTGGAGAGGTTGCCGGCTTATGCGCCCGATCTCAATCCAGACGAAGGAACCTGGAAGCATCTCAAGTACGTTGAGTTGCGCAACGTCTGTTGTGTGAATTTGCTTGATCTTCACCATACTCTCGGCTTGGCTATCAGGCGTCTACGCTGTAAGCCTGATGTCGTTTCTTCATTCTTCGCTGGTGCCGGATTGCCTATATAAAGGTTTAGCAATTTAATGGACGATCAGTAAAGAGAAATGGCAATACTCACCGTCGAGTTTCGAAGCGAGGCGCTTGGCAAAGCGACTAAGATCAAGGTCATCATTAACCAGAACGCCAAGCCGCCGTACCCCACGTTTTATCTGTTGCACGGCCTGTCGGACGACGAGTCCGCCTGGTCGAGCAACACCTCATTAGAGCGTTACGCGAAGGATTACCCGTTCCTGATCGTCATGCCGGACGGCGCGCGAAGCTGGTATTGCGATTCCAAGCTGGGGGCGTATGAGTCCTATATGACAAAGGAACTAGTCGAGTTTGTGGGCAAGCTGTTCCCCACGCGTAAACAGGCGCGCTATCGGGCGATTGGAGGGCTGTCGATGGGCGGCTATGGGGCGCTCAAGCTGGGGTTGAAGTTTCCGAGGGTGTATGGCTCGATCACGGCCCATTCCGCCGCGGTGGGTTTTATGCGCTGGGCGCCGACGGCCACCGATATCTCCGAGACGCCGGTGTTGCTGGATGGCATGGATATCGCGGCGAACGACCCCTATGAACTGGCGCTCAAAGTGCCGGAGAAAAGTCGCCCGCATATCTACTTCGATTGCGGACGGCAGGATTTCCTGTATGAAGACAACCAGAACTTCGACGCTCTGTTGCGCAAGAACAAGATACCGCACACCTACCAGCGCTTCGAAGGGGCGCACGAGTGGTCGTACTGGGATACGCATATCCAGGACGCGCTCAAGTTCCATATGAAGGTGATGGAGCTCTGAGGAGGAGAAAAGGAGAGGGGGAGAAGGGGAGAGACGGTACACCCTGCAGGTAGAGGGTGTACCGAGATTGCGGTGTTAGCGGAAGTTTTCGAGTAGCTCGATGAGGACGGCGAGGCGGGGGGCGCCGTCAAGGTAGGCGTAACGGCCGCCGGTGTAGTCGCCCTTCTGGACGAGCGGGACTCCATGTGTTGTTAGTGTGGCGATGTGGTCGTCCATGCCTTTGACGACAAAGGCGATGTGATGCACCCCTTCGCCGTGTTCATCCAAAAACTCCTGCCAGGTGCTTGGCGCCCCGATCGGTTCGATGAGCTCAATAGTCACCTGACCGAAGTTTATAAAGGCAAGTTTGGCCCTCGCCTCGGTGGGCTCACCCATAAAACGGGTATGCGCCTTGTCCAGACCGTCGGTGATTTGAACCGACGGGACTGGGACGCCAAAGACCTCCGCGTAGGCGCGCGCTGTCTTTTCGATATCGCGAATGACGATGCCGATCTGAGTCACTGTCGTCGTGCCGATGCCGGGCTGGCTTGTTACTGTTGTCTCTGCCATTTTGAGTTCCCCTGTGTGAATTCCTCCCGAACATTATAGCTTCCTGAGAGTTTTGCGTTTACTCTTGACATTTGAGGCTGACGCGCTAAAATCTAGTCATGAATAGTCAATACTGACTAATCAGTATTGTATAGTCAAAGGTGGAAGAGTGGAGCGAGAGTTATTGTTGCTTGGGTTGTTGCGCGCGCACGGGATGCACGGATACCAACTGTTGGAATTCGTTGACACCCAGATGGCGTTCTGCGTCGACCTGAAGAAGCCAACGGCCTATTTTCTGCTGGATAAGATGGCGGCGGCTGGCTGGATCAGTTTTGAGCAAGGGCAGGAGGGCAATCGCCCCCCTCGGCGCGTCTACCATATTACGCCGGAGGGAGAAGTGGTGTTCCAACGACTGTTGCGCGAGAACCTCGCCAGTTATGCGCCGACGCGGTTTGCAACCGATATTGGCCTGGCCTTTGCTGACGTGTTGTCAAAGCCGGAGTCGGCCCATTTGCTCGAACAACGGCGTATTGCTGTGCAGGAGCAGCTCACGGCTGCGCAGAATGCCCCGCCGCATCCAGGCGGCGTGCAGCTCATTATTGAGCACCAGATACACCATCTGATGTCCGAATTGCAGTGGCTGAACGACGTGATTAAGAGAATGCAGATTCAGATAGCAGGTTCATAAGTTGTCAGAAATTCAGGTGATTTTGAGTCAATAAAGTTGGAGGAAATACGATGGAAATACTGTTAACGATTCATGGTTTGGTTCGCTGGCTTGTGGTGATTCTTGGCATTGTGACGATTGTCAAACTGTTCATGGGCGTCGTCCAGAAGTCGCAGTTTACGAAGCTGGATCGCCAGTTGACGATGTTCTTTGGCATCGCAATGGATATACAGGTGCTGCTGGGCATCCTTAACCTGGTATCTAATGTAATGACTCGCACCTTTGAACGCGACGATATGGAGCACGCGTTCATGATGGTCCTGGCGTTAGTCGCAGTCCACCTGCCCGCAGTATGGCGCAAAGCCCCAGACTCAGTGCGTTTCCGCAATACATTGATCTCATACGTTGTTGCGTTGATCTTCATTTTTATCGGCGTAGCACTCCTGGGCGCGTGGGGCAAGATTGCGTGATTGAAGTGGAGTGGAAGCCATTTCTTCAAAGGAGAGGTGGCTTCTCCAAAGTTGCACTTAGTAAACCCATCATTCGACAAATAACGGAGAGAATACTCAATGGCTAGAAAAAGAGAGAACATCGCGGCATCAACCAGCCCGGAAGCGAAACTGGATTTTCAGCGCATCCTGCCGATCTTTGTGATCGTGCTGGTTGACCTGCTGGGTCTGACGATCATCGTGCCGCTGCTGCCGCTGTACGCGGCGTCGTACGGCGCAAACGCGCTGATCATCGGCATCCTGGGCGCAACTTACCCGGTCATGCAATTCATTGGCGCCCCCGTGCTGGGACGGCTGTCCGATCGGTTCGGACGCAAACCCATCCTGATGGTCAGCCAGGTCGGCACGTTTGCCGGGTTTATCCTGATGGGCCTATCGGGCAACATCTGGCTGCTGTTCGCCGCGCGCATCATCGACGGGCTGTCTGGCGCTAACATCTCGACCGCGCAGGCCGCCATCGCTGACAGCACGACCGAGAAGACGCGCACGCAGGCGCTCGGGCTGATCGGCGCCGCGTTTGGGATCGGCTTTACGATTGGGCCGGTGATCGCATTTGCCTCGCTGGCTGCCAGCGGCAACAACTATCACGTCCCCGCATTTGTTGCGGCGGCATGCTCGCTCGGTTCGTTTCTATTGACCGCATTCTGGTTCAAAGAGACGCTGCCGGCGGAACGACGCGGAAGGACGCGCACCGGGCTGCCGTGTCGTTTGGCTCAATGGTGAAGGCGATCAGCATTCCGCAGGTCGGCTTCCTGCTCGTGCTCATGTTCGTGCAGCAGTTTGCGTTTGGTGGGTTCGAGAACATGTTCTCACTCTTCAGCCTCAGCCGGCTGGGTCTGAATGCGTCGGGGAACGCGGTGATCTTCGTCTTTCTTGGCATCCTCATCACGGTGATCCAGGGTGGCCTGATCGGGCCGTGGAGCCGCAAGTACGGGGATCGCTGGTTGATCTACATGGGGCTTGCGACGCTGGCCGCCGGGCTGTTCTTCATGGCGATTACGCCGAATCAACCGGTGCCATGGTATTCGAAAGCTGCGATCACGGCGGAACTGACTTCCACGCAGACGTTGCCTGGTGAAGTCTCTGCGGCAAAATCGGTGCAGGTCGCGCTTCCCGAAGATGGCAACACCGGCGCTCTCGGCATCATCTGGATCGTCATTGCGTTGATACCCGCAACGATTGGCGGTGGTGTGCTCTCGCCGGCGATCAATAGCGCCATCACGAAACGCGTGTCACTCAGCGAGGTCGGCGGGATGCTGGGACTTTCGGCGGCGTTTGTCAGTCTGGCGAACGCGCTCGCGCCGCTGATCGGCGGGGCAGTGTTCCAGGTGCTGGGATCCTCCGCGCCCTTCCTGTTGTTTGCTTTGCTGGCTGGCGTGATGTGGGTGCTTGCGCGGCGGCAGGTGAAGGAACAGCCGCAACGACAGGGCGAGGCGGCGCCTGCGGCGGTTGGGACGCCGGCACACTGAGGCGAATGGCTGTCGAATAACTAACTTGCACCGGTCATATACCGGTGCAAGTTTCTTGTAAACAGTCAAGCGGCAGTATCGGCCGCATTCTCCGCTAAACGCCCGATCAACTCCGCCGTGTTCTGCAGGATTAAGTCCGCACCGGCCTTGCGCAACTCATCCTCGCGACCGAAGCCGCACAGCACGCCAATGGCCTGCGCCCCGGCAGCTTTCGCGGCGCGCATGTCCACAGTGGTGTCGCCAATCATCAAGCAGGCATCGGGTGCGACGCCCATTTGTCGCGCCGACCATATGACAGGATCGGGGAACGGCTTGGTGTACTTGCACGTATGTGCAGTGGCTATAGCCTTGAAGAATGGCAGCAGGTTGAACTGCCGCAGGAACCCCAGCGTGGCTTCTTCGTGACGCGCGCTGATGATCGACAGCGGGTATCTCTGGGAAAGCGCCTGAACGGTCTCGACGACATGCGGCACCAACAACATGCGCGCAGGATGCCTGACGACCCCGACACGGTGGGCTCGTTGCAGCAGACGCGAGACTGCGATATCAAATCCTAATCGCTCGGCCTGGGTGTACAGATACGTGGCGGGCGATTCCATTGCCATGATGACCCGCCGGGAAAACCCGCGCGCATCGCGACGCGGGAAAGCGAAACGGATGGGGCGCAGCCAACCGGCGAGTTGCTCGACGTACTGATCGTCGGTGTCGCGCAACGTTCCATCGACATCGAAGCATAAGGCGCGGACGCGGGTGAGATCAATTACCACGTGTTGCGATGGATGCGCTCATCAAGCGGCAACCGAGTAGCCGGTTTGAAATCATCGCCGAGGTAGTATGCGACAGGGAGCAGTGCGACCTGCGTAACTGTGCCAGGAATGCCCAGGATATCGCACACCTCGCGCTCATAGCGCAGGTGCAGCGTCGTCCAGGCGGAACCAAGGCCGCGCGCCCGCAATGCCAGCATCAACGACCACGTCGCCGGCAGGATCGACCCGTAGGTCGCGGCCTGCGCCATCTGCCCGGCATTCTCCACGCGCCCTTCGATGCATGGAATGATCAGCACCGGCACTTCGTGCATGTGATCCGAGAGATACTGCGCCGAGTCGCGCACGCGCAACGCCTGCGCCACCCGCGGATCGGATCGATCGGGTTCCGGCTGACCCGCCGGCGGCGTTGCGTAGAGCGTGAATGAACGCTGGTAACAGCCCGCAACGGCGGCGCGCTGTTTGGCGTCGGTCACGACAACAAAGTGCCAGCGCTGCGAATTGCTGGCCGAGGGCGCCTGTATCGCGATCTGGATGCACTCGTCGATGACGGCGTCCGGGACGGGGCGGGTGAGGTCGAGGCGCTTGCGCACACTGCGGGTGGTCGAGAGAAGATGATCAACTGTATTTAGGTCCATGCACACATGATACGCGATACCTGCGTTAAGTTGGGCTGCCGTTTTGGATGCTGGCGCCGTTGCCAAGGTCAAAGTCATCAATGACACTCCCGTCCGTCAGGCCATCATCGAGCTCGAACGCGACTGAACACGCTGACTCGCGTCCCGATCAACCGACACGGGCACAACCAGAAGTTAGCCCGGGCGCTAACAGCCTCTCTTGCACTTCCTCTGTTTTTTTCTTCGAGAAGATACTATATTACGGTACTATTGCTGACGCAATACTGTATCACTTGTGTTGTAAAAATGTTGGCACACATTCTGGGTATCGTTATTATGTCAGTATAAACAATCATGCAGTTGTTAATAGTGATTTCAGTATATGGTTAACCATTGCACACTGGATCTTACATTAGCATTGTCGAAGGAAGAGTGTGTTTTATCGTACGCAATAATGACAAATGTCACTTGTCTAGTATGAGAGGTTGCTTATAGTGTGCTTATAATAATTTCCGCGTAGATAAAGAGTGGTCACATTCAGAGCGTCAAAGTGGTGTCGAAGGTGCTGAAGTGAAGTTTGTGACCGAGAGGGACTTGCCGCAGCCGGGCACTTTCGTTACGACAACGTAACTACTCAGGCATGCATGTGGCGTTTTCACATATGACCACCGCCACAAGTGCTGTTTTTGTATTCATTTCAACGCAAACCATGACACGTACGAAGGTTCCTTTTGGCCAAGAATGGCTACAGGTGGGCATACCATTGTTGGCGCACCCATATGTGGCGGTAAATCGGCCTGAGTAGTAACACGACAACATAGGAGGATCGTGGACTGAGACGACAAACCGTGATGAGGATCAGTTTTTTGGTGCGCGCGGCATTTTTAGCCGAGGGCGGCATGTGACGTTATGCCGGATGCATACAACGGATCAGAGTCAGGACGACTTGCTTGAGGTCGTTCTAAAGAAAGGAGACAACTTATGCTTCGTCGGTTGATAATCAACGCTACTATTTCTCTTGGCGTGCTTGCATCCATGATCGGAGGCACAGTACAGGTCAGCGCACAAGCGCCGAGCCCTTCTCAGTTTGACGTGGCCTGGTCCACCCTCCAAAAAGGGCTCGCCCAGACAAGTATCCAGTCCTCAATGAAATCCATGGTGGGCGCAAGCAAGTCTACCGGCGCCGGCCGGATGCGCGCGATGACCATGGCCGAAAGAAAAGCTGCCGCGTTGCGCCAACCGGGCAGCAGCACCGGCGTGACCGAGCGGTTTGCCGGCATTAACCCTGCTACGGCGGCGCACAGCCCGCTCAAACAAGCGACCGGTTCCATCACTGTCGCAGGCATGAAGGCGCCTGCTCGCCGCCCCAGCGCCACACGTGGCAGTGTTGTCCTGGCCGATCCGGATTACTTCGGCAATCCCAACTGGGCTATCAGCCCGCTGCCGACCATCGATAACGCCGGGAATGTCACCGGCGGCATGCGCAAGTTTGTCGATACCTTGCCCCAACTCAGCCTGCCGACGACAAACACAGTAACCGGCAACAACCTTGGCCAATACATTCCTGTTGCCGACGCCGACACGACGTCGTTTTCGGGCACTAATGCGGTTTCACCAACAATCCCCGCAGCCGATTATTATGAGATCGGTCTGGTGGAGTATCGCGAGCAATTGCATTCCGATCTGCCCGCGACACTGCTGCGCGGCTATGTGCAAATTGAGACGCCATACACCACGCACAGCAAGCATGTTCCTTTGCTTGACACAAACGGAATTTCGCTTAAGAATCCTCGCACGAACGCCCCTCTCTTTGGCGTTGACAAGCCCAGTTACCTGGGGCCGGTCATCCTCGCCACCAAAAATCGCCCGGTGCGCGTCAAGTTCACCAACTTCCTGCCCACCGGCGCGGGCGGCGAACTGTTTATCCCAACCGATACCACCTACATGGGCGCCGGCGCAGGGCCAGATGGCACGCCCTACACCGAGAACCGCGCGGATCTTCATCTGCACGGCGGCAATAGCCCGTGGATCAGCGATGGCACGCCTAACCAGTGGACCGCGCCTTTTGGCGAAACCACGAATTATCCGAAAGGCGTCACCGTCGGTTATGTGCCCGATATGTGGTTTGACGCTTCAGGAAATGCGCTCGCCGCGTGCTCACAGCAGATCACCTGCACCGTTCCCGGCGCTTCCACCAACCCGGGCAATGGTTCGTTGACCTATTACTGGACAAATCAGCAGGGTGGGCGTCTGATGTTCTACCACGACCATTCTGATGGCACGACCCGTTTGAACGTGTACGCTGGTGAAGCAGCCGGTTACCTGTTGAATGCGCCCGCTGAGGAAAACCTGCTGGCCGACGCCACTGTTCCCGGCGCCATTGGCGATGGCTCGACCGTGACGCATACGGCGGACCTGGCGCACGTGATACCGCTTGTCATTCAGGACAGAGGCTTTGTCCCTGATGCCGGCCAACTGGCCGCCCAGGATCCAACGTGGGACACCGTGCAGTATGGCGCCAAGGGCAACCTGTGGTTCCCGCACGTCTATACGCCCAACCAGAACCCCGCTGACCTGACCGGCGCCAATGCCTTTGGCCGCTGGGACTACGGGCCGTGGTTCTGGCCGCCCCAGGATCCGACCACGCTGGTCAGCCAGCCGTATGAGTGCAGCAGTGCCTTCTATCCTGATCCCACCGCTATCGCTTTCCCGCCGCTGGTTTGCCCCGGCATCCCCAACCCCTCCGGCGTGCCCGAAGGCTTTATGGATACGCCGCTCGTGAACGGCACAGCCTTCCCGTCCGTGTCCGTGGATCCGGCGGCTTATCGTTTCCGCATCCTCAGCGCCGGCAATGACCGCACCTGGAACCTTGGCCTGTATGTGGCAGACCCGTTGCGCATCGCCTTAACGAACGGTGGTAGCGGTTACTCGATTACCCCAACTGTCGTGATCTCGCCTGTCGGCAGCGATGCCGACAGGCGAGATCACGACAGTTGGGGTAATCG
>Ga0118677_10009704_pt1 | contig 14944 bp, 15 predicted proteins | sample AliMusrvi5mmetaG_FD_86154 | JGI IMG/M metagenome (GOLD analysis project Ga0118677, IMG submission 86154)
GGATTATAGAACAGTGAGCCAACCCCGCCGTTGAAGGAGGCGTTGTAACTGATCGTAAAATTGGTGGTTCCGATCGTAACAGTGCTGTCCTGGCCATAACTGCCCGCGATGCCGTTAATCGTAGCGAAATTGCCGGTTTCCGACGTGCCGTTGATGACGAGGAAGAGCGTGTCGCCCTGAGCCGGGGTGTAGCCGGAGATCAGCGAGAGCAGCAGGTCCGCCCCGGTGACGTTCACCGAACCGCCCGCGCTGATCCGGTCCGATACCGTGACACCGTTTACGACGCTACCGCCCAACTGCATGGAGAGGTGAGCGCTGGTCCCGCCCAGGCTCAGATCCAAGCTCCCCACACTTAACGTGCCTGCGGTGCTGTTGTTCGAGCCATCGAGGTTGCCGGGAGCAATCGTGCCACCCGTCGCAGCCACGGTAACCGGGGCGTTGATCAGACCTGCGCCGCCCAACGCTCCGACATTCTGAACCGTAACCGAACTCGTTCCCATCAGCGATCCGGAGACAATCAGCTTCCCGCCGGCCTGAACGGTTGTCCCCTTATAGATGCTCACGCCACCAAGGATTTGCGTGCCGGTACCGCTACCCGTGACAGAAAGCGTCGCACCGGTTCCGCCAACCGCCAAGGCGTCCTGAATCACACCGTTGAAGGTGCCGGTTCCGGTCCCCGTGAGGGTCAGAGTCGCGCCATATTGGCCACCAAGCCAGGTCAGGCCACCCGGCCCGCTGATTTCGCCATTGATCGATTGACTCATGCACCAACCGTTCTGGCCAAAATAGGAGTCGGCGGACAGGGTGACGGGTCCGGTCCAGCCTCCTGCGAAACCATTGTCTTCCCAATACGTCCCTCCGTTCAGAGTGAGGGTGCCGCCCACCATGTACGCACGTTCACCCTCGAGCACGGCACCGCTTTCAACCGTCACATTACCTATGTTGAAGGAATTCCCGCCTGCAAATTGGTCGGCGCGCAAATAAAGGGTGCCGCCCTGGACCGCGATGCTGCTGAAGTTGGCCGGTGTGACCAGGAGAGTTAGCGTGCCGCCGCCGGACTTGGTGAGCGAGCCCGTGGCGACGGGCTGTCCGCTAAAGTTATAGTCGCCGCTGACGGTGGTGGATGCCGGCGACATGCCGGGCGAGATGGTGATCGTGTGGCCGGCGGTGCCAGCGGTAAAGATCGCGTCCTCCGATCCATCGGAGATGAAGGTGGTCGTGGTGGCACCGCCATCCGTGCTCCAGTTGGAGGAGGTGGTATCCCACGCGCCGTCGCCTGCCACGTTCCATGTGATGCTGGCGGCATGGGCGGAAGATCCGCCGCCGAAAAATAATGCGGCTCCTAGGGCCGCAACGAGGGCGTGATGTTTCAGAGTGACTCTGGATTTTGGATTCAGTGTTTTCATGGTGATTTTGGTTGATGTTATCTAACGGGCGGCGGTCTTGCGGGTGGAAATAGGGAGGACCAAGCGGGAAACCAATCAGGACGCCGGCCAACGGCAAGAAATTTTTTCTGGACAGGCTGTTCTAACATGAAATAGGTCTGTTGCCATGCACGAGATCCCACGATTTTCCCTGCCCGAACGGGTCGCCGAGCACCTGCGCGAGGGCATCCGCCAGGGACGGTGGAGCGATCGCTTGCCGGGCGTGCCGCGCTTGGCTGCGGAGCTGGATGTCGCGCAGCGCACGGTGCGGCGCGCGCTGCAGCTTCTGGAAGCCGAGGGGCTGCTCAGCGGGCGCGGGGTAGGGCGCAGCCGTGGCATCACTGCGGCCGGGGCGGACGGGGCCTTGGCACGGCCGCTGCGCGTGGGGATTCTGCGCTATGAGGCGCGTCTCACGGATAATCCCCAAATCGCAATGGTTTTGAGCGAGATCATGCAAGCGCTGGAAGCGGCGGGTCATGTGGTTTGCCTCTGCAAGAAATCCCAGGTCGAACTCAAGCACGATTTCCGCCGCATGACCCGCCAACTGGCGGAAACCCGGGCGGATGCCTGGGTGATCGAGGCCGGGTCACGCGAACTGCTGGAGTGGAGCGCCTCCCAGCCGGTGCCCTGTCTCGCGCTGTATGGCCGCACCAGCGGGCTGGCGCTGGCCCGCACCGGGCCGGACAAGGTGCCGGCTTATCGCGCCGCCACACGCCGGCTCCTTGAACTCGGGCATCGGCGCATCGTGCTCGTCGTGCGTGCCGCGCGCCGCCTGCCGTCTCCCGGGAGCTGCGAAGGCGGCTTTCTGGAAGAACTCGCCGCCCACGGGATTGCTACGGGTGACTATCATCTGCCGGATTGGGAGGAGAACTCCGAGGGATTATCCAAATTGCTCAACCGTCTGTTTCAGCATTCGCCGCCCACCGCGCTCATCATCGATGAGGCCGCCCACTACATTGGCGTTGCGGAGTTTCTCGCCCGTCGCCGCATCCACGTCCCGGAACAAGTCTCGTTGGTTTCCACCGATGACGACGCCGCGCTCGCCTGGTGCCATCCGCCCGTCGCCCACATGCGCTGGGACAACGTGCCCATCGTGCGCCGCGTGGTGCGCTGGGTGGCCGCCGTGCGGCGCGGCAATCCGGACCGTAAAATCATCAACGTTGCGGCGGAGTTCGTGCCCGGCGGCAGCATCGGCCCGGTGTGCAAGGGGTGAGACGGGAAAGCCGCGTTCTTGCGGCTGATGGCAAGACGCCAGCCTTGGAAGGCGGTCTCATAGGTCCACCTGAACTTCACCAGCGGCTACAAGCCCGGTCCCTTCAACATCCCCGGCATCACCACCGTCTCCGACGCGATCCACCCCAAACTCACCGCCCAACTCACCGGCACCCCGCCCGGACACTACGGCTGCATCCTCCTCGACTTCGCCGACGCCAACCTCTGCCAACTCATCTATCACAAGAATGCGATAGGGAAATAGGCGATGACAGCCTGCTCGCCAGTGCGGGGTCCCGCCGCCGCGACCGGGCGGCGCGGGTTCTATTTGCTAGATCAAAGGGGACAAAAAAGCCCGTCGGATCAAAATGACCGGACGGGCTTGGCTTGGGGGTGACGTGCGGGGCTTGAGGTTGTGGATTCATGCCGCTCCGCAGGGGAATCTCGTCATGTCCGGCTTGGCAATATGGTTAAAAACCTGATGTCGCCCGGTTTCTCCGGCGTGAAGTCCACATCATCAAAGGCCATCCCCGCTTCCCGTGCGAGCGGCAAGAACCTGCCGTAGTATTCCGCATCAAATGCATAGGCTGCGCTCAAACGCATTCCGGCCAGGATTTCGCCAAACCGTGTCTTGATAATCTTGACCGTGCCGGGCGCCTTGGTCCCCGACTTCGCCAGGTAGTCCTTCATGGTCTTGTAGGAGCCGGCGATGATGCAGGCGGGGCCGTCGCATACGACGTCGCCCCGGTTGGTCGCTGCAAAGTATCCGATGATGGTGGCGTCTTGATTCATGATTTTTTGGACATAACGAGCCAAGTTCAGCGCGACCGGCCGTGAGACGCGCGGATTGCAACCACGAGCGACCTCAAAACTTCACGCCGGCGTCTTGCACTTCTCGATAGGGCAGCAGCCAGATCAGTGATTCATCGTGTAGATCAACGACTTGGATGCGATTGCCCCACGGATCACGGAAGTCACAGCGGAAGCCCTCGATCAAGCTGATGCCGTATTTCTCCGTCAGCTTTTGACGAATCTCGGCGATCTGCGATTCATCACGCACCATGATGCCAAAGTGATGATTGCTGCTGTCGGGCTGCATCCCTTTCCGCTCGAACATCGCCAAAAACTGATGCTCGCCGAGTCTGAAGAACGCATCGCCCTCGCCCCCGGAAAGTTGTTCGAGACCGAACACGTCGGTGTAAAACGCGACGGCCTCCCCGGTGTCGCCGACTTCAATAGCGACGTGATTGCAGCCATAGACTTGCACGCTCATGGGATGATTTAGTTGTGGTTTGAAGATTCGGTTGTCTATTCGTCAGAGCCCACCATAGAAGCGGCCAAATGCATGCGCAAGCGTCACGGCCATGAGCAAGCCACCAATTCCCGCGCTTAGAACGTGTCTTGTTTGGCGCACCTCAAATCTGCCCACGCGGCATATGAGCAGGTAGGCAATGGCAAGGTTAAACGCGCCCCACAGCACATTCACCAGGGCGCTGGAGAGCCCTTCCCCGGGCGGTGACGCAAATGGGCTTTGAAAGGGGTGCCCCAAAACGCCGCTGACAAAATGAGGAATTGCATTTGTGAGAAACGCACCGCCAAAAAAGTAGGATAGGTAGTGATTCCAGCGCATTTTGAATTCTTCCTTGTAAGTATGGGGAAACTGTCGTCCCCTTGGTTTCATCGCCCAATGCTGGCGCTCGCCTGAACCTCTAGCGGCACTTTGCCTGCGGGCATGGTAACCGGGTGTTGGGCGTTTGGTCCATGAGCGCTAGTGTCCGTCGTGCTGCGCGTTTTAGCAGTGCGGGCACCCAGGCCAACAGCACGGCCTGCGCATGCCTCCCTGTTTTCTCAATTCCAACCACCATGCGCCGCTGCCTTGTGGCGTCTTGTTTTGCCGATGTAATCCAGCAGATCCATTCATTTCGCGCTCGCGGCGTGATCTCCGCCCATAGCTTCTTGGCCGTGGCATTAGACTCGATTGCTCTTCGAAAATCTGCTGGCAGCTTATGCACCGTGCCATCCGCGAGTTTTTGCATTTTCATGCTTCGACGGGTGTCTGTTTCGCCGACGACCCCAAGCTCAGCGACGGCAGGGGCGAAGGCGGCGGAGCAGCCAGCGTGACAGCCGCAGCCGTTCGCTGCAGCGCATGGTTAGGCGTTGGTCTCATTCGGATTAGAGAAAGATTCGCGTGCAATCAGAGTCGCCGACAATCGTAAAGCCGTTCGGAGAAGGAACGACATGCCAGATGTCTCTTATCGGCCGGGTAGCCAAATACAGACGTGTGCCATCACCGCGATAGAAGCCAATCCAAACCATGTGAGTGGAAGATCGGCTGTAAGTGGCGAGCAAGAAATAGGGAACGCCACGAATGCGAAAAGAACCCGCGTCAAATCCTGGGGAGTAAAAAGCAGAGGGAATACTCTCGGTCACGATAACCTGACCTTGCTTCGCAACCCTAATTTGTTGCTGGTGGTGGGTGACGAAAACGCCCCCGAGTTCCGTTGGAAAATCATCACGGACTGACGCTCTGATGGGAAAATGACTAAAAAGATTGCTGTGAGGGCCGTAGATCGAGACTTCTCGCAAAAACTGCGCAATCATCTCTGGGTCCTGGTAGCGCGTAACCGTAATTTCCGGGCTTGTGTATCCTCGATAGTTTTCGGCACCCTGGCGCAGCCATAATGGATCCATCGCGGCTCCAGCAACTCCCCCGCCAAGAATTGGCAATGGAACGATACACGATGAAAGTGAAAGCGCGAAAGCGGCAGAAGCCAGAATAAGTCGGATGTTCATTGTAGTGGATGTGCGTAGTCGCCTAATCGCTCAGCAGCGACTCGGGCATGTGGACCTCACCCGCACCGCCGGCAAGGTCCCGGAGATGCTGTTCGTGGGTGGCGGGCTTGATGGGCAGCGCTTCGAGGCGCTGACGGAAACGCAGGCGTGTCGGGGAGTCAGGCTGACCGTCCGACGAAGCGTCTGATGGAGTGGTCATGGATAGAACATGACCTGTTCGCAGGAACAGCGCAAGGGGAAAGTTTGCCGTTTTTGCGACCAAGGGCCTATGAGTTGGCCCGCGCGGACGATACGTGAGCGGAGAGGGACCTCCGCAGTGGCGGTCTGCGGCATGGTGGCGCATTCGTGATTGGGCTTCTGATACCCCGCCCCTCTGCATCCGCGACGCTGCCGCCCTTGGTCGGATCGGGGGGATGAATCTCGAAAACCAAGTTGGGCAGAGGAAGGCTGGGACCTGGCTAGCACAATCGCACGGGCTTGTCACGAGGCAAGTTGCTAGTGTTTGCGAACGGGCGGCTGGCAGCGGACGACGAGCGCCTGGAGACCTGGCTTTGACGCGACCCTCCACGGCGCCGGACTGACCCGTCGCGGCACCACTGCAAGCTGGTGACAGGGACGTCGATACGTGCCGCGGTTGTGTCGGAGTCCCGGAGCGTCAGCGTGAGGTGGCCTGGCTTGTCCCAGGTGAGCCGCACGGAGGCCTTAGGGAGCCTGGCAACGGATGCCGGTGTCGGGGCCGTGTACGGGGCACGGGCTCGGACGATATGGCCTGCCGGGATACACGGGTCATCGGGAGCGGGAAGTTTCAGGGAACACCGGTAAGTTATGGTTTCGTCATCACAAACGCAAACCCGATGCGGGACGGAGCGTGGCTTTTCATGATGCCAAGGCATGCATGCGGGGGCGCTAAGCATTGTGAAAAAATGGTAACAAAAAACCGCGCCAGATGTAGTTCTGGCGCGGCTTTCCGCACTACGGTTGTCGGAGCAGCTCGAACAAATCACTTCTACTCATGTTCCGGGTGGACGTCGACGGTGACGGTGGTTGCGCCAACAGCCGTGACTTAAAGGGTTTCGTGCGGTGTGAAGAAATACCGCACAAGCCGCCACCCACACTACCGCACACTGAGCTTCATGATATAACTCGTGGTGCCGGTCTTGTCGGCGAAGGCCGTCCACACGGCGTGTGTCTTGGGATCAACGGTGAGAGTACGCCCGGTGGCTTCGGTTTTAACATTGGCCAGCAGGGTCGCGCCGTCCGCGGTTTCCTGCACCACCGATATCACGCCATCCGCACCGGCGCAGTAAACGCGCTTGTTGCCGCCGTCGAAAGCAATTTGATCCACCCCGCTTGCGATGTCGACCGTCACGAGCACCTTGCCGTTCGTCGAATCCATCATGGCGAGCTTGCCATTGTTGCCGGCGATGAACAGGCGGTGCGATGCGGCGTCGAGCGCGAGGCCGTGCGGTTTGAGGGCCGGCGTGGTGGGCCAGTGTTCCTTGACCGTGTTACTTGCAGGATCCATCACGATGAGTTCATCGCTCAATTTGATGTTCTGGAATATGCGGTCGCTGGACGGATCGTAAACCGCATACTCCGGTGCCTCGGGGATTGTGATGGTGGCGGTGATTTTTCCCGCCTTCGTGTCGATGACAAACACGCTCGTGCCATCGTCGTTGTCCACATAGAGGCAGTGGTTTTTCCGATCAAAGACGAGCGCATCGGAGGGTCCCGGGATTTTGATCTCGCCGGTTTTCTCCAGCGTCTTGCCGTCCACGATGGCGACGATCTGTTCGCGGCTGACACCAACGTAATATTTCCCCGCCTCGCTGTCCACGGCGACGTCCTGCGCCTTGCCGGTGGGGACCAGCTTGATCAGCTTGCCAGTGTCGAGGTCGAACACATCAAGCGTGCTGTTGCCGGCGTGGCTCGCGAGAAGCCGTCGCCGGGCCGGGTCCACTTCCAGAAAATCGAAGCCGCCCTTTGCACCGGGAACGGCGATTGGCTTGTCGGCGACAAGCGGTTCGGCGGCTCGAAGTGGGCCAGCGGCCAGATGCAGGATGGCGATGAGGGTGGATGCTTGATTGGCGATGCTAATTGCTTTCATAAAATCGTTTTGATTGCCTCAACTCGTTCTTTGGAACGACTACTGGTGAGTGACACGAACTCTTTCAATTCCGGGCTTAATCGATGTCCCACCGGGAACCTGCCCAAGCGGCACTTCCGGGCTGGAGCAGGGGCAGTGCCAGACTCGGGCCGGGCATGTCGAGACGGGATTGTGAACCCTCCGCTGCCAGCATCACCCCGTTGGAACTTCCACGCACACCAGTTCCACCCAAGGGTATGCAAAAAGCGCATAGCCATAAGAGCGAAACGGCATTACCGTCCGCCGCTCCGGCGTGTCATGGTCCTGCCGTTCCGACACCCGTTGGTGCCGCAACCCAACAATCGAACATCAACCACCATGAACACCACATCCACACTCCTCGCCGCTGACTCCATCGACTCCGCCACCGGCAATCGACTCCACAGCCTGCTCCGCAGCAGCGACTCAGCCACTCCCGCAGTGCTTCGCATGGCACTCGCCGCGAGCATTTTTCCCCACGGCACCCAGAAGCTGTTGGGGTGGTTTGGCGGCTATGGCTTCACCGGCACCATGGGATTTTTCACCGGCACGATGGGCATTCCCACACCGCTGGCCTTCGGCGTCATCGTCATTGAATTCTTCGCGCCGCTGCTCCTCGTGCTGGGCGTCGGTACCCGCCTCGCCGCCTTGGGACTCGCTGTGGTTATGACCACGGCCATGCTCATGGTCCATCTCCGCAACGGATTTTTCATGAACTGGTTTGGCACCCAAGCGGGCGAAGGCATCGAATACTTCCTGCTGTCCATCGGCATCGCCCTGGCGCTGCTCGTCTCAGGCGGTGGCCGCTGGTCCCTTGATCGTTATGTCACCCGGTCCTAAACCGCGTCTCGCGGCCACATGTCATGACCCTAGCAACCCTTTCCAATCTCCCCCCGACCCTGACAACTCCCGCCCCGGCTCTTCTGATTTGCCTTCGATTTGCCTTCTTTTCAGAAGAAGCGGCCGGGTGTAAAGTTCTCTGCGGGTCTCCAAAGCCGTTTTGTCCGAGGAGTGAAAAGAAAGAATGATGTTATGAAAAAACTGCTTCGCATCCATCAGAGTTCGGGAACGCACTGGGTCGGCAACGGCTTCCCGGTGCGATCCGTGTTTGATTACAACGGGCTGGGCCGTGAGTTGAGCCCGTTCCTGCTGCTTGATTATGTCGCGCCTCACGAATTCCCGCCCGGCAAGGAAAAGCGCGGCGTCGGCGCACATCCACACAAGGGATTTGAAACCGTGACTGTTGCCTATCAAGGCGAGCTGGAGCATCGCGATTCCAGCGGTGGTGGCGGAAAAATCGGCGCGGGTGACGTGCAGTGGATGACCGCCGGTGGTGGCATTGTCCACGAGGAATTTCACTCGGACGAATTCACGCGCAAGGGCGGTCCGCTGCAAATGGTGCAACTTTGGGTCAACCTGCGCGCGAAGGACAAGAGTGTGAAAGCGGGTTATCAAACTTTGCTCAGGCAGCAGATTCCAACCGTCGCGCTGCCACAGGATGCCGGAACGCTGCGGGTCATCGCCGGGGAATTCGCAGGACGCACGGGCGCGGCGAAAACATTCACCCCGATCAATCTCTGGGACGTGAATCTGCGCGCCGGAAAATCGGCGCAACTGCCGCTGCCCGAAGGTCACACCACAACGTTTCTCGTGTTGAGCGGCGAAGTCGAAGTCAACGGCGAACAAAAGGCCGGTGAGGGCGACCTCGCCATTTTCGCCCGCAGCGGTGACGGCATCATCGTGAAAGCGATGACCGACGCCAATCTCCTTGTGATGGACGGCGAACCCATCGTTGAACCCATCGTCGGCCACGGTCCATTCGTGATGAACAGCCGGGCGGAAATCCAACAGGCGTTCGAGGACTATCAACTCGGGCGCATGGGCGAGCTTGGTTGAGCCATGCGCAGGATGTTACCGACACCGAGAAACAGCAGCGCCTCGATGCCGCCCTCGACAAACTGCGCCCCGCTACGGCCGCCATCATCAGCGAGCATCCTGAGCAAGCCTGAGGTTACGTCGAATTGGCGACCGAGTTGGGGCGGCCAAGGCTGGCAGATGGTGACATCCACCGCGCGATCGCCCAGCTAGAACAGGCCCTGGCGTACCCGGTCATCGATGCCGCCGACCGGGATGTCGAATTTTGTTTGGCGGACCTGCGTGCCAAATTGGCAGGTGCAACTTGAGCAGCCCCGGACCGCTGAAGGGGCTGAAGGGGCTGAAGGGGCTGAAGGGGCTGAAGGCTATGGCGGGCTGAGCGGTTAGGTGTAACGTGACAGCGACCAAGGCGGGATTCTTAACAGCAGAGGATACAAATATACCAAGGTATACCTACTGTAATCGGGTGTTTTTGTACATGATCGGTCATTTCCGACACCGACCAACCCGATCCCGATGCCGGCAGCCGTTCGCCCAGGCCGCCGGCGGTCTTTCCCGACCCGGCGACGCGTCGCGTCAAGGTCGCCGGGTTCGGAGGCTGTTTCGATTGCTTGGGAGTGTGGGGCAGCCATTGCCCGCACCGCCTCAACTTTGGCTTCGACCATCATTGTTGTCTTTTTTCCGACCGCGCAAGGGATTTTGGCACGCCCGGGAGGCGGCGAATCACGTCAACGCCATGACTGATAGAGCCCACTTGCGCATCGAGGCTGAAGCACGGCTCTCCCTTGCCCCGGCAAGCCACGCTGCCCGATTGCCCGCGGAAATAGAGGCCGCGCTGAACGAGCCGCGGCTGATTCGCGTCGAGCTTGAGGTGCAGATCGAGGATTTGCGCCGGACCAACACGCTGTTCGAAGCGGCCGGCCGGGAGATGGCCGTGCTGGAGCGCTGGCTGCCACAGGAAACCAAAGAACCATGAGACCCACACCAAAAACCGCGGACGAATACAATCGGCAAGCGAAATTGACCGCTGACCTGAACCTTGCCTATAAGAATGGTGCAATAGCCGCCATCCGCCTGATTGGCAAACTCAGCGTCCGACCCTCGGTCTACACCATGGAAACCCGGATACTGGCCGAATTAGGGCTGATTTCCGAAAAACAGAGGGATCTGGCAAACAGTGGCGTCTTTGACAACTCGCTTGAAATAGCCATACGGGAATACGAGGCGTCCGTAAAGACGGATGCAGATGCCACTCGCATCAGCATGACCCACAGCATGTCCGAAACCGCAGCATGGGATCTGCGGGAAACACTCACGAAAAGGAGTCGGCACAACATGATAAGCGAGGAAATTGCAGAAATCGCTGCAGCCTACGCATCAAGATTCCCCGAAGAACGCGCGGTTCCGGAAACCTAGCTCGCAACCCTTCTTCCGATCCACAGCAGCATGAATATCAGCGAAAAATTCCGGGCCGGAAATGCAGCCAGAACGCGCGGAAATCCCCATGCGGTCGAGGGAGTTGAGGAGAAGGTCCTGGGCATCCCCGCAAAAACCGCGTGCAAGATTTTCTTCAACGAAGTTTCTTGGCAAAGTGAACCGGAAACCTATTTTCGTGTTTGAGGAGATGTTCCATGATTCTGACAAAACTGCCAGTTTTCCTACACGAATCCGTCGGACGAGCGCCTTGGTCGGCTGCGGTGCTGCGGTTTTTGCGCCGTTTTGGCCCCCGGTTCCTAACTGATCGTGGCCGTGGTCCGTCGTGACCGCGATGCCGGTGCCGGAAAAAGCCGATGCAATCAGCAACCCAACAACAACAGTGAGAATACAGAAACGAGACAAGCAGACAAAATCGAAGCCTCGATTCCTCGCCGTGGCGATGGGCTTGGCGGCTAGCGCGTCACTGCTGGCGGGAACCGCCCAAGCGGGCATACCCATCACCTGGAACGTGGCAGGCGATGGCGCGTGGGATAACAGCACCGCCAACTGGACCACGGATGGTGGAGCCACCGCTACCGCCTTCACCTCCGATGGATCGGAGGACGCGATCTTTGCCGCTGGCACCGCCGGCCACACAATCACCATCTCATCCGCCATGGCGCCGGCGTCCACCACTGTCAGTGGCGGTAGCTATACCTTCAGTGGAGGACCGCTTGCCGGGTCGGGTGCGCTCACCAAGAGCGGCTCCGGGACGTTGAAAATCGATGATTTGGTCAGCGGCACTGGCACTGTGGTCAGCAACACCTACAGCGGCGGAACCATCATGAACAACGGCACGCTTCATTTGGGTGGCATGTACAATTCGGTCAGTCCGGACTGTCGGGGAGCCCTGGGAACGGGACCGGTAACGCTCAACGGCGGTACCATCGAGTTTGACAGATACACCGCAACGAACGCCCTGACTGTAAACGGTGGCACGCTCTACAGTCAAAACGGCTGGGGTGCCACGTGGAGTGGCCCCATCACCCTGAACGCCACCCTCACCTGCAATGCGGGTTACAACCTGACTTGCAGCGGTGCCATCAGCGGTGCCGGTGGCCTGAACAAGACGGGTGGGAATACCTTGATTCTTTCCGGCAGCAACGGCTATACCGGTCCAACCGCCGTCACGAGCGGCACCCTGGAATGTGACACCGCGAACTCCCCGGGCAGCGGGGCCCTGAGCATCGGCACGGGCGCCAAGGTGAATTTGAAGTACACCGGCACCAAAGCCATCGCCTCATTGAGCCTCGGCGGGGTGGCGCAAACCGTCTTCGGCACCTACGGTTCCAGCTCTTCCGGTGCCACCGTCCCGAATGACACCTACTTTACCGGCAGCGGCACGGTGACCGTTTCACCCATCATCACGTCCTTCGGTATTGCGGGCTATGCCGGCGTCATCAACCAGGTCGCGAAGACCATTGCTTTGACCGTGCCGTTCGGGACGTCGTTGGCGACTCTGGCGCCGACCTTCACCGTGACATTCGGGTCGTGCAATCAGACAAGCGGTTCACCGCCGTCACCCACCTTCGCCGCAGGCAACCCGGTGCACTACATCGTCAGCTCCGGAGGTTTCCAGAACGACTATGCCGTGACGGTCGCTGTCGCGCCGGTCGGCACCGCCTGCGACATACTCACCTTCGGTCTGCCGGATAATGCCGGGATCATCGACCAGATCGCGAAAACCATCACGCACTGCCAGTACCCGAGCCGCTCGCCGCCGAATACCACGCGAATGAATCCCCCCGAGAACGCATGGTTGATCAGCCAGGAGATCGGACACGATATCAGCAATGCGGTGCCAACCGACGAGAGCAGCGCTCCGGCCATGGCCATTACCCCATCCCAGCCCCGCAGCGTATCGGACTTGCTTTCGACTTTCATTTCGTTCCTTCTCTCCGCCGGCCGATCATTCGGCCGGGATGTTCGTAATTTCAGAATGGTTTGTTTGTGTGATAAAGGACATTATCACATATAGACTCCCTAAATCCATCTCGTAAATATTTGCCTGAAATCGACAAAGGCAAATACTACTAAATACATATAGGGAAGGGGTGGCCAATTTGCCTTGGGGGGAACGGCACGTCATTGCGGTCACCCGTCTGCGCAATATCCTTCGCTCCCACGTCGTTGCGAACGACCGCATTCTGGAGCAAAAAATAGCCGACGCCGGCCCTGGCCCTCAGCGCGTCGACCCCCACATCCTGACCGTGGCCCGCGCCCGGATGATCCAGCAGCGGATTATCTCCGTCAGGCAGTCCCAGAACATGCCTTGGTATTACCTGGCTAACACCGATCCGGAGATGGTCGAAGCCCGATTTCAGATCCTGGTCCAGTTGCAAAAGGAGGCTCAGGTCTATTCCTCGCTTGTGGGACAGGCCCTTGAGATTGCGGTTCTACGCGCTCTGCGCGCTCAGACCGAACTCACCTATATCGGCGATTTCCTCGATCTTGAGGAGCATGACGACAGCTCCCAATACAGCAAGGAGGAACCCCCGGCCTCTCTCAGCGGCCGCCGCATACCTGGCCGGAAAAGACTCGACTTTCTTGTACACCACGAGCACGCCGGCTATGCCGGTATAGAGGTTAAGAACGTTCGCCAGTGGTTTTACCCCGATCGCGAGGAAATTCGCGAGATGCTGCTTAAATGTTGCGCACTCGACATCATTCCAGTTCTGATTGCGCGCCGCATTCATTACTCCACATTCAGCGTTCTCAATCCATGCGGCGTCATCATCCATCAGACCAAGCGCGTCGCCTGGACCCGCCGAGGAGCCATCATCTGATGGCCGGGCCGCCGCCCGGTCGCACCGCCCGGACGGCACACGCCACGATTTGGCAAAGGAATCGCGCCAACAGGAATTGCAGGGCCGGCTCGATGAAATCACCAAACCTCTCGAACAGGACATCGCAAGTTCCATGTCCAACGCGAAAGTCAGCGAAACCCAATCGGTCGTCACCGGCGGGTTTCCAACGGCGGACGGGAGAAGCCAATTCACTTTTCTAACACCCAACCGGATCGCGATGGCGGATGGCTCCGAAGCCATCCGGATCGATGCCCGGACAGTCGCCGTCAATCCGGATGCCACCCGCGACAACGGTCTCGGATCGCTGGCCACCAACGCGAGGAATACCCTGCAACATGCCGAAACATGGGAAGACCAGGATCTCAAGGTTACTTTGGATCAACTCGCCCAAACCCACGGCGCGGATCTGTTAGCCATGCCCCGCGTGATCATCAAACCCGGGCAGGATTTCAGCATCATGATCTCCTCGGGAGAATACGGCAGCCATTACTCGATTTCCGGTTCGGCCGACTTCGCCGCCACCGGTGCAGGCTTCATTATCAAGGCCCGCATCGAACAGAAGGACTCCACAGCCCCCGGTGAATAAAATGGGACACGAATTCTAACAGCAATTCACAGGTAAGCGTAAAGTCCGGCGACGGTTTCCTGGTCGAGGCGGCGGACGAGGTCGATGACCAGGGTGAGCATGCTCAGGTAGTCGTTGAGATCGAGGATGGCATTGTGGGAGTGGATGTAGCGGGCAGGGGTGCCGAGCACGATGGAGGGGATGCCGAGGTTGGCGAGGTGGAAGGACCCGGCGTCGGTGCCGCCGGATCGGCGCACGGCGACCTGGTGGGGGATGCTTTCGGCGCGGGCGACGTCGATGGCGAGTTTGGCGAGTCTGGGGTTGGCGATGGCGGTGGGATCGAACATGCGGATTTGCACACCGCCGCCGAGGCGGCCCTGGCTCTCGGCGCGGGAGAAGCCCGGCGAATCATCGCCGGGAGGGCATTCCAGAATGATGGCGACCTCGGGGTCGGAGAACACGGCGGCGGTTTTCGCACCGCGCAGGCCGACCTCCTCCTGGACGGTGCCACAGAGGATGAGGCGGTTGGGAAGCATCGATTGGGCGAGGATTTGGCCGGCCTGGATGACGCCGGCCATGCCGACGCGGTTGTCGAAGGCCTTGGCCATGAAATAATCCTCGCGGGCCAGCGGGGTGAACTCGCTGCACGGGGCAATCCTACAGACTC
>Ga0118677_10009706_pt1 | contig 14941 bp, 13 predicted proteins | sample AliMusrvi5mmetaG_FD_86154 | JGI IMG/M metagenome (GOLD analysis project Ga0118677, IMG submission 86154)
GTTTGAACTTGGCGCTAGGTTCAGCGCTAGCGAGTATTGGACTAACCATCCCAACGGTGGCCGCCATTGCCATCTTTTTTAATTTACCTTTAAGCCTCGGTATTAGCAGTCTCAATATGACGCTCATGTACCTGTCCTTCTTCATTGGCGCACTCACACTAGCAATAGGCCGCACCACCATGCTGCAAGGCGTGGTGCACCTCATCATTTTCTTTGAGTATTTGTTCTTAAGCCTAGTCCCTTAACCTAAGAAGATCTTTAATTGTGATTCTCACTCCTGGAAAAATCGTTCTTTTTAGTAGCTACTTATTGATTGGCACTTACCTTGCATTTATATTCCCCTGGAAAAGATTAAGTGTTTTGTTTCAAGGCGCATCTATCGATTCAAACCCTCCAAACATATCAAATTACCGTTCATTGCATTGGCTGGCAGGCGTTCTTGGAATAGCAGCTCTCACCCTGATCCCATGGTGGTACGTGGCCATCAGCCTACTCATTAGCGCAAGCATTCATTACAAAAATCGCATCACCAAAAAATATATTGGCAGCAGTATTTTTATAGGTCTGATTTTTGCGTCTTTTCTGCCATGGTGGCTTCATAACAGCAAAAATAGACTGCAAATTAGTATCTCTCAGACGCTGATTTTTTTAGCCATAACTACTGCCGTTTACTTGCTCTTTACTAAAGCCCAGAAGCTCAATGCCCTCAGTGGAAAACTTTGGGTCTGTAGATTAATAGAGGCCTCTTTTATTGCCGCCTTACTTGCCGTTTATGCGATGTCTATTAGCGTTAGCATATCGACTGCTGACTTTGCCCAATGGCACCATTGGGGGGCTTATATCGGTCCTGCGGAATTAATATTTAACGGGGTCTACCCTCTTTATGACATCCCCATGCAGTATGGCTTAGGACCAAGCCTAGCCATCGCCAGCGGATGTCCATGGGGTTGCTGGAGCTCGCTGTTTTGGGTCGTTACGATTTGCAATCTGATCTTTGCTTTTGTATTGGCAAAAATCGCACTCTATTTATACCAACCTAGGAACTGGCTCGAGAGGGCTTTAGTATTAGCGCTCGTTTTGGTCCTGTGTGTTTTTTGGCTCAGCAATCCAATATCTTTACAGGCGCCCAATGCATTTCCATCGGTCAATAGCTTACGATTTTTACCTGGTCTATTCATGCTATATCTATTGCTTGGTGATAGCAGAAAATTCCCTGAACCAAGTGCCACTCAGTTTTATGCTTCGAAGATCCGAGTGGTTCTCATCTTCATTCTCTGGATTGTTTCTTTCGCTTGGTCACCAGAAGCGGGTATAAATACCACCTGCCTATTAGTGCCGTATTTTTTCTGGCGCGCTCTCGCACAGAAAAATAAAACCGAGTATCTTCCAAGTGCCATTGTCACTTTATGCAAGCTAGCGGGCATATTGGTGGTGGGTTTAGCAATCTTGTCTGTGATGTTTTATGCTTCTCTGGGGGTCTGGCCAAAACTCAGCATGTATCTAACTTATATTCTCAATCCCATTAACCCTAGCCCCGTCAATCCCAATGGTCCCATCTGGGTGATTCTCATAATTACTTTTATGACTTGGCGCTGGAGTTGCAAAACCCCAAACACTACAGAGGATGATAGGGCTGCAGAGTCACTGCTTCGCAACACATGGTTAGTTTCACTGCTATGTTTTGCAAATTTTAGCTATTGCTTGGGAAGAAGCTCCGATGGCAATTTAATTAGCATGCTGCCTTACTTCTTATTGGCTGGGCTAATAGTACAGCGATGGTCTGAGTCAGACCCCAAAAAAACTTTGAGCACCATTCTGCTAGCCAGCATCATTGGGTGGACAGCTATACCCACTCATATCAATAACTATGCTATTGCATTTTCAAGAGCTGATCTGATAAGTATTGACGCCTCCAGAATTGCCAATGCCTTTGATAGGGGTACGCCCCAATCCAGCTTCTTTATTAAATTAGATAGACCTGATGAAGGGCAAAAATTAGAATCCGCTCAGAGCGCTATTACTTACTTGCGGGCCCACTTTAATGAGTCAATCGAAACCTTCGATCGCTACAGCCTCATAGAGGCTAAAGACCCTAACCCACCTTGGAATGCGTTGTTTGGTCCAGCCAATTTCCCAGAGATTCCCTCAGCCTTACGCAGAGAATATCTGCTCAATGTTGCCAAAAGACTGAATCGATCTGGCTGGGTTTTATTTGATAAAGATTACAAAGAAATGCAGCGTTTCTTAGAAGACTATGATTCGGTCTACCAAAGAACACAAACTATCGACTTTGGCTACTACACTGCCATTCGATACTCTCCAAGATAATAAGCCTTAAGAAATTTGAATCAGCTACACCTCTCAGCGTGAGCACGCTTTTAAGAAAAATGTGGTCAGCCGTTGAAAGAATGGAGTCCACGATAGCGGCTCTGGTGCGGCAGCAGTTTGTCCATAATTTGATGCCGTATTTGGATTGGAAAGGACGTCAGATGCCAAGGCAATAACTGAATTATTTCTTTCGGGCTCACACAACTGGCTAGCGACGACCTTCAGAAGTACAAATACAAACAACACGAGTCCAATGGTCACAATGAGCTTTCTACTATTCATAGTCGCGCCTCATTTCTGACATTCTCACTATCTATATTAAGAGAGTTCATCAAGCCTCATTAAAAATTGATTCGCTCTTTCTCAACTACGATGGGCCTATTCTTGACATAGGAATGAATAGAGCCAATATATTCTCCTAGCAAACCTATGAAAATAAATAAGAGGCTAAAGAGCAAGAAAATACCAATCACAATAGGCGCCATACCCATGGGAAATGAATCCCAATACAGTAGCTTCATGACAGTGTAAAAAACAGCAACCAGAAAACTCAAAAATCCAATCACTAAGCCGCAAATACTAGCCAAACGAATCGGTACTAGTGAGTGACTGACAATACCTAGCATGGCAATATCAAACAAGGTATAAAAATTGTTCTTCGATATCCCGCGCTCACGCCTTGGCTGAGTAAAAGGAATGGTCTTGATTGGGAAACCCAGCTCGCAGATCAGGCCCCTTAAATAGGGATAGGGATCTGCAATTTTTCTGAGTTGATCCAAGACCATTCGATCATAGAGACCAAAGCCTGTAGCGTCTTTAACCAAGTCCACATTCGCAATCCCATCAAGGATTTGGTAATACAAGCGACGCATCTTATGCACCAAAAAATTGGTCTTACTGCTTGGCTTCACAGCCAATACAATTTTCCAACCTTTTTCCCACTCGGCAATAAATTGTGGAATTAACTCTGGAGGATCCTGTAAATCAGACGCTAGGGTAATCGTCAGATCGCCCTTGGTTTGCATCATGCCCCAATAGGGAGAGCGGATGTGCCCAAAGTTTCGGGTATTCACAATAATTTTGACGCGAGAATCCTGAGCAGCTAACAGCGCTAGCTTTTGAACAGTGTCATCCTCACTAGCATTATCAATAAAGACAAATTCAAATTCATAATTTGTAGTGCTGGAAATGGCACTACAAATGCGACGATACAGTTCGTCGACATTTTCAGACTCGTTATAACAAGGAATCGAAAGACTAACTAGTGTGCTCATGCCAAATCCTAATAATCAGCTACTACTATCTAAAGGTGAAATGTCGGTGCATAAAATAAGAGATCACCGTACTCAATATGATGATTAAACCTTGAGAAAACCAAAATATCCAACCCCATTGCTCTACAAAAAGCCAAATCAAAGCTATTCCTAAAACAGCGCTAAAACCATAAGTCACATAACAACGTAAGTACTCATGCAGCCAGTTTCCAGAACTCTCAAATACAAATAACTTATACCCCAGGAAAGCAACCGTGATGGAAATCACATTAATCATAATCCCGATCACGACAATCGATAAATCATTTTGCAAAAAGTGATACACAAGCAAGCTTAAGGCATAACCAAAGACTGTATTAAACACGCCAACCAATAGATAGCGCCTTGCGGAGTTGCTCATTGAGTGTTTCAGGTTAAGTGTCAGAAGCGGTGACTTTGCCCGCACACCTTAAATATAAGTCCAATTCTTTGCATACTCCATCCAAAGAGCTATATTGTGGCTGATAACCAAACTCAGCCGCCTTTCTATTCAAAGAATAGTAAAGAGGTTTTTTACCAGTGGCATTAGTACCAAATACCCCTGCGACAATTTGGTACTGCAGATTAAATGCTTCTTGGAGCGCTTTTAATAAAGTGGATTTGTCCACAGGCGCCTGGCTATAGCAGTCAATTGCGCAATTGGTTTTAGGGGACGCCAATATGCGATATACCAATTGCGCGAAATCGGAGGGATGCAAAAAATCACGTACTAACTTATCCGCTGAGGTGCTAAATAGATTTTTTTCACTAATAGCTCTGGCAATATCCGTGATTAAAAATCGTGCCGACATGTCTTGGGTGTGACTAAAATAATTAAAGACCCTAATATCGACTATTGGGAACTCTTGAAGCGCCCGATGGCGCTTCTCTGCATGCAATTTAGAGCTTGCATACCAATCTTGAGCTTGTAACTCATTCATGGGAATACGAGTTGGCGTGTTTCCGTCTGCAGGCGCTTCAAAATCTGAGTCATATACCGCACCGCTACTGAGAAAAAGATATCGGCAATCAGGGTGATTTTGCAAATAATGTAAAGCGATATCATCGAACTTTGCAGTGATATCCAAGATAGAGCTACCCATCTCAATTGCTCTAGCCGGGTCGCCAACACCAACAAAATTAATCAGGGCATCAAAGGGCTGTTGACTGTTGATGTTTTCATAATATTCAACCTCATAACGATCTGCAAGATCAGCCTGTTTTAACCACTCTGCCAATACTTCTGGTTGGCGCCCAAATAATACCAAGTCATCACTTTGGTCTTCTGAAAAAGACAGCACCAAGTCTTTAGCAATTTGACTGGAGGCTCCCAGGATGGCTATGCGCATAAAAATAAATATTGAGAGCCAAATGGTATGCGCTTAATGGGCGTTCCAGCGCCAAGTTTTATCTATTGCCTGTTCCAGCGAGCAAGTCTGATGCACACCCAAGTGCTTTGTAGAGTAAGTAAGATCTGGAAATAAGTCATCTTGATGTGCTATAGGCAATGGTGATGTATTAAAACTCAAACGGGGCTTTAATGAGGTTTTCTCACAGATCAACTGAATAAGATCAGAGTGCGTTATTGGTGTCGCACTACCTAGGTTATAAACACCGCCATTTTGACCGCTGACCAAAGCAACCAATACCCACCAAGCTACATCACTGCCATATAAATAACTGCGTTGCGCACTGCCATCGCCATGAATGCGGATATCCCGGCCAGTAATAGCATCATTCAAAAAACTATTAATAGCCCAAGGACGATCTAACTCTTGATAAGGCCCCACAAAGGTAAAGGGTCTCATGACACTAATTGGCAAGCGAAATTGACTGCGATAAATGGCGGACAAACTCTCTGAAGCACGCTTTGAGTCGACATAGACCTGGTGCAATTGACCAGAGCTGAGCGGAAAGCTATCTGTCTCCGTAATGGCTCCAGGGCGATTTGGCGAGCCATTGACTAAGCATGAGCTCACATTGAGAAAGCGCTCTAATTGAGTTAGTTGATTTGCCGCATCGAGTGCATTAGCAGTTCCCAATACTGTTGTTTGCTGAACGCGCCAAGGGTCAGAAGCATGTATACGGTTATCGGGAATCCCTGCAGCATGAATAATGAAATGGGTCCCTTGCTCAAACTCAAATGGTGAGCGCACATCTTGCGTTTTTAAAAAAATATCTTTGCGAGTGCTTAGATGGGGATATTTCTTAGCCCATGAGGCCGTATTTCGGGCATACAAATCCAATGTAATGCCAAGCTTGTATTCATCATTAAGGGCAGCCACCATCTCTGCAATCCAAGAGCCCATAAAACCGGTGCCCCCAGTCACTGCAATACGCTTTGAATTCAGTTGGGCCCTTACCTGCGGTTGATTAGCGCTGGCAATGATGCAATCCTGATATAGCTCAGCAAAACGATGATCTAAAGTAGCTGAATTAGATGACATTTAGCCCTTCCTATTTTCATTTTTTGCTGCAATTTCTTGGGCAACTTCAATAATTAAGCTTTCTTGACCTGCAACTGCGTTGCGCTTACCAAGAGCAAAGAAAATATCACGCGGGTCTACTTTGTAATCTTGTGCAGTTCGAGTGACCTGCTTAGAAAACCCTGAAAATACCCCGGCCAACCCACTAACAATCGAAATCGGCGAGCTAAATGGGGCAATCGGATTAAATTCTTTTTCCGCCAAATCGGCTGCATCTAAAATTTTATAAAGATCAATTCCCGTTTCAAAACCAAGCCGCTCAAGTACCGCCACCAACACCTCTAACTGGGTATTGCCGGCGCCAGCACCAAAACCACGAATACTACCGTCCAAGATAGAGGCGCCAGCATTGACAGCAGCAACCGAGTTAATTACAGCCATGCCCAGATTATTGTGCCCATGAAAGCCCACGGGAATGTTTAAACCATTGACCAGCGTTGAAATTCTCTCCGTAACATCGTCAGGAAAGTAGGCTCCCGCAGAATCCATAATCACAATGGCCTCCGCGCCATATGATTCCATCTTTTTAGCCTCTTCCAACAACACCGCTGGCGTTGCCATATGGCTCATCATCAGCACGCCATAAGCTTCTTTGCCCGCATTTCTAGCGTACTCGATGTGGCGACCAGTGATATCGGCCTCTGTGCAGTGTGACCCGACACGAAAAATATCCACACCTAAATCTACCGCTTTTGCCAAATCGTTTTTAATCGTGCAAAACCCTGGGATCAGATGAATAGCTAGCCGCGTCTTCACCAAATTTTCCCGTGAAACCGATAAAATTTCGTCGTCACTTAACTTGCACTCACCTACCAACATAGACGATGCCCCTAAGCCATTGCCATGGCCTACTTCGACAATGGGAACCCCTGCTGCTTCTGCCGCTTTGCAGTAAGCAATAAAACTTTCGCGACTAAGCTGATGTCTTACGGCGTGATTGCCATCTCGCAAGGTGGGATCAGAAATCAGTATTTTCTTATTCATTTGATAAATTCCCTGATTGACGGGATTGGGCAATTAACTCAGCCATTGAGATTGCAGCGCAATTAATAATATCTAAATTTCCAGCATATTGCGGTAAATAATCCCCAGCACCAAGCACCTTAATAGTGGTGATGATACGGTCGCCATCTAAGGTAGGTTGAACAATTAACTGATAGCCAGGTACATATTGACTAATTTTTTCTACCATTTTTAATACAGATGCACGAATCTGTGCAATATCAGGATTAATAATCTTGGCATAGATGGTTGTTTGCATATCAATCGGCGGCACGGCAGGATTTAAAATTAAAATTGCTTTCGTTTTTTTAGCGCCTGAAAATTTTTGCAAAGCGGCCTCGGTCGTCTCCACATATTCATCTAGGTTGTGACGAGTTGCAGGTCCAGCACTACGTGAAGCAATGCTAGAGGCTACTTCAATATACTCAATTTCCGAATGCACTTGCGATATTGCATACGCAATTGGAATAGATACTTGACCTCCGCAAGTAATCATATTGATATTGCGAGCGCCCTCGCTCACGCACTCCCCTGCATTGATGGCCGGTACACACAAAACGCCTAATTTTGCAGGCGTCATATCAATCACAGTCTTGCCCAATTTTTTCAATATCGCCCAATGCTCTACTTGTGCTTGTGCAGAGGTGCAATCAAAGACCAAATCACAAATCTCAGGATGATTCACAATGGCCTCGATCCCACGATCGGAGATGGGGACACCTAAAGTATTGGCGCGCTTCATGCCTAATGAGTTTAAATTTCTGCCTGCAAATAAAGTGCAAGTGATGAAATCAGAACGCATCGATTTAATCAGTAAATCGGTCCCAATATTTCCCGATCCAATAATCGCAATTTTTAACTTGCCCAATGACTTCATTACCATCTTTCTATCCAGAACGATTTTTTAGCTAAGTGGCTCATAGCGCTTTTGACTTCTCATGCATACCAATCAGCATTGCTTGCTCCACCACCTCACGAGATAACAGTGGCGACAGATCTTCAAGGGGTGGTGAAACCAGTGAACCATCTTCTTTTACCACCAAGGATAATTTCGGTGAAAAAAGTTGCTCAGAATGCATTAATACTTCGCAAATCACCGGGCCTTTTGCTGCTTGCACCTGTGCGAGGACCTCATCGCACTCCTCCCAACGATTAATTTGGAAGGTGGGCATGTCAAAGGCAGTACCAATCTTGGAAAAATCTGGGCAAGAAATCCCCGATGCTTTATCTGTACCTACATAAGTGCTTTTAAATAAGGCATTTTGAGTATGCTTAATCATCAAATACCCATCATTATTAAAAATGAAGATTTTGATCGGTAACTGGTGATGAGCGACCGTTTGCAATTCTTGTAAGTTCAGCATCATGCCGCCATCACAATTAAGGCACATGACCTCACCTCGGTCTAAGGCGAACGATGCACCAATAGCTGCCGGTAAACCAAAGCCCATTTCACCCAATCCAGTTGAAGTCATTAAGCGTTGGCCAGGCTTCATATGTAAAACCTGATGTCCACATAAGAGTGCCGTACCCATATCTGTTACTACCACTTGATCGGTCTTAAAAAATTGATTTAAATGCTGCATAAAACGATAAGAATTCATAAAGCCTTCTTTATCGTCATGCTCTGCACCAACCCATGGAAATTGCTCGCGGTAATCATCGCATTGCTTGATCCAATCCAATTTCCGGGGGATAACTAGGTCTTCCAACTCCTTTGATAAAGCATGCATGAAATATTTTGCATCACAAACAATACTAGAGCGTATACGTGCATGATGCTTCTTAGCCTCTTGCTCATCGATATCGACAACATCAATTGTTGCGGCCCGAGCCAATTCCGAAAGGTCGTAACCAATTTGAGGAATCGCTAAGCGGGTGCCAATAGCCAAAATGTAGTCACAATTTTGCAAGATAAAATTGGCAGAGCGTTGCCCATACACTCCAGCGCGACCGTATACCAGAGGATGCCCAGAGTCGACCATGTCAATTCCGGCCCATGAAACCAAAGCCGGTACACCTAATTGATCTAGCAGTGGCTCAATCAATTGCTCAGCACCAGCCAAACGAATACCATGACCCAACCATAACAGTGGACGCTTTGCTTTCAATAAAGCATCGGCCACAGACTTAGTTTGCTCTACCAACTCCGCACCAGAATAATCTTTAGGCGGTGGCGCTACAAATGCAATGGATTCTTCGCGAGTAATTCGATTGGATTGAATATCCATCGGAATTTCAATCCAGCAGGGGCCTGGACGTTGATCTAACGCTATATGAGCCGCTTTCTGAATTTCATATACTGCCCGCTCTGGTTCGGTGACTCGATTGGCATACTTTGTAATCTGGCGCACCATGCCTACTGAGTCATATCCCTGAACACCCCACATCCGCAATGTATTTTCAGGTTTGGTAAATTTTGAATTTTCATTGCCGCCAATGATGATGCCTGGAATAGAATCTGCCCAAGCCGACAACACACCAGTTACGCCATTAGCAACGCCAGCACCGGTTGTAAGTAAACAAGCGGCCAATCTTCCGCTGGTTCGGTAATACGTTTGCATTGCCATGGTGGCAGCTTGCTCATGATGAATGCAGACAATTTCCGTAAATCCACGCTTTGCAATCGCCTCAAATAAATGCACATTGCCAGCACCAACCATGCCAAACGCATGCCTAATATCGAGCTGCTCCAGCGCCTCCGCAATTAAATCACTTACTTTTATCTTATCGTTCATTGGCAATATGCTTAGTTAAAAATTCACACCCAAATAGGTTTCTATCTGGACTACTGCATACTCCAGCATCTCTTTTGTGAGCGCAGGCTGTACCCCAATCCAGAAGGTATTGTTCATCACGATATCGGTATTGGTCAGCTCACCGCTGATACGGTATTTAGCGTTGGCCATATAAGGCTGTCTTGTCAGGTTGCCAGCAAAGAGCAGACGAGTACCAATCTTATGCTGATCTAAGTAGGTTGTCAGATCTACGCGAGAAACAGGGCATTCCTTTTTCAAGGTGATCGGAAAACCAAACCATGAGGGATCGGAATCTTCAGTTGCCTCGGGTAACTGCAAAAACTCCTCGCAGGATTTAAGTCTCTCTTTTAAGAAGGCAAAATTATCCTTTCGAGCTTGAATAAATGCCGGCGCTTTTTCTAGCTGAGCCAATGCGCAAGCAGCTTGCATATCGGTAATCTTCAGGTTGTATCCCAAATGGCTATAGGTGTACTTGTGATCATAACCAAACGGTAAATCACCTAACTGCCACCCAAAACGTTTTGAGCAGGTATTGTCTTTCCCAGGAGGGCAATAGCAATCTCTACCCCAATCTCGAAAACTCTCGGCAATTTGTTTGAGCTCATGGTTATTGGTAAAGACAGCGCCGCCCTCACCCATGGTGATGTGATGGGCTGGATAAAAACTTAAAGTGCCAATATCACCAAAGGTGCCCACCATTTGACCTTTATAAGTGGTGCCCAAGGCATCACAGCAATCTTCTACCAGCCAAAGATTGTGCTTCTTGCAAAGCGCCGTAACAACATCCAAATTAAATGGATTGCCTAAAGAGTGCGCCAACATAATGGCTTTGGTTTTGGGGCTAAGCGCCGCTTCAATTTTGGAAGCATCAATATTGTGGGTGATGGGATCGACATCGACAAACACAGGTACTGCGCCAAATTGAATAATGGGATTGACGGTAGTTGGAAAGCCAGCCGCTACGCCAATCACCTCATCACCTTGCTTGATCGCTCGCTCACCCAATTTAGGCGAGGTCAATGCAGAAAAAGCGACCAAGTTCGCAGAAGAACCAGAGTTCACAGTAATAGCGTATTTCACACCGATAAATTGCGCTAATTTTTTCTCAAACAAATCATTAAAGCGACCCGTGGTTAGCCAACCATCCAAGGAAGCCTCCACCATATTTTGCAACTCAGTAGTACCAATCAGTTTGCCAGAGGGAGGCACTACCGTTTGACCCGGAACAAAGGCTTTGGGAGTGAACTCTAAGTCAGAATATTCTTTCACCAACTCTAAAATTTGTTTGCGAATTTTGTCTTTAGCAAACTGATTAGCTGGAATAGTCGTTTCGGTCATAAATACAATTCTTTAAAAAATGTTGTCACTAATATTGAAATCAATAGAAAAAAATCAAGGTTAATCAATCAGGCTTATGGGAATGGTTATAAGCTTGAATTTGCTCTCGCATGACGCTCGATACATCACCACTACTCTGAAATACACCCTGCCACTGCACAATCGCTTCAATGGCTTTTTCTAAAGACCAGCGCGCATTCCAAACTAACTCTTGGCGCGCTTTTGAGCAATCGAGCTTTAAAAAATGGGCTTCATGTGGCGCCGGTTGGCCATCTTGCTGCCACGATGCAGCACTACCCCACTGATTGATGAGTAACTCAATGACTTCTTGGACAGAACGCGCATCAGCATCATTTGGACCAAAGTTCCAAGCGCCATTAAAGGCACTACCCTTTTCATATAAGGCTTGTGCCAATACCAAGTATCCCGATAAGGGTTCTAAAACATGCTGCCATGGTCGCGTAGCGGAAGGATTGCGAATCATTAATGGCAATCCAGATTCAAATGCGGCAATCGCATCTGGTATCAGGCGATCTGCTGACCAATCTCCGCCGCCAATCACATTACCCGCACGGGCTGATGCAATCGCAACACCATGCTTGGCATACTCTTTTTCAGAAAAAAAAGATTGGCGATAACTAGCAGTAACCAACTCAGCACAGCCCTTACTGTTGCTATACGGATCATAGCCACCCATGGGTTCGTTCTCGCGATAGCCCCAGACCCACTCTTTGTTCTCGTAACATTTATCGGTAGTTACCATCACCGCAGCCTTCACAGAGCTACAAGAGCGAATGGCTTCTAATACATGCACTGTTCCCATGACATTGGTTGCATAAGTCTCCACGGGATTGACGTACGAATAACGCACCAAAGGTTGGGCCGCCATATGAATCACAATATCAGGGCTAGCCAATTGCATGGCATTGCGCAAATCATCCAAATTGCGAATATCACCAATATGCGATTGCTTACATAAAGCAGCCACACCAGCCGCTTCAAAAAGATTGGGGGTGGTATTGGGCGCCAGAGAAAAACCCGTGACCTTTGCGCCCATAAAAGAGAGCCAGACTGTGAGCCAACCACCCTTAAAACCTGTGTGGCCCGTCAGAAAGACTTTCTTACCCGACCAGAACTGCGGATCAACTTGTCCACGCATATTCAAACTCATTGCCAACTTTTCCAAGGGGCCTTGCCGCTAGCCCAAAGGTCTTCAAGAGTGGTTTTATCACGCAAGGTATCCATAGGACGCCAAAAACCTGAATGAAAAAAGGATTCGAGTTGACCTTGCTGAGCTAAAGACTCCAGGGGTTCTTTTTCCCAGAGGGTGGCATCTGAGGCAATCAAATCCAATACCTTGGGATTGAGCACAAAAAATCCGCCATTAATCCAGCCGCCATCCCCTTGTGGCTTTTCAATAAAAGCCTTGACCGTAGTGCCATCAATCTCCAGAGCGCCAAAACGCCCTGGTGGCTGAACTGCTGTCATTGTGGCCAATTTGCCATGTTGCTTATGAAAGGCAATTGAGGCTGCAATATCCACCGAGCCAACGCCATCACCATAGGTCATGCAAAAGTCATCATCCAAATAATCCGCGACGCGTTTTAGTCGTCCACCTGTTTGCGTATTTTCGCCAGTATCAATGAGGGTGATTTTCCAAGGCTCGGCTTTTTTCTGGTGTACTTCGATGGAGTTATGACTCATATCGATAGTGACGTCAGACATATGCAGGAAATAATTGGCAAAATACTCTTTAATCATGTAGCCCTTGTAGCCGCAGCAAATGACAAAATCGTTAATGCCATGAGCTGAGTACATTTTGAGTATGTGCCACAAAATAGGCATGCCACCAATCTCAATCATAGGCTTTGGGCGAAGCGTGCTTTCCTCGCTAATCCGGGTGCCAAGACCGCCTGCCAAAATCACTGCTTTCATACATTGCCTTTAACGCGAGAATTGAGCCAATAGATGGCTTATTTTCTCAGAAAAAATAATGGTTTACCGAACAATGGACTTTAAATGATGCCCCTGTCGGCAGGCTGAAATGATTGCAAAAAAAGGGCTTCCCAATAAGAGGAGCGCAAAGAGCAACTCAAGCCTTAAATCAGGCCTTAGAGCTCAGAATTTAGGGATTTTCTTTAAATCTGCCTGAATAGTGGCGCCATATTGGGCATTAAGACCAATAATGGAGCGCAGTGGCACATGCTCTTTTTCAGAGAACCACACCTCAAAAGTGGCCGTGTCCTCTTTTGAGGTGGTCTTGTAATAGCGTATTGCCTTTACCTTACCACCATCAAAGGGAAAATCCCAAACTTCTCCCCTCACCAAGGTGTAGGACTTTAATGAACGCCCGTCCGTTACCGGCAGCACGATAGATTTTGCGGGCAGATCGCGACCCATAAATTGATAGCCAACAGTGAGCATATCCAATAGGTGCCCGCCATAAGGAGCGCTTCCTATTGGCGGAGTTCGAGACGAGACTTTGTAAAAATTGAGAACACTCTTTTCTACTTTTGCGATCAGCAAATCTGTGTTGCCGCGCTTTTCTTGATAGGTATTGGTTAATAGGCCGTCTTTGCTAACAGAGCCTACTGAATCTCTGATTAACTTTTGATCAGACAGCGCTGTTGAGAGGACTGCACCAAGTGTGCCGGTGGAATTAATGTGATATTGATCTTTGCGAATATCGACCTTATCTACTAGCGTAGCCACCTGCATCGAACCCTTCACCAAACTCAATACCTGCTCATATGGGCTAGGTGCCTCACCAGATTGTTTTAGGTAAGCAGCGCGCTTAGCGGGATCAGCAGTAATTTTAAGATCGTATTCAAACTGGGTAGTTTGAGCATGTACGCTAAATCCTAATACGGATAAAACAAGCAAAGCACTGATGCGTAAGCTTGCGCTAAGGGTGTGAGCATTTTTCATGCTCTCATTTTATAAAATATTCAAAAAATAGGGGTAAGCGACATCAGGTGCACTGGTCATAGCTTGCCACCCCGCAGCCAAACTGGCTGCGGGGGCAATCTAAATCGATTGTTAAAGAGCATTCACCGCCTCTCATCTGAGATGCGATATGTACTACGGTTACCCCGCTTTAAAATAAAAAATGGGGTAATCCAAAAATTCTAAGCAGTTGATTGCTTTGAATTTTTGCTCATTTCGTTTTATGTATTTCCCGTTTGATACGCCTTACCTTGCATCAGACTCAAATCACCTGGCAGTGTTACCAAATACAGGTTGCTCTTTCGAAAGCGAATCAGCTTGTCGAGCATGCTATGGGTATGATTGCGCTCCTTTAAGAGTAATTGATCGTCATATTCTAGTTTTCGCATTTCGGTGCGCTGTAAAAAGAACCACGACTCCAGCCAGACCCGAATGTCCGGTTTGAAACCCTCAAAGTGGGCTACGTAATACAAATACTGAGAAAACTTCTCCAATAATTGGGTCAGTTTTTGGGGGTTTTGCTGCCAAGGTAAATTCAGATCTTTACCAGTGTTTGTAAAAATTGGAGTTGAGCCCGGATTTTTTGTGATGAGCCACTCCGATAAGGCCTCAAACAAATCAGGATATTGGCGCCACACCATGTTGAAATTGGCAATCCCCTTGGCGTTACTTTGCAAATGGGCGTACTGTGATAAAGCCCGCTTGGCACGCGCCTCTTCCCGTTGGGTAATGTTGTATTTCAAATCCATCAGGTAATCTGGGGCGCAGCTCCAATAGCACTCGTCTAGAC
>Ga0118677_10009707_pt1 | contig 14940 bp, 15 predicted proteins | sample AliMusrvi5mmetaG_FD_86154 | JGI IMG/M metagenome (GOLD analysis project Ga0118677, IMG submission 86154)
TTCCTGGTGCGCGGCATGGCCCAGGTTTCAATGAACCTGACGGACTTTGAGCAGACGCCGATTCACCGGGTTTTTGAATTTGTGCGGCGCGAGGCGGAACGCTACGGCGCGACCGCAGTTTCAAGCGAGATCGTGGGTCTGATTCCGAAGCTGGCGCTGGAGCAGGCTGCGGAGTGGTTCCTGCAGGTGGAAAATTTCGACTCCTCGCTGATTTTGGAGAACCGGCTGGCGGCGGCGATGAGCGACAAGGGCGGGAGCAGCCTGCGCGCCGGGGTCGAGACGTTTATAGATCGACTTGCGGCACCGACAGCGACCCCCGGCGGGGGCAGCGCTGCCGCGGCCGTTGGAGCCATGGCAGCAGGGCTGGCGGAGATGTGCGCGGCCATGTCGCGCAGCAAGAAAACCTATGCGCAGCATGAGGTCGTGCTTGGCGAAGCCGTGGCACGGCTGGCGCAACTGCGCGAGGAGTTGAAGGGGGCGATCGACGCTGATTCCGCTTCATATAACGAGGTGATGAAGGCTTACAAGCTGCCGAAGGAGTCACCAGAGCGGGCGCGCGCCATTACGGCCGGGCTGAAACTGGCGACGGGCGTGCCCCTGGGCGTGGCGGAGCGGGTTGCCGAAGTGAGCCGGATTGCCGCCGGGCTGAAGCCTATTACCAGCCCGGGGATGATTTCGGACCTGACGACAGGAATGGCGCTGGCGAAAGCTGCGCTGGAGAGCGCGCTTGCCAATGTTCAAGTGAACCTGGACGCGATCAAGCATGAGACAGCCGAGGACGAGGCTTTCGCGAGCCTAACGCGAAAGAAGGCAGCGGGGCTGATCACTCAGGCTTAGTCCTCCAGGCAGACCAGGAAACCCTTCAAAGATAAAACCGGGACGCTTGGACCCAATGACGCTGCATTTGCATCAGATTACTTAAGCATCGGTTCAAATCGCGGAGTCTTCCCTTGCTTTTGAAGGAGTCCTATTGAAGCTGCATTTTGCCACCCTTGTCGCGCTTGGCGCCGCGCTTCCCGCAGCCCTGGCCCAGGGTAACTACGAGATTCAGGTTTACGCCGCAGATACGGTGGCCCCGCGCACGACCATGGTGGAATTGCACTCGAACTTCACCGCCGACGGCGAGCGCTACATGATCGATGGCGTCGAACCGACCCATCACGCCGAGCACGAAACGATCGAGATCACGCAAGGCATTAACGCATGGTCGGAGGTGGGGTTCTACCTGTTCACAAGTGAGACCAGCGCATACGGCGTGCAGTGGGTGGGCGACCACATACGGCCCCGGGTAAAGGCGCCTGACCGTTGGCATTGGCCGGTGGGCGCCAGCCTTTCGATGGAAATCGGCTACCAGCGCGCTGTCTTCTCGCCCGATACATGGACCTGGGAGATACGGCCGATTGTGGACAAGCAGATGGGCCGTTGGTATTTCGCCGTGAACCCGGCGCTGGAGCGCACCTGGCATGGACCAGGGGTGGCTTCGGGGGTGGACTTTGCGCCTGGGGCAAAGATCAGCTACGACATTACCAAGAAGGTGGCCGGCGGGCTGGAATACTACGCCGATTACGGAAGCATCGCGAATATCGCCAGCCTGCACGACCAGCAGCAACAGATCTTCTCTGCGATTGATCTGAATGTTTCGCCGGATTGGGAGATCAATTTTGGGGTGGGGATTGGACCCACGGCGGCAACGGATCACTGGATTGTGAAGGGGATAATTGGTCGGAGATTCAGTTGGCCGAAGAAGAAGTGACGGATCGGCGATGGTTGCTCAAGCTACATTCGCTCCTGATGAACGGGGCCGATTGAGCATTTTGGTATCCCAGGTCTCAAGATCGAGACCTGGGGCACCCAGCTTCTTTGCAACAAATCCATAGAACCTGACTAGCCCACTAGTTCAAGCGCCCGGATGGTCTCCTTGCGCACGGTTAGGCGCTCAACCAGCTCGGTGCGCACTTCATAGCCGCGGCCTGGCGTATCCGGCACTGCAATTTCGCCCGCGGAAGAGACTTTGACCTCCGGCTCGATAATGTCCTCGGCCCAATAACGAGCCGAGGCCGAGACATCGCCCGGGAGCGTGAAGTTTTCAAGAGTTGACAGGGCGATGTTGTGCGAGCGGCCGATGCCGGTCTCTAGCATTCCACCGCACCAGACTGGAATTCCGCGTTCCTGGGCGGCGTTGTGCACGGCGATGGCTTCGGAGAATCCGCCTACCCGGCCGAGCTTGATGTTGATGATCCTGCACGACTCCATCTCGATGGCAGCCAGTGCGTCGCGGCGGTTGTGGATGGATTCATCGAGACATATGGGCGTTTTGAGGCGCTTTTGCAGCATGGAGTGGTAGTAGAAATCGTCGTGCCACAGGGGCTGCTCGATCATCAGCAGGTCAAAGGCGTCGAACAAGACCAGGTGGTCCGCGTCGCCGAGCCGGTAAGCGGAGTTGGCATCGCAACTGAGCATGATGTCGGGCCAGCGGGTGCGAACCTTGGCAAAGACTTCCACGTCCCAGCCCGGCTTGCACTTGAGCTTGATGCGCTGATAGCCGGCGGCCAGTTCTTTCTCGATGACGGCCATAAGCTCTGGAATTGAGGGCTGGATGCCGAGGGAGACGCCGCAGGGGACCACTTCGCGCTCCCCGCCCAGCAATTGGTAAAGCGGGACGGCTTCGCGCTGGGCCTCGATATCCCAGATGGCATTTTCAAGCGTGGCCTTGGCCATGCGGTTGCCGCGAACCCGGCGAAAGATGTTCGGGCACTCGCCTCCGTGCTGAGGCGGCTGGGCGGCAAGCATGGGGCCCAACTCGTTCACGATGACGGCCCACGCGCTGTCAGTGGATTCGGGAGAGAAGAACGGATGCTCGCCGGCGGTGCACTCGCCCCAACCGGTGAGCCCTTCCGACTGGATTTCAGCAAGAATCACGCGGCGGTTGCGGGTGACGCCAAAGCTGGTCTCAAAGGGACGCACCAGGGGGATGTGCAGTTCGCGCAGAATAATTGCATCGATTCGCATAGGTTTTTGGTTTCCTTGGGAGGTGCTTTGAGAGATCAATCCAGCCCCGGTTGGGGTTGAGGACCCAATTGGAAGATTCCATTGCCTTCAGAATCCCTTACGAAGCCAAGTACGGCCAACCCTCGTGAAAATGCCTGTAGAAACTTGCCGCGGTTTTCCAGTTGCAGGGCCAAGGCGCGCTCCCGGCCGGTTTCGGTTGCTTTCCACTCGTAGATGGAAGCCGGGACAAGAATTTCTTCCTCAATGCTGTTTTCGTTCAATCGATTGTCCGCGCACCGGCCTTCCAGGATTTCCTTGACCTTAGGGGAATCGAGCTGCCACTCGGCCACCAGCCGGTCAGTGGGCAGGCCACCCTGCAGACGAGATGATGATACCCCATAGAAATCCACCTGGTAGCTGCGAACGACGGCTCCCAATTTCTGGATATTGAGAAAGGCGTTCTTGATTTCCAGCGGATCAAAGGTCCATTCCATATACCGGATGCCGCGCGAAAGGGCCTCCAGGCGCTGTTCCAGCTTGAGCCGGGTGCCAAGGCCTCGGTTGCGATAATCCTCGCGCACGGCCAGCATGTGGGAGTGCAGATAGGGTTGAGGCTCTCCACTTCCCGTCTTCACCCCGGGGAGCGAGAACACGAAGCCGATCATGGAATTGGGGCCGCCGCAAGGCGGGGTAGCAGGAATCTCAGTGTCAAAGGCGCCGAGGACCTGTCCGCCGATTTTCTGGGCCACGCGAAAGGTCTTGCGGCGGATGACGTCGCCCTCTTCATATCCCCAGGTTTCGATTTCCATGCGGACGCAGGCATCCAACTCGTCAAAACCAGCGCAGGGACGGATGAGAATCATGCGCCCGCCTCCGGCTGCGCCAGCTTCTGCTTGGCCTGCGCCCAAAGCGCCTCCAACTCATCGGGGGCCAGTTGCTCAAGCGGCCGCGCGGAGGCTTTCTCCATTTCGTGAAAGCGCTGACGGAAACGCAGATTGCAGCCGCGCAGCGCCATCTCAGCGTCGACTCCAAGGTGGCGGCCCAGGTTGACTACGGTGAAGAGCAGATCGCCCAGTTCAGCTTCAACGGCAGGCTTGCGGGCGGGATCGTCGGAGGCAGCTTCGGCTTCGAGCTCCGCTGTCTCCTCAACCACCTTGGGCAGCAGATCGCGCCAGTGCTTCCAGTCGAAGCCGGCTTTCTGGGCCTTGGAGCCGAGCTTGGCAGCCTCGGCCAGCGCGGGCATGGCACGCTGAACGCTGTCGAGCCGCGAGGGCGGCTCTGCGTCTGCAGTGGGCAGTGTCTGCGAGGTGCGCTTCTCCGCCAGCTTGATCTCATCCCAGTTGCGGAGCACGGCGCCGGAAGAGCCGGCGATGTCGGCATCAACGTGGGCCAGGTTTCCGGCGGCGCGGGATGCCTCTTCGCCAAAGACGTGAGGGTGGCGGCGAATCAGTTTTCGATTGAGGTGGTCGAGCGTGTCGGCGATGGTGAAATGGCCTTCGTTGGAGGCGATCTCGGCGTAGAAGAGCACCTGGAGCAGCAGGTCGCCCAGTTCCTCGGCCAGGTGCGGAAAGTCGCGACGCTCGATGGCGTCAAAGACTTCGTAGACTTCTTCAAGGGTGTACTTGCGGATGGAATTGAAGGACTGCTCGCGGTCCCAGGGACAGCCATCGGGAGCGCGCAGCCGGGCCATGATTTCGACCGACTGCTGAAACAAGGCCGCCGCCCGCGCCGGATCGGTTGCATGCTGGGGCGCCGGAATTTGTGCGGTGGAGCTTTCTGACGGAAGGTCCATGCATGACCAGTCTACCTTGAGGGGGCCGGGCAGCAATTCCTTCCGCTATAATCGCCCGATCGACGGGGGTATAGCATTTTCAGGTATGCCGACGGACCGGGAACTGTGCGACGAACTGGCTTGCTACACGCTGGCACACGCCGATCCCGCATTTCTGCATCAGCATGTCATGGATGCGTTTGCCGCGCAGAACGCGGACGAGACTTGCAGGCCGATTGGAGTGTGGTTTGCGTTGGTGGGCTTGTACCTGTTTATCGAGAAAGGCTTCACCGGAAGACAGGTACAGCGAATTCACATGCAGCTTGCCAACCGGCGCAAGCAGTGGCCGCGATTGACGCCGCCGCAGGACCGAGGGAAGCTAACTGTCTCCGCAGTGCTGGCGGCCCTGCCGGGGCCGGAGCGAGACGCGAAGATTCGCGAGTGGTGCGGCTCGGTCTGGGGGGCGTGGGGAGCGGTCCGCGATCAAATCAAGGAGCGTGTAAAGGCAGAGTTGAATATCGTTTGAACGCAACGCCGACCACCCGGTCAAGACCGTATACTCAATGACGCCAATGATTCGCACGCTGGTAACCATTTTTGCGGGACTTCTGGGGCTGGCCTTCGGCAGCTTTCTGAACGTGTGCCTGAGCAGGTGGCCGGAGAGCGAGAGCATCGTGCACCCGCGGTCGCATTGCCGCGACTGTGACCACACGTTGGCATGGTGGGAGAATGTGCCGCTGGTCAGTTGGCTGGCGCTGCGCGGGCGGTGCCGGGGCTGCAAGTCAGGGATCGGCTGGCGGTACCCGCTGGTGGAACTGGCGATCGGAGTTCTGTGGGCAGATTCCGCATGGCGCGCGTTCTCCCTGCTTCTGGATCTTGGCCTGGATTTTGGCAGTTCAGACGCGTACAAGACCTTGATTTTCGCGCTTGGTTCGATGATCTTGTATTGGCTGCTGGTAGCCCTGGCGGTGCTCGACATGGAAAATCTATGGCTTCCCGATTGGCTTACGCTTCCAGGCACTCTGACGGGGTTTCTGTTAACCCTGCTGCAATTCGGCTTGACGTCGAGTTCTGTTTTCAACAAATACGGCGCTTTTGGGGTTCAGCCGCGTCTGCTTTCCTGGTTTGCGCTGCAGTGGATTCTGGGAATGCTGGCCGCCGCAGGACTGATACTGCTGATCCGTTGGACCTACTGGCTGGTTCGCCGCCGGGAGGGGCTGGGGCTGGGCGATGCGAAGTTGATGGCTCTGTTGGCCGCCTGGCTGGGGCTGCCTGGCGCCCTGCTGGCGTTCGCACTGGGAATCGTGCTGGGAGCGGTAGTTGCCATTGGTCTGCTGGCCGCGCCACGCACCTATGCAGACGCTGCGGCCTGGGCCCTGACGAAACTGCCGCTGGGGACGTTCCTCTGTATTGGCGGGATCGCGTGCGGCCTGTGGGGGCAGCAAATCATGGCCATGTATCTGCGTCTAGCCGGATTTTGAAAGGGGCCTGAGCCTCAGAGCAGTGCTTAATCTTCAATGCCAGCGGCCGGGGCAACCTGTTCCCGAAGCGGTTTTGGCTGTGCTGTCGCGACAGCGCGCCTTCGCGCCAGGCGGATGCACTTCTCGAATTGACGCCGGTGATGGCGAATATGGACCGCGTGATAGACACGCCACTCCTCCACCCGAAGCGGACCGTACATGCCGTGGTAGCCGCAGGGACGCAAACCGAAACGGATGCGGCATTCAGACAGGACCTTATTCAAAGCTTCGGCTTCGGCAAGCAGGCGCTCTGCCAGCGTCTTTCCATCCTGGGGAACAAAACGAGTGGGCCGCAACGACAGGGTGGTTGAAACTCCCTCAGACATCGAGCCGAACATGCAAACCTGAACCTTGAGAATCCACTGCAGCCAACTGGCGCTGGAGACGGGAGAGTCCCCACTTTTAAGCCGCCTCTCAAGTTCCTGTCGAGACGACTGGAATGCGAGGATCAGATGCTCCACAACCTGCTGGCCGCACCAGCGATGCATTTCCAGATCAGGAGACACCTGGGCTTCGTTCAGGCTTACAGCCGCGACCTGTTCGACCAGAGGATAAACGGCTTTCGCAAGAACCGGATGCATATTCCCTTTCGGACGGTCGGCGAAGGTTCAAGAACCATCTACGCCATGCGCCCAGACAACACACTCAGAAAGAATAAGCCATCCCGTTGCCAGGTTCTTAGCTTATCGACCGAAAGCTTTGAAACTGGGATAATTCTACCCTGAAAATCAGGAATGAAATGTCTGGTTAAGCCCTATTGCGGGGGAATGGGAGTTTTGCCTGATCCCGTGTTGGATGCCGCCGCGAGGGCCGGGTCTTTCAGCGCCTTGCGCGCCTGCTTTCCATGCTTGCCGTCCGGATCGTACTCGAGCAGTTTTTCATAGTGTTCCCGCGCTTTGGCAAACTGGCCCAGGTTGCGCTCGGCCTCGGCCATTCCCCAGTAGACTTCCGGTTCTTCCGGGTCCAGAACCATTGCTGATTCAAAGCGTGAGAGCGCCGCTTTCCAGTTCTTCTGATCCAGGTAGTAGCTGCCCACTTCGACGTCGCTTTTCGCAGTTTCCTGGTGGGTAACTTCCTCTTCCTTCTCTTTGGCTCCATGCCTCTTCCGCTTTTCAGGCTCGGCGCTGTCGGACGGGGGCAGCAGGCTGTCAATGTTCTTCAGGCTGGAACTCGAGTCGTCCCCTTGTGCGCTTTCCGCCGCCGGGGCAGGGTCGTCGGGGCTGCGAACCGGATCGGTATCGTCTCCGGGAAGCGCGGCCGCCATGCCGTGCGCTCCCTCGCCGCTGCCATCGTAGGTGCCGGGAGGGAGCGACGGCGCGGTGGTGGATGGCATGACGGGGACCGTGCTTGTGTCTTCAGGGAATGGATTGGCGCTGGATGCCGGCGCGGCGCCCTGGGGCTTCTGGGAATCGGAGGCCGCAGGAGCCTGGGCTCGGACCCCATATGCCGCGGCCAGGCAGCCAACAAGAATTAACGCTCTGGAGAGTTGCCGGATCATTTCCTTCTGCCTCGCCCTTTAATGGGCCCCTTCAATGATACGATGCGGTTCATGCAGCCGGACAGCCTGGGCCGTTCTCAGGCGGAACCGGTCCGCACCTCATCGCCAACCCTACCAAAGGAAAGCATCGCATAATCTTATGGGCCTGATCATCCGCTCTTCCGCCATCCACGCCGCCGGCTGCTACACCACCACTCCGATCCGCAAGGGCGCGCGCGTCACGGAGTATACCGGCCATCGCCTGACCAAGGCGGAGGCCGATACAGCTTATGAAGAGTCGCCCATTACCTACCTGTTTGGACTGGGCGACGGCTCGATCGTCATCGACGGCCATGCGACGGCCATGTTTATCAATCACAGCTGCGACGCCAACTGCGAAACCAGCGAAGAAAACAGCCGGGTCTGGATAAAGGCCATCCGCAACATTGCGGCGGGCGAGGAGATTACCTACGATTACTGTCTCTACGACGGAGGCGACGACGAGGCCCGGTGCAACTGCGGCGCAAAAGAATGCAGGGGCACCATGTATTCGCCGGAAGAAGTACGGCGGCGCAAAGCAGCTGAAAAGAAAGCCCTGATCAAGAAGAAGGGCAAGCGCAAAGCTGGAAAGGGAGCCCGAACGGCAAAGGCGTAGTTTCTGCCTTCCAGCCGCGGAGCCGAGCAAAGCTCTGCGGATTTCCACCCCACACCGACCAGCCCGGAACGATACAATCGCACCTGTAGCGCCTTGTTTTCAGGCGCATCAGGGAGCGGGTCCAACTATGGGCTACCAGGTTCTGGCCAGGAAGTATCGTCCGCAACGCTTCGCCGACGTGGCTGGGCAGGATCACGTTACCCGGACGCTGCTTAACGCGCTGAGCCAGGACCGCATTGCCCACGGCTACATATTCTCGGGACATCGCGGCATTGGCAAAACCACGATTGCCCGCATCGTGGCCCAGGCGCTGAATTGCCGGACAGCGATTGGCACACCGGAGCGGCCAACCCCGGAGCCCTGCGGCGTTTGCGACTCGTGCGTGGAGATTCGCCAGGGCAACGCCGTGGATGTGATCGAAATCGATGCGGCCACGAATCGCGGCATCGACGAGATTCGCGAACTGCGCGACGCCGCCCGCTATGCGCCGGCGCGGGACCGCTACAAGATTTACATACTTGACGAAGCGCACCAGATTACCGATGCGGCCTTTAATGCGCTGCTGAAAACCCTGGAAGAGCCGCCGGCGCATGTGATTTTCATGATGGCGACGACGCAGCCCGAGGACATTCCGCAGACCATCCGCTCGCGCTGCCAGCACTTCAGCTTTCACGCCGTCAAGTTCGATGACATCCTGGCGCAGTTGAAGATGATCGCCGGCCACGAAGAAGTGACGGCGGAAAACGCGGCCCTGGCGCTGCTGGCCGAAGCCGGCGATGGATCGATGCGCGACGCGCTCAGCATCATGGACCAAGCCATTGCCTCGGCCCCGACAGAGAATGGCCGCGCGGTGCTTTCGACAGACCAGATTCGCGACCTGATGGGCTCGGTGCCCAACGCGGTGTTTGAGCGGCTGCTTGAAGCGGTGGCCGCGGGACAAAGCGCCGAGTTGATGGAACAGTTGAACCTGCTGGTGAACGCGGGGCACAGCCCTTCGTCGCTGGCGCGGCAAATGGTTCGCTACCTGCGCAATGCGTTGATGGCCAAACTGGGCGGAGAACAGACGGAACTGCTGCAAATCTCGGGCGACGAACGGGCACGCGCCGGGCGCACGGCACTGCTGTTTACCGAAGAAGAGTTGACGCGGAACCTGCAGATCGTGCTTCGGACATTCGATGATTTGAATTACCGGCAGGAGCAGCGCTTCCACCTGGAGTTGGGCCTGCTGAAGCTGATTCATGCGTAGCGGCTTTTGCCGCTGGAGGAATTGCTGAGCGGCGTGGCAAGCGGCGCGGGTGTGCGCAGTGCTTCGCCGGCTTCCTCGCCGCGCACATCGGCTGCACCACCGCGTCCAGCTGTTTCCTCCGCTGCACCGCCTGCCGCGCCGCCTCTATCGCCCTTCGGACCAGGAAGCGGCAGCTGGAACGCCGGGCCGAGTTTGAAACAAAGCGCACAGGCCAGCCCGGTTGCGGAAATGGAGCGCTCTGCCCCTTTTGGCTCGCCGGCGCCGGTTACAGAAGCTTCTGCAATCCGCGCTCCAATTCCCTTCCCGGCCGCATCGAGTCCGGTGACCGGTTATGCATCCGGCGAAACTCTAACTGAGGGCTCGCAGGCCTTATCGCCTCAAGTGGCCGTAGGCGCTCCGTCGATGGAGTCGCTTCGCCATGCTGTGGGCTGTGCGCTGGTGGAAGGCGGACATGAATCTGCCGCGCAGTTGCTGGGCGCGGGCACGTGGACACTGGAAGCGACCAGCCTTCGCATCGACGTGGCCGGCATGGGCAAAAAGATGCTTGCCATCACGGTGAACGCCGCCGCGGAAAAGATCATTCGCCAGGAACTGCAACGGCTGGGCGCGCCAACTCGTTTCATGATTGCGCCCGGCGCTGGAAGCGGCCAGACCGGTGCGGCACAGGCCGGGCCCTCTTCGCTGCCACCGGCAGCTGGCAGCGTTCGGGAAGCAGCGCTGGCAAATCCGCTAGTCCAGCGGGCCAAGGAGATTTTCAAGGCGGAGATTCTCAGCGTTATCGATCTCCGCGCTAGGTAGGCGTTCGCTCAATTGAGGAGAAATGCCATGATCAATCCACTCAAGATTTCTGAGATGCTTTCCCAGGCGAACCACATGCAGGAAGAGGTCCAGCGGAAGCTGGGCCAGACCGTGGTGGAAGCGTCGAGCGGCGGCGGGGCGGTGACCGCGACCATGAACGGCAAGAAGGAGCTCATCAAACTGCACATTGACCCCGCGGCAGTGATTGGGCTGAGCGGTGAAAAGCCGGATGTGGAGATGCTGGAGGACCTGGTGGTGGCCGCGGTGAACGAAGCCGGGCGCAAGGCCGACGAGGCCATGCAGTCGAGCCTTCAAGGGATGCTGGGCGGGTTGAAGATTCCGGGGCTCGGCTGAAATTCGCAATTGAATCGACGTGGGAGGTCACGATGGTTGTGGAAATCAATCGCAGGAAGTTCTTGACACTGGGCGCAGCGGCCGGCGCGGTTGCCGCGGCGCCACGCTGGATGCTGGCGCAAGCCGCGCCTGCCACGGACATGGTGGCCACCGCGCGCGCTGGTGCGCTTAATACTCCGATCAAGACAACCAAGCTCTATGACAACGTCTACCTGTTGCAAGGTGCGGGCGGGAACATGGCGCTGCAAACCGGTCCCGATGGCAATATTCTCATCGACTCCAGCTTTGCCACCGCTGCGCCGAAGATTCGCGAGGCGATTGCGGCAGTTGGGAAAGGCGCTCCCCACGCTTTGATCAACACCCATTGGCACTTTGACCACACAGACGGGAATGAGGCGTTGCATGCGGCGGGGTTTAGCATACTCGCTCATCAAAACACCCGCGAGCGGCTCTCGACGCCGCAAACCATGAAGATGTTTCACGCCACCCTGCCTGCCGCTCCAGTTGGCGCGCTGCCGACCGTCACCTTCGACCAGACCATGCAGATTTGGCAAAACGGCGATTCGCTTGAACTTGTGCACTTTGACCCAGCGCACACCGACACCGATATTTACATTCACTTTCACAATGCCGATGTTCTGCACCTGGGCGACACCTGGTTCAACGGGTTTTATCCGTTTATTGACGAGGGCACAGGCGGCACCATCGGCGGCATGATTACAGCAGGCGAGAACGCCCTGGCGGTGGCCAACGACAAGACCAAGATTATCCCAGGTCACGGGCCGCTGGGAACGAAGAGCGAGTTCAAGGCGTTTAACGACATGCTGTCAGGGGTACGCGACCGGGTGTTGGCGCTGAAGAAGGCCGGCGCTTCAGAAGAAGAGGCAGTGGCCAAGAAACCGACGGCGGAGTTTGACGCCGGATGGGGCAAGGGCATGATGAGCCCGGACGCATTTGCCGGCATTGTTTACAGGACTCTTTAGTGCGGCCTGACGCGATGATCGGTCTCAAAGAGAAGCAGCGGAGGCGCAAATCGTGGCACGCTATGCCGAGCCCATGGCCCGGCTGATTGAAGAACTGAAGAAGCTTCCCGGCGTGGGCGCCAAAAGCGCGCAGCGGTTCGCCTTCCATATTCTGCGCTCGACGGATGAAGACGCGGCGGCGCTGGCCGAGGCGGTGCGCGAGCTTAAAGTGAGCCTGCGCCTGTGCTCCATCTGCAACAACGTTACAGACGTCGATCCCTGCGCCTACTGTGCCAGCCCCACGCGCAACCAGCGCCTGGTTTGCGTGGTGGAGGAGCCTACCAGCATTGCCGCTGTGGAGCGTGCGCGCGGCGCCCAGGGAGGCTACCAGGGCGTCTATCACGTGCTGCATGGAACCTTGTCGCCTCTGCACGGGGTGGGACCGGACCAGCTTCGCACGCGCACACTGGTGGGGCGGGTGGAGCGCGGCGAAGTGGACGAAGTGATTGTGGCCACCAGCCCGACGCTGGAAGGCGAAGCCACGGCGGATTGGCTGGCCGGGGCTCTGCGCGGATTCAAGGTAAAGATCACGCGCATTGCTACCGGCGTGCCGGCCGGAAGCGATATCGAGTATGCGGATGAGGTCACCATGGCGAGGGCCATGGAGGGGCGGCGGGAGTTGTAGCCCTCTCGCGGTCCTGCATCTTTGGGTTAGGAAGGTTGGCGTACGGGCAGATTATGACGGAAAGACACGAACACTCTGCAACCTGGCCTCGGCGCAGTTTTCTGAAGGCTGGGACTCTACTTGCTTTGCAACCGGTCAGGCACCTGGCGGCATTTTCAATGCCGGTCGAAGATTCGGGCCAGAGAAAGGTCCCCGGAGCCACGCAGCCGGCCTCGCCGGAGTGGATGAAGGATCTCATTATTTACGAGATCGCAACCAAGGGATTCACCTCGCCGAACGGCCCTGAAAGCGGCACATTCAACAGTCTGCGTGAGAAGCTCACCTACCTCACGGAACTGGGCATCACCGGCATCTGGCTGACCGGTTACTCGCTGTGCGATCCTCGGCACTTCTACAACATCTGGACCCAGTATGCGGTGATTGAGCCGGACAAGTTCGATCCCACGCTGGGCACGGCAGCAGAATTTAGAGCATTGATCGATGAAGCTCACCGCCGCGGGATCAAGGTTTTTCTGGATGTGATTACGCACGGACTCATGCCTGAAAGCTCCGCAGTCAAGACGCACCCCGAATGGTTCCGCGGGGGCAGCTGGGGCATGACGGATTTTGACTGGACCGGCGGCCACACGGATCTGGATGACTGGTGGGTGAAAATCTACAGCGATTTTGTGACCGTCTATGGCGTGGACGGCTACCGTCTGGACGTGGGCATCTATCGCCCGGACCTGTGGGAGCGCATCCGGCAAAATGCAGCCGCTGCCGGGCATCCGATCGTGATTTGGGAAGAAGGAGGCACCGCAATTCACGGCGTCACCGACTTTACGCAAACGCAGACCCCCATCAGCACCGACCAGACGAAGGTGGGAGTTCTGAATGAGATTCTGGTCAATGATCTCCCCGGCTTTTACGCCCGGAAGTTTGGCCGGGCAGGTTTCTACGAAGTTGAAGTTCAATACAAGGATGGCAGTTCGACCAAAGGGAGTTCCCGTGGCGAGGGACAGCTTGGCGTTCGCTTGGCAGGACTTTCAGCTGACAGGGTGGGAAGGTCAGACCCAAGACCGGACGGACTGCCCGACGTGAAGATCAGGCTTGAAAATGTAGCTCCGAAGCCGATCGCGGACATCGCCGTGCGCAGCGACATGGGCGAACACTGGCAACAGCAGCCTGAGGGATGGGGAAACAAGCCGCTCTATCTGGATGTTCCAGAGTCGTCGGGGCAGTTGACTGCCGGACCGGCGATTGACATTCAGATCGGGACGCTTGAGTGGGGATCGTCAGTCGAACTGAGTTGCCACGACGATGGCTGGGAAGGCTATCCGCTGGACAAGAATCTCTACGTGGCACAGGGAAGCCGGCCGCTCTCCGGATACTCGGTCTTGTTTTCACCGATGATTCCGATCTTTTTCTCCGGGGAGGAATTCGACGCGACCTTCCACGCGCTGCCGGGCTTGTCGCCGCATCTTTACGGCGACAAGGATGCGGGAAAGGGACGCTGGCTCTACGGCGCCCAGATCGACTGGAACGATTTGAAAGAAGCGCGGCACAGTGGAATGCTGGCCGATGTCACGAAAATGCTGGCGATCCGGAAGAGATTTTCGAAGGCGCTGGCGATGTGCGCGGGAGGGCAGGAGCCGAACCTTAAGGCGGTGAACTTTGAAGCGGATATCAAGGTGCCGGTCCCGTATGTGCGCTGGGATGACCGGGGCGCAATCGTAATCGCCGCCAATCGGAACCGGGATAAGAATGCAGATATGCGGTTGAAGCTCGACCTTTCGGGCATCGGGCATAGCGGTCACAAAAGTTATATCGTCACCGATCTCTGGTCGGCGATTGAGCCGAAGAGATTGACTGAGGAGGAACTAAAGAACTTCCGGTGCGAGGTGAAGCGGGATGGAATCGCCGGCGGCGGGCTGGCGGTTCTCAGGATTCAGTGGGCCGAATGAAGCGCGGGTAGGTGCGAGCAATTCTCACAGGCGGCGCGACAACAAACAATTCACTGTCTTGGAAATCTCTCGAGGGCCGCGAGGCCACGGAACCAAATCAGGCCTGGGCGATCCGGCGCCTGGCCAGACTCTCCCTTAGCCTGCGTAGGCGCGCAGGCGGCTCAGCAAGTCCTGCGGGTGAACGGGCTTGGCCAGAATCTCAAATTCGTAACCCTGGGTTCGCGCTCTTTCAAGCAAGTCGGCTGTTGCGGCCTGACCTGAGAAAAGCAGAATCTTGATCTTGGGCATGAGACCGCGGACCTGGATGGCTGCGTCGATGCCGTTGAGGCCGCCCATGATGACGTCGGAGATGAGCATGTCCGGCTGGAAAGTGGGCACCAGTTCGAGGGCCTTTTCACCGGAGTAGACCGCGCGCGCCTCAAAGCCGCTTTGATTGAGAATCATTGCCAACGTGTCGGCGATCACCCGCTCGTCGTCGGCCACCAGCACTTTGGGTTTTCCATTCGTCTCGGGCATAATCTCCTTAAGGCTTTCCCTGGAC
>Ga0118677_10009709_pt1 | contig 14938 bp, 9 predicted proteins | sample AliMusrvi5mmetaG_FD_86154 | JGI IMG/M metagenome (GOLD analysis project Ga0118677, IMG submission 86154)
CTTAAATTGGCTAATTTTAAGCCGCGTTTTGCGATCAGGCGGTAAAAAATGGCCAGGTAACTTTCACTGCAGCGCGCATTCCAATTCAAGCGCATTACGGCGGCAGCGACCTGAATGCTGGCTGGATCGGGGCCTTCGATTTCAATGAAAGTTCCAAATGGCATTTCATCCAGGGCAACTTCGACCACGTCCAGTTTGTAGGTTGTGCGGTATTTTTCATACATCACTGCCACCTCGTAGCCCAGGGCTTCGAGGAAATGGCGGGCTGATAGAAAATTATCCACTTCCACTTCAATTTCCTGGCGGACACTCACGAATTCATCGGGTTCGGCAGGGCCTTTATAAGTCAGTCTGACACGATTGTCCTGGCGGAGGCGTAAGACCCGGCGCGCCTGGGAAAGAGATTGATCGGGAAAATCAAAGCGCAGGTTGACTTCAAGGACTCGCGGCTGGATGCATAACGCTCCAAGGGACTTTAAACGGTTTTCAAAAAAAGACAGGTTGTGAATATAGAACTTGGCTTCGATTTCTTTTTCTTTATCCATAATATTATTTCCTTGTAAAAAAACGTTGACGCTGTGCGGGAAGATAAATGACCGTAAAGGCAAATAGCAGGGCGCAGATTGAAAAAACAACACCAAAAGGAAGATTTGCCTGCCCGGGTTGATTGTGATAGAGAAATAATCGTTCAATCCAATAGGTTAGAAAAATTAGAATTGTTGAAACTGCAACCACCCACGGGGTTTTATTCAAGGCGAACCACAGCCAGCATGCGGCGACTGCACCCGTTAAAAACCAAAAAAATCCGCTCAAGATTAAATATAAGGGGGAAATAGGGAGTGTTTTTTCTAAAAACGAATAATTCTGATAGGCTGAAATTGTGCGCTGTAATCCGGCTGCAGCCACAATCAAATAAAAAAATATCAGTAAAATTAATTCTAAAGTAGGTTTAACAGTTTTTTGCATCATTTTTAAAATCGTTAATTTGCAACGCTGATAAATTATACCGCACAGAGGATATCGTTTTGTGCCTTTTTATAGATTCATAGGGATCCCCCACAAAAAGAATTTACCACACTGCAGCATGGCATTTTATCTTATCAAAATAGAATCAATCAATTTCAACGTAAATACGCTTGTTAATTTTGCCTTTGCTTTTGTAATCGACGACTCTGATATGGCCGACTTCGCTGGTATTGGCCACATGCGTCCCGCCGTCTGCCTGCAAATCCAGGTCTTTAAGCTCTACAACGCGGATGAATTCAATTCCGGGGGGGAGAAGGTTGATCTTGGTGCGAATCAGGTCGGGAATCTGAAAGGCGGTTTCGCGGGGAAGAATATCAACCACAACGGGATGGGCAGCGGCGATTTCCCGGTTGACCGCGTCTTCAATCACAGCCACCAATTCTTTACCCATCGACTCGAATTCAAAATCCATACGGCCTTTTAAGGGTTCCATATCACCGCCGGTAACCTGGGCAGCATAATCGCGAAAAACCACGCCGCAAAGAATATGCATGGCGGTATGCGTGCGCATCAGCTGGTAACGGTGTTCCCAATCCAAGAGGCCTGTAACTTTTGTATTTACGGGCAGGAGCGGGGTTGATTCGGGGAAAAAATGTAAAACCCCTTCGGGCGTTTTTTTGACCTTAACGATATCCAATTCGCCTTTTTCCCAGAGCAGTTTTCCGGTGTCGCACGGCTGACCGCCACCACCGGGATAAAAAGCGGATTGGTCAAGGATGACGGCGTGTGCTGTTTCGTCCACTGCGGTGATAACCGCAGAAAATTCTTTAAGATAGCTGTTGGTTTGATAGATCAATTGGGTCATTTTTAGTCTCCAGAATAGCCTGTTTTAAATGATAATTCCTGTCCAAGGGTTATAATACGGCATATCATTAAATTCTAACTCATTTGTGAAAGGTAGCCCCAAGATGTCTGAACCCTCTCAAGTTTTTGATCCTTCAGAACATCCCCACCGTCGTTTTAATCCTTTGACAGGGGATTGGATTTTAGTTTCGCCGCACCGGACTAAACGACCCTGGCTGGGCCAGGTGGAAAAAATGCCGCTGGATAACCGACCGGCTTATGACCCATCCTGCACCTTATGCCCGGGGAATGCGCGCATGAGCGGGATTGTCAATCCCAAGTATACCAGCACGTATGTCTTCACAAATGATTTCCCGGCCTTACTGCCGGATACACCGCCGGCAGATGATAATGGAAATCCATTGTTAAGGGTGGAAAGCGAGCGCGGCACCAGCCGGGTGATTTGTTTTTCGCCGCGCCATGATTTGACTTTGCCTGAAATGGCGGTGGAGGATATCCACGGGGTGGTGGATACCTGGGCTGAACAGCTTACGGAATTGGGACAGATTTACAAATGGGTGCAGTTATTTGAAAATAAGGGAGCGGTGATGGGCTGTTCCAATCCGCATCCGCATGGACAGTTGTGGGCGCAGGGACGGCTGCCCAATGAGCCCGCAAAGGAAGACCGACAGCAGCGACAGTACCTGCATGAAACCGGGCATGCCCTGTTGGTGGATTATGCAAACCTGGAGAGTGAGCGCAAGGAGCGAATTGTGGTGCAGAACGATCACTGGTTGGCGGTGGTGCCGTTTTGGGCCGTCTGGCCGTTTGAATCTTTGATCCTGCCGCGCAGACCGGTCAAACGCCTGCCTGAGTTAAGCTTTGACGAGCGGCGCAGCCTGGCGGATTTATTAAAGCGCTTATTGACGCGTTATGATAATTTATTTGAAACCGCTTTTCCTTATTCTTTTGGCTGGCACGGCGCGCCGTTTGGCGACGAGGATCATGCTCACTGGCAGCTGCACGCTCATATTTATCCTCCATTATTAAGATCTGCAACCGTGCGGAAATTTATGGTTGGATATGAACTGCTGGCTGAAGCACAGCGGGATTTAACCGCTGAACAGGCTGCCCGGCGGCTTCAGGAAATTTCTGAAGTTCATTACCGCCAGCGCCCCCAATAATTATCAGGCATTCAAGGCCATTATTGAAAATTCTATTCCTTATTCGGAGCCTGGAAGCTGGCGGTGCAGAACGCCAGCTGATTGAATTGGCCAGGTACATGGATAAGGCCCGTTTTCAAATTGTCGTGGTCACTTTTTATGACGGCGGCCAATTTCGGAATGAATTGGAGAATCTGGCGGGGATTAAAATTCTCTCCCTGGGCAAAGGCGGGCGTTGGGACCTGGTCGGTTTTGTAAAGCGATTGATCAACCTGGTTAAAATGGAAAAGCCGGATATTGTTCATGGATACCTTGATGTCGCCAACCTGTTTTCGCTTCTGGCGGGAAAACTTAACGGCGCAAATGTGATCTGGGGCATGCGCGCATCCGATATGGATTTTTCCCGGTATGATTGGACGGCCCGTTTCGTTTATAAAATGAATGTTTTATTTTCTCCCCTGCCGGATGGAATTATTTGCAATTCCCATGCCGGGAAAAAATTTCACCTGGGACAGGGTTTCCGCCCAAAGCGGATGGAAGTTGTTGTAAACGGGATTAATACGCAGGAATTTTTGCCTGATGGGCAAAACAGGGCGAAAATGCGCCATGCCTGGGGCGTTTCAGAAGACACTATCCTGGTGGGCCAGGTGGGCCGCTTGGACCCGATGAAAGCTCTGGAAAGTTTTATCGAGGCCGCGGCAAAGATCTCTCAAAAGATCCCTGATGTTAAATTTGTGCATGTCGGCGATGGGCCGGTCGATTATCGGAATGAATTGCTAAGTTTATGCCAATCCTATGGATTGAACGATGCATTCATCTGGGCAGGAAAGCTCGACAATATGCCCCGGGTTTATAATGCCCTGGATATTCTTTCGCTATCCTCCGCATACGGGGAAGGCTTCCCAAATGTGGTCGGGGAAGCCATGGCATGCGCAATTCCCTGTGTCGTGACCGATGTTGGGGATGCAGCCAGTGTAGTGGGAGAATGCGGACGTGTCGTCCCGGCGGGCGACGCCCAGGCGCTGGCAGACAGCCTGGTTTCATTGATTATGATGCCCGCTGGATCGAGGTTGGAACTAGGCAGGCAGTCACGCCAACGGGTGGAGGATTTATTCAGTGTACAAACCCTGGTCGAGCGCAGTGAGCACATCTTCCTGGAAGTGGCAGGGCTGTAAGGTGATGATGCGCAAAATCTGCTTGTTTGCCAACACGGACTGGTACTTATACAATTTCAGGCTCGATTTTGCCCGGGCGTTAAAATTGGCGGGGTTTGATGTGCTGCTTGTATCCCCTGACGGCCCTTACCGAAAAAGGATTGAGGAAATGGGGTTCCGCTGGCTGCCCATTCCCGTTTCCCGGCGGGGGATTAACCCGGTTAATGAAATCCGTGTTCTTCTGCAGATTCTGCACCTTTACCGGGAAGAGAAACCTGACATTGTCCACCATTTTACAATTAAGTGCGTTTTTTATGGTTCCACTGCGGCCCATTTAGCAGGAATCAAAAAAATCGTTAATTCAATCACCGGCATGGGATATGTGTTTACCGGAGGCGGGCTGAAAAAGAGCCTGCTGCGTTTCCTGGCCGTCAATTGGTACCGCCTGGTTCTCAATGGAACCCGGGTGATTTTTCAAAACAGGGACGACCAGGCTTATTTTCTTGAGGAAGGTATCATCGGGCCAAAGGAAGCCGTTTTTATTGCCGGTTCAGGGGTTAATATCGAACGTTTTTTACCCTCAACGGCTCTCAAGGTGGGAGCACCCCTGGTTGTCCTGGCGAGCCGGATGTTATATGATAAGGGTATTGGAGAATATGTTGAAGCGGCGCGGCGGATCAGGCAGATGGGCGTGAATGCCCGGTTTGTGCTGATCGGTAATATCGACACGGGAAATCCATCGGCGATCCCTTTATCGCAAATTGAAGCATGGCACCAGGAAGGGTGCATCGAATGGTGGGGATGGCGGGAGGATATGCCGGAGGTCTACCGCCAGGCCGATATTGCCTGCCTGCCTTCCTACTACCGCGAGGGGCTACCTAAAATGTTGATTGAGGCCGGCGCTTGCGGACTGCCGTGTGTGACAACGGATTTCGCCGGCTGCCGCGAGGTGGTCCGTAATGAAGAAAACGGTCTGCTGGTCAGGCCGCGTGACGTCGAATCCCTGGTTGCGGCTTTGCGCAGACTGCTGCTGGACGACTCATTGAGAAAAAAAATGGGAAAACGCAGCCGGGAAATTGTTGAAGAACAATTTGGCTTAAGTGTAATTATTGAAAAAACACTGCAGGTTTATGAAGAACTCGTCCCGGGTGAGCATGGATCCTGAAAAAATAAAATTGGTGTTTATTATCACGGGATTAAACACAGGCGGGGCAGAGATGATGCTCTACCGCCTGCTGCAGCATATCGACCCTGCTCTTTTTGCCTGCCAGGTGATTTGCTTGACCGGTGAAGGGGTTGTCGGGGAGAAAATTCGCGCCCTGGGAATCCCGGTGAAGGCCCTGGAAATGTCCACCAGGGGGCTCAATCCTTTTTTCTTTATTAAATTGCTCACCTTACTGCGGCAGGAAAAACCCGACCTGGTGCAGACCTGGATGTACCATGCCGATTTAATGGGAGGGCTGGCGGGGTGGTTGTCGGGAATTCCAGTTGTCTGGAATATCCGCAATTCCACGCTGCACCCTGACGGTAACCGGAGAACAAAGTATGTCGTCAAAGCCTGTGCGCTGCTCTCCCGGTTTATCCCCCCACGCATTATTACCAACTCGCAAGTTGCCCGCGAATACCATGTCGGGGTGGGTTACCGGGCCGGAAAATTTGAAGTGATCCCCAATGGTTTTGATATCGAATTATTCCATCCGGGTTCCCGGGTTGATTCGACCCTGCGCAGAGAACTGGCGTTGGGCGAAATGGAATTGGTGGTGGGAAATGTGGCCCGTTTTGATCCACAAAAGGACCACCGCACTTTTGTGGAAGCCGCCCGGTTGCTGGTAAAACGGCTGCCCGGGGTTAAATTCGTGCTTTGCGGAGACCAGGTCACCTGGGAGAATGACAGGCTGGTGGGTTGGATCAATGAAGCAGACATCCGGGCGAATTTTTACCTGCTCGGGCGCAGGGACGACATTCCCGGGATGATGACGGGTTTCGACATCCTCGTGGTATCATCTTCAGCCGGGGAGGCCTTTCCCAGTGTTTTAGGGGAAGCGATGGCTTGCGGCGTCCCCTGCGTGGCGACGGATATCGGGGATTCAGGATTGATTATCGGAGACACCGGCGTCGTCGTGCCCCCGGGTGAGCCTGAAAAACTGGCGCAAGGCATGTTAAAATTGCTTACCCTTACGGAAAATGAAAAACGGGATTCAGGTTTAAAAGCACGAAAAAGGGTGGTGGAGCAATTTAATCTGCCGGATATTGTATCCAGATACGAAAAATTTTACTCAGGCATTCTTGGGAGTCGATAATGTGCGGTATTACCGGGTATTTTGATCCAACTTTTTACTTCAACAGCGATGACCATTCGCGAATTATCACAAAGATGACGGATGCGATCATTCACCGCGGGCCTGACGACAGCGGCCTGTGGTCGGATAAAGAAAAAGGGATTGTGTTGGGCTTCAGGCGCCTGGCGATTGTGGATTTAACCCCCACCGGGCACCAACCGATGGTGTCCGCAGACGGCCGGTATGTCATGGTTTTTAATGGTGAAATCTACAATTTTGAGGAAATCCGCCAGGATTTACTTAAGTTGGGACATACGTTTCGCGGATCATCTGACACCGAGGTGATGCTGGCAGCCATCTGCCAGTGGGGCATCGAAAAAGCGCTTTCCATGTTTAACGGCATGTTTGCTTTTGCCTTATGGGACCGGCAGGATGGTGAGCTTGTTCTGGCGCGCGACCGGATCGGGATCAAGCCGCTGTATTACGGCTGGATGAATAACGTGTTTTTATTTGGTTCGGAATTGAAGGCGATGAGAGCCAACCCGGCCTTTAATGGAAGCATTAACCGGGACGCATTGAGCATTTACCTGCGCCATAATTATATTCCAGCACCATATTCGATTTACAGCGGGGTTTACAAATTGCAGCCGGGGACTTATATCACCCTTCTGCCAGGCGCGGTCAATCAACCACCCGCTCCGAAAACCTACTGGTCAGTTTTTGATGCCGTTCAAAATGGCATCCAGCACCCTTTTGAAGGGAGCGACGTTGAAGCCGTTGATGAATTGGAAACGTTATTAAAAGGATCCATCCGCCAACGCATGATTGCCGATGTTCCCCTGGGCGCCTTCCTCTCGGGCGGGGTCGATTCGTCCACCATTGTGGCGCTGATGCAGACACAAAGCTCCATCCCGGTGAAAACATTTTCAATCGGTTTTGAAGAAAAAAGTTACGATGAAGCCCAATATGCCAGAAAAGTGGCTGAGCATTTAAAAACAGACCACACGGATCTGTATGTTACCCCCCAGGAGGCGCTTGCGGTGATTCCACGCCTGCCGATGCTGTATGACGAACCTTTTTCGGACTCGTCACAGATTCCAACCTTCCTGGTCTCTCAACTGGCGCGGCGCAAGGTGACGGTCAGCTTATCCGGAGACGGCGGCGATGAGTTATTTGCCGGATATGACCGTTATTTTTGGGCGAACCGCATCACCCAATTTGCCACTTTTATGGGAGGGGTACCGGCAGGCGCGGCCAGCCACATGCTGAAGTTTGGGGCGTCGGGATGGTTTAACGGATTCTGGAGCGCCATAGGCGCTTCGCGGACAGGCGCGCCGATGCAGCGCACACGCGACAGAATGGTCAAGCTGTCGGAAAGTATCAAAAGCAAGTCCCCGGAAAAGACATATTTTGATTTGCTGTCCCACTGGAAAAACCCCGACCAGATAGTGCTGGGGGGGCATGAGCCTGAGACAATCCTGTTGGAGAAAAACAGGTGGCCGGCGAGCGAGAACTTTATCGAAACCATGATGTACCTGGATATGATGGCTTATTTACCCGATGATATTATGGCAAAGGTGGACCGGGCCAGCATGGGAACGAGCCTTGAATCGAGGGTGCCTTTTCTGGATGACCACCGTGTGATCGAATTCGCCTGGCGGTTACCCATGTCGATGAAACTGCGTCATGGGAAAAGCAAATGGATTTTAAGACAGGTATTATACCGGCATGTTCCCCCTGCCTTGATTGAGCGCCCCAAGATGGGTTTTGGCGTCCCGATTGATTCATGGCTGAGAGGCCCTTTAAAAGACTGGGCTGAGGACCTGTTGGATGAAACCAGGCTGAAGACCGAGGGCTATTTTAACCCGGGGCCCATCCGCCAAAAATGGACAGAACATATCAGCGGACAAAGCAACTGGCAGTATTATCTTTGGGACATTTTGATGTTTCAAAGCTGGTTGGCCGAAACCAATCGGCACGGTGCCTAGTGGATGTGTGTGGTAATTTTGGGCGAAACCCAAAAAATTATCACGCACACAAACTTTACCACGGGAAATCCCTGAGAACCTCAAAGGAAGAATGCTGTTTCAGGGTTATGGGTTAAAATAAAGGTGAATATCAATAAATGGGATTATGATTGGAGAAACTCATCCCCAGTTAATTTCCCCGTATTCTTCTGGTAATCCGATATTGCTTCAGTTCAATCCAGGAGTATCTCGATCAAGCGTAGACCCGGTCTGGCAGGGAGCCAATTTAATGCAATTTGCAGATTACACTTTTATTTTTGTAGACCTGTTACTGGGTGTTATCGTTTCCTTGATCCTTTATAAAATCAGCATTTATATTGCCCGATATTTTGGATTGATTGATATTCCGGGCAGTTTGCCGCATAAAATTCATAAAATTGCCACCCCGCTGGCAGGGGGAATATTACTGGTCGGGTCCTTATTATTATTAGCCCCGGCTGCAGGTATTCAAAAATCACCGGATTTATTAAAACTGGCAATTCCCCTGGTAATCATATTTGCCTTTGGCATTTGGGATGATAAAAAACGGATACGGGCGAGGTATAAACTGTTGGGCCAACTCCTGGCCTCCGCAGTCCTTTTGTTTTCAGGCGTATCCATCCAGTTTATCGAATCCCTGGTCGGGTTTTCCTCACCCTTTATCGGCGCGGCTTTCTGGCTGGACCGGATTATTACCCTGCTGTGGTTGGTCGGAATCACGAACGCATTTAACCTGGTGGACAGCATGGACGGCCTGGCGATTGGCCTGGCAAATACGGGTTTCGCTTTTTTTATCCTGGCCAGCATTAATTCCGGCCAGAGTGAACTAACTGCCGTATTTTCCATTTTGCTTGGGATTGGGATTGGGATTGCCTTGTTTAATACCACCCCGGCCAGGTTGTTTCTGGGTGATTCAGGGGCGCAATCCATCGGGTTCCTGATGGCGGCCCTGGCCATTTTTTATCACCCCCTGGGGAAGGAACAGATGTCCACCTGGTTTATTAAAGTGATGTTGATGGCTGTTCCAGTTTTCGATACCACGCTGGTTTTTATTTCGCGCCTGAGGCAAAAACAAATGTTTTACGTGGCGGGGCAGGACCATACCTACCACAGGCTCGTCAATCTGGGCATGAATCCGGGGCGGGCCGTCTTTACTTTGCAAGTCGCGGCGATCATGATGAACTGCCTGGCTTTTATTGCCACCTCCCTTTCCCCGTTATATTCCAATATTCTATTCAGCCTTGTCCTGTTGATTGTTTTCGGAATCTTTATCTTTCTGGAAAAAAATAACAGACTTAACCAGGTTAATTTGAAATAAAATGATCCCCAGATTATTAAAGAAGCCATTAGCTGTCCTTTTTTTACTGAATGCGATTGAAGGCCTTGTCGTCCTTGGAGTTATCCTGTTAACCCCAACGGACGGAAAAAACAGTATCGTGGCAGGCTTTTCTTCCCAGCGGCTGATAATAATCGGCGCTGTCCTGGCGATTACGTGTGTTTTTTCTGCCCTGGGCTGGATGCTTTTGGGCAAACCAAAATGGGTGGAACGATTTTCCTCAAATAATAAAAATCAGCAAAAAAACGAAGTGATTTCCTGGGGATTATTATTCCTGGCTTTTGGCTTTTTTAACCTCCTGCTGATACCTGATTACCGTTGGGATGTTAATGTCTACCTGTTTTACCGCGCCCGCCCCGTCATCATCTGGGCTTGCCTGGTCTGTGTCCAGGGCGCACTGGCAGTAGTGTCAGGAAAAACCCCTTTAATATGGAAAGGTTTGAAGGAAAAATGGGCCATCCACCGGTCGCTTTTCATACTGGCAGGCATTATTGCGGCTGTTTTTTGCGGCGTGTGGGCCTGGATGGGCTGGTCCGGTATGGGCATTTTCCCTGACCAGGCTTTCTGGAACGATCCAGGGGTACCGCTTCAAATTTACCAGGTTTACATGGTCCTGGCTGCCGCCCTGATTTTATTCCTTTTCGAGCAGAGTTTAAAAAGAAAAAACGCCACTTTCCCCCGGAAAGTGGATTGGGCCTTATGCGTCCTGATATTTTTAACCGCCGCACTGCTCTGGAATCTGACACCGCAAAAAAACACCGTTTTTGCCCCGGGCCCTTACCCTCCCACCGGGGCGTTTTACCCGCATTCGGATGCGGAAGTGTACGACCTGTCAGCCCAAAATGCACTGGTGGGCGCAGGGTATAACACGCCGGTTGGCTGCCCGGATAAGGGACTCTATATCACATTTATCACCTGGTTAAACTTCCTGGCCGGGTTGAACCAGGGGGGGGTGACCCTGATGCAGGTCACCATCTTCTCGATCCTGCCGGTGATGATTTACCTGATTGGAGAACAAATCAACAGCCGTTCACTGGGGGTCGTTGCAGCCGGGCTTTCCATATTTAAGGAATCCAATGCCATCAGTTCGGCTTCTTTTATATCGACATCGATGAGCAAGATGATGATGACGGAGCTGCCCACGGCGATATTTATCGCATTATTCATCCTTGTTTTAATCCGCTGGATCAAAAATAACGGGCGCATGATCTACCTGGCCGGAGCGATGGGCGGGATCATTGGCCTTTCCACCCTGGTGCGTTTAAATATGTTTATATTTGTTCCTTTTGCGCTGCTTGTTTTTGGCCAGGTGTTTTACAGGAAATGGAAAAAGTTTTTTATCACCACGGTGGTCTTTTTTCTGGTGCTGGCTGCCAGCATTTTACCCTGGATGGTGCGAATTCAGGTTGACTGCAATGCAAGCAAACCATTCTCCTATATCCTGACTCCGCTGGATGGAGTAATTCTGACCCAGCGCTACAGGATGCCGACGCCCACTGCGGTGTTGACCCCGCAGGCCTCCACGCCTCAGGCTGCGGCAACGCAGGCGGCCAATCCGGGAGCATTACAACTCACCCCCACTCCTTCGGGTTTTAAGAACGACCAGATGAAAAACCTGGACAGCCCGATAAAACCGGCTGGCATGGCATTTTTGGACAAAATATGGGCCTATTCAGGCAGCGCCGGGGATAAAATCAGGTTTATCAGTTCCCATTTTTTTCACAATTTATTGGCTACCATCCTGATCCTGCCCACAGGCCTGGTGCATGATGACGTCGAGCATATTACCAACCAGGCCAATTCTTTCTGGTCGGATAACTGGAACGGGCAGACCGGCCCGGGTTCAGGTTTTTTCCTGGTGATTAACCTGGTTTTAATTGCCCTCGGCTGCGCAGCCGCCTGGAAAAAATGGAAACTGGTCGGGATCATCCCCGGCCTGGTTTTCCTGGTTTACTGCCTGGCACTGGGATTGGCGCGGACTTCCGGGGGCAGATATATCGTGCCAGCCGACTGGATCCTTTATTTCTACTACGGGGGCGGATGGATTTTCCTGCTGGGGTGGACGGACCGCGTTTTTGTTGAAAGCGTGGAGGCTGAAAATCCAATCCCTGGTGAAGTGGGCATGCAGCAGCAGGTGCGCATGAGTGGGGTGGTTCTGGCTGTCTTCCTTGGAATCGGGTTTATACTTCCGGGGACAGAAAAAGTATTCCCGGCGCAGGTTTATGCCCCACCCGATAAGAAAATCGTCAACGCAGACTTCCAAAACGGGGGTTATTCACCCGCGGAAATCAGCCAATCGAACGTGCTAATTTATTCGGGGAGAGCGATTAATCCACGCTATTTTTTCTATAAACAGGATATTATTCCCGGCGGTGCGGTTTATTTCCCTCTGCGCTACCAGCGGTTTGTTTTTACCCTTGTAGGAAAAAACACACCCGTGGTGAATGTGGTTTTACCCTCGAGACTGGTTCCGGAGAACATTATCAATGGGACCGTTATTTCTGTTGCCGGATGCAATAATGACCAGGGGTTCATGGACGCGATCATGATCATGTATGATAACCGGATATATTACCGCTACCCGGCGGCAGAAAGTTTAAAATGCCCGATCAAGCCCCTGGTTTGTGACGATAACAGCCGCACTTGCAAGTAAATTGGCATTTTTATGCAAGCTGGTGCGGTGAGAGATTGCGAAATATGAGACTATCGATAAAATAATAATATGATCAAGTTAATTAAAACCCCGACCTGTATCTTTTTAATTTGTGTGTTCACTTCATTGCTTTTTGGATATTCAATTCCTGTGCAGGCACAAAGCGCAGCTGTGCCGCCTGTTTTCCTGACTGACGAAAATTTTGTTGAGATGACACGTGGATTCTACGGCGCTGAAATCCAGGATATTTTAATCAAGAACCAGACCGCCCTGGTTAATTACCAGCGCCAGATTGGCGACCAGACCCTCAATGCGGGGGATATTTTCTGGATTTCGAGCCAGCAAGATGATTTTTCCATCAGCCCCAAAGTGCTGCTGACGACCTATATCACCCTGTATGGGGCCAACCAGGCTCCTACACAGGACCTGATGGACGTTACCCGCGCGGTTACTGCCTCACTCTGGAATAATTATGTGGTTTTCAAGAACGGCAGCCGGACCTACCAGCTTAAGAATGGCACGACCCAAACAATTGAAAAAGAAGCCAACGGCGCATCTTATGCGGTAAAAACGTACCTGGCCCTGCAGGCTTCCTCTTCAACGGATTTGAACACGCTTCTTCAGGCCTGGACCACCAATTACCAGACATTGTTTAACCAACCGCCCAACGCCAATTCGGGTGTCAAGGCCGCACCTGCCAACGTGGCACCTTTTCTGCGTTTGCCGTTTGACCAGCCTGTGGGTAACTTCCTGCGGGTTAACTCCTTTTTTGACCACAACGTTCCCAGTGTCTACGACGATTCGATTTTAAGGTTCGATGGAAAAACTTTTGGAACCGCCAGCTCTGCGAACTGCACGATCGGGGTTAACTGTTACGGCGGCCACAATGCAATTGATTACAGCACCGGTGCCGGACGGCCTGTGCTGGCAGCGGCTGCAGGCAAGGTGGTTTACCGTTATTACAACAAGGATGCTGCACAGGGCTATGTTGACAGCGGCCTGATTATTGACCATGGGAACGGCTATATGACGGAGTACTGGCACATGGACCCCATTTCAGTGAAAATGGGAGACCAGGTGAATTCCGGGCAGCTGGTTGGGATGAGCGGGAATATTGGAAAATCCAGCGGGCCCCATTTACATTTCGGCTTGCGAATCGCTGGATCGAAAGATGTCGATCCGTTTGGCTGGTGGGGACCCGGCGTAAAAGACGTTTGGGGCGACAGTAAATGGATGTGGGCCGGCGACCTGGTCGCAGATAACGGCGAAGCCCAGATGCAGCTGTTTTATAATTCGTACTGGTATTTTGATGCGGCCGGTTATGGCGGCGGGTCCTTTTATACCGGCGCGGTTACAACAACTGCCAAGAGCACCAACTGGGGAATCTGGGGTGCGTATATCCAGGATCCTGGAATTTACGATGTTTACGCCTATTGGCCCAGGCGAGCCGATAATGCAACCGCGGTATCTTACCGGGTTTTCAGCGCTGACGGTGTCAACGATGTGCAGGTCAGCCAGGCTGCAGACGGCGACCGTTGGGTAAAATTGGGTACGTATCATTTTAATAATGACAGCTATACGGTCATGTTGACTGATTTGAACTCTGGAAGCGGTAAACGAGTCTATTTTGACGCTGTGCAGTGGGTCAAGACAGGCGCCAATCCGGCCACGCCAACGGCGACTGTGATCATAACAACGGCTACCCCGGCGACCCCGGCGGTGACCAATACCCCTACCGCCGCACCCACAACACAAACGCCCACGCCCATTCCAACCACCAGCACCCCGGTGCCCAATCCGGCAACGAGCACACCGACGCCCGTTCCGGCGACGAATACGCCGACCCCCGCACCATCGACGAACACCCCCACCCCCGATGCATCCGTTCAAAACCTGGCGTTGGGAAAACCTGCCAGCCAATCGAGCAACGCAAGCGTTGTATCCCCATCCCTGGCGGTTGACGGCAATACGGACGGAAATTACCGCAACAACTCGACCACCCACACACTTTCGGACTATCACGCCTGGTGGCAGGTTGACCTGGGCTCGGTCAACAACATCCAGAACGTGCGGCTGTGGAACCGCACGGACTGCTGTTCAGACCGCTTGAGCAACCTGCATATTCTTGTGTCGGATGTCCCATTCAGTTCAACGGACCTGCAGACAACCATCAAGCAGGCAGGAGTCGCGGATTATTACTTTACCGGCACGGTGGGGAAAAATATTCAAGTTAATATCGGCCGCAGCGGAAGGTTTGTGCGTGTACAACTCGCCGGAACCAATGTGCTTTCACTGGCAGAAGTCCAGGTTTTGGGAATACCCATTATTCCGTCGAACACCTTGCTCAATGATGATTTTAACAGCAATACGGTTGTTCCGAATGCGGCGGCATGGACTGGCTCGATTAATACCACCCAGGCTACGACCGCAGCAGATGACCCGGTATTTACCTGCGGAAAGTTTTCAGCAGGACAGGGGACTCATTCAGTATGGTACAGCTTCACGCCCAACCAGGCTGGTAAGCTGGCAATTAACACA
>Ga0118677_10007752_pt1 | contig 14932 bp, 6 predicted proteins | sample AliMusrvi5mmetaG_FD_86154 | JGI IMG/M metagenome (GOLD analysis project Ga0118677, IMG submission 86154)
GGCCGAGAGCCTGGATAAACAGAGCGCCCTCAAGGTCAAGGAGGCGGAACATGGGGACCCGGTGGTGGCCAACACGGTTTATATCGCCCCCGGCGGCAAACATATGAAAGTGATTTCCGGACCTGGCGGCAAGCCCGTCATCCAGATCAGCGACGATCCCCCCGAAAATAACTGCAAGCCCTCGGTGGATACCCTCTTCCGTTCGGCCGCCTACACCTTTCCGGGGCGCACCTGCGCCGTGATCATGACCGGCATGGGGGCGGACGGCACGCTGGGGCTGCGCCTGATCAAACGCTCCCCAGCCTGGGTGATTGCCCAAAACGAGGCCAGCTGCGTGGTGTTTGGCATGCCCAAAGAAGCGATTGCGGCCGGGGTGGTGGATGTGATTGCTCCCCTCGAAAGCATTGCCGGTGAAATCTGCAAAGCCGTGCAGGGATTTTGAGGATCATGAAAATATCTGCGGATGAAATGCGCGTCCTTGCCCAGTACATCCAGACGCTGTGCGGCGTTCACCTGGATAATTCCAAGGCCTACCTGGTTGAAACCCGGCTGAGCAGCCTGGCCGAAGAAGCCGGCTGCAGCACTTTCAGCGAGCTTTTTTATAAAGCCCGCAGCGACATGACCCGGGCGCTGCCGCGCCAGATCATTGACGCCATCACTACCGGCGAAACCCTTTTTTTCCGCGATACGGCTCCGTTTGAGCTGCTGCAGCAAAAAATCCTGCCGGACCTGATTGACCGGCGTAAAAAAGCCTATCCTTCCGGAAAGGTGATGCCCATTCGCATCTGGAGCGCCGCCTGCTCCACCGGGCAGGAAGTTTACAGCATCGCCATCATTTTAAAAGAACTGCTGCGCGACCTGAGCCAGTACAACATTCGCCTGGTGGGAACCGATATTTCCAACAGGGCCGTCGCCCAGGCCAGCCGCGGGATTTATAACCGCGTTGAAATGGACCGCGGGCTGCCCGCGGAAAAGCTGACGCGCTATTTTTCCCCGGTGGAGAACGGCTGGAAAATCAGCGACGAAATTCGCGCCATGGCGGTTTTTAAGACCACCAACCTGCTCGAAGATTTTTCCAGCCTGGGTAAATTTGACATTATTTTCTGCCGGAATGTGGCCATTTATTTTGCCGACAAGGATAAAAGCAGTCTATTCAACCGCCTGGCCGGGTCGCTGGACCGCGACGGATACCTGGTCATCGGTTCTACTGAATCACTTACCGGCTACAGCCCGATATTTGAATCCCACAGGCACCTGCGTTCGGTTTATTACCAGCTTAAAGAGGGGAGGTGACCCTTAGATTGAACCCTCTTCAGGCCAATCTGGATTACCTGTTTTTTATCTTTACCCTGGCAGCCTTCGGCCTCGTGACAGTTATGCGACTCAGGGCGGGGCGTTCAAGCCTGCGGCTCCCCTGGATCTGGCTGGTTTACCATGCCATTTTCGCGGGACTGGCCGGCATGACGGCTCTGCTGGCTTATTTTAATGTGGAAAGTGCCATCCTCTATCCGGCGGGAATTGTGCTTAATACTTTATCACTGCTGGCGGGGATTGAATTTGGCCGGCGGGCGCTGGAGACACAGGGCAGACATGTTTCGCTGCGCTGGTTTTATTTTTGTGTCCTGGCGCTGACCATTCTGGATGGTTTTCTAAGCTTCATGGGAGAGGCGGAGGCGGGCAGTATTTTCCTGGCGCTTCCGGCTGGTTTGCTTTCAGCGCAGGTGATCCTGGCTGAAGTCCGGTTGATCCATGACAGGCGCAGGCTTTTCCTGGGTTTAGCCGGCATTTTTTTTGTTCTTTCTGTTCTGACGGCACCCCTGACCCTGAACCTTGCGCCTGATGCTTCGGCGCAGGCGGCTACCATTTCACTTGAATTGGGGGGATACAGCCTATTGCTGCGTTCCACGACCCTTATTTTGACCGCCGTGTTTCTCTGGATGGCCCTTTCACTGGATGGCAAAGCCCAAACACAGGTGTCAATTCTGAGCCATGTATTCGGGCCAGCGATTATCATCCTGTTTCTGATTGGAAGCTGGTGGTGTTCCAGTTCAAATGGGCAGGCAGCTGATTCACGCATGCAGACGGCTTTACTTGAACAGGCTGTATCCATTTCACACACCATTTCCGCGCGCCAGGTGAATGCCTTGACGTTTGATGCAGCAGACCGGGCCCGGCCTGAATACCAGTTCCTGCATAATTTCTTTAACAGTTATTCCAGCATGATCGGGAACCTCAAAATAAACAGCATGGCCCTGCGGAATAACCAGCTGGTCATGGGACCCCAAAGCCTGGATGAGGGAGACCCGTTATATATTTCCCCTGGCGTGCCTTTAAAAAATTTCACAGCGGATGACCTGGATGTTTTTCAAAACGGCCAGCCCTTTGTAGAAAGTGCTGCGAGCAACCCTGATCGAAATGTGATGCGTGCCTGGGCTCCCGTGACCGATCCGTTAATTGGAAAAACGCTCGTGATGGTCGAAATAGAACTGGATGCTGCAAAAGGCCGCACATCAATCGCTCAGGCGCGGCTGGTTCCCCTTTTAGCCATTCTGCTGGCTTCAATTTCTATTCTGTCGATCTATATCGTGTTGAAGAAGAATGAAAAAAACAGGACCTGGAGTTTCCAGCCTGAAACGATCCTGGTGATGATGATATCGATCGTGATCACCCTGGGAGTGGCTTATATGGCCAATAATTGGGAAAATGCCACTCGAAAAAGCATTTTTTCCGGCCTGGCCCAGCAAAAGATCGGCACGATCCAGGAATATTTCAACGATATCAGCAATTTGCAGCTGGCAGACCTGGCCCGTTATTTTGAAAGTTCGGATCAAGTTTCACCCAATGCATTCAATAAATATGCCGCTTCCCTGCCAAGGGCCAGCCTGAACCAGACCTGGGCCTGGATTCCGGTGGTGCCGGCAGATGAAAAAGCCAATTTTGAGTCCATGGCCCGCCAGGAAGGCATGACTGGTTTTAGCTTATTTCAAAAGGACATTAAAGGGTCCCCATCCGCGGTGGAAAAACGTGCTGTGTATTATCCGCTATTATATTCCGGCCCGCGCGGCGACATTTTGCCCGCAACGGGTTATGATTTTGGAACAGATTCCCTGATTCTGAAGGCGCTGGATAGTGCAGCGGTTGGAGATATGCCTGTGGCTGCGCATCCAACGACGGCGTGGCTTTCAGGCCGGGCAGACGACATTATGCTCATCGTTTACCCGGCATTTAACCGCAATGTCCAGCCGCCACAACTGCTGGGTTTTGCCGCGGTGGTTTTTCAAATGGACAATATCATTACTTCACAGCAGAAAATGGATTTTCCAGAGCGCCTGTTTGTGAATATTTCTCTTTACCAGCTGGATGACAACAAAATTCCCCGACTGCTTGATTCCACAGTGCTCAACCCGGCCGGGGTAAATTGGGGATTCCCTCCTTCGATTAGCGGTGGAGCGGTTTTGGATGATATCAGCCCATTATTTGTTTTTGGCAGGACTTTTGCCCTGGCCGCAAGCCCGACGGCGTCCTTTATGAGTTCCGAGACCATTCCCGCCGGTCCCATGGTTCTCCTCCTGGGTTTATTATTCACAGTGACAGCCACAACTTTAACCCGCTCTGTGCTGAAGCGGAGACAGGAACTGGAGGACCAGATGCTGGTCCAGGCGCACAAATTGAGCAGCAGCGAGCAGAATTACCGCTTCCTGGTCGAACAAATGCCTGAAGTATTATACACGGATGAAATTGGGGGCGACTGGCAATATATCAGCCCACAAATTCATGAGTTGACCGGATATGGGATGGAGGAATTTGTTTCGGACCCGGGCTTATACAGCAGGATCATCCGTGCGGACGACCGCGAGCTGATTCAGGCGCAGATCAGTTCCCTCCTGGTGGATGAAAGGTTAAGCATGGAGTACCGCATCGAGACGCGCAGCCGCGGTACGCGCTGGGTGCGCGACCGGGGGGTCTTGAAAGTGGACCCGCAGACGGGGAGAAAGCAGTTCCAGGGCATTCTATCGGATATCACCGAACAAAAGGAAAGCGAAGATAACCTGAGGAAAAGCGAAGCGCGTATCCGGAATATTTTTGAAAGTGTACCGATCGGCATGTTCCAATCCACACCGGAAGGCAAATTTATTTATGTCAATCCGGCCCTCGCTGCCATGGTGAAATATGATTCGCCGGAGGATTTGCTTCAAACGACCAACCGGACCTCGATCGCTGAGGCGCTTTATCAAGACCCCACGCGGCGCCCATCGTTTATTCGCGAAATTGCTGATGCCCAAAATAAATGGAATGTATTCGAAAACCGTTACAAATGTAAGGACGGCAGCATTATCACAGGTATCCTTTCGGTTGGACAGAGGGAAGATCCGGTAAGCGGGAAGACCTTCCTTTACGGGTTTATCCAGGATGTGACGGAACAAATAAAGATTGAAAAATCCTTGCGCGACAGCGAACAGCGTTTCAGGGGCATGTTTGAAACCCACAGTGCAGTCATGATGCTGGTAGAGCCTGAATCAGGCAAGATTATCAATGCAAACCAGGCGGCAAGCCAGTTTTATGGTTATCCCATTGAGAAATTGATCACCATGCAGGTGAGTGAAATCAATACAATGCGCCCCGAGCAGATTACTGCAGAACGGCACAAAGCGCTTGAGCTCAAGCAGAATTATTTTACCTTCCCGCACAGGCTGGCCTCTGGAGAAGTGCGCATTGTGGAAAACCACGCTTCTCCAATTACGGTGGACGGTGAGTCCGTGCTGTTTTCCATCATCCACGATATCACCGCGCGCCGGCGGGCAGAAGAAGCCCTGGCCGAAAGCGAAGAACGTTTCCGCTCGCTTTCGAGCAATATGCCTGCTGCGGTGATCGCGATATTGCCAGACGGTACGCTCATTTATTTAAACCAGCTATCGGTTAAAATGATGCGGCTCGATTCGCAGGAAGCGGCATTGGGCAAAAACATCTTTGTTTTGCTTGACCCGAGTGATGCGCAGGAATTAAAGAAGACACACCAAGCGCTCACGCCGGCTTCGCCCACAGAAATACATGACCATACCCAGATCACACCACAGGGAAAGGTACGCTACCATGAATGGAGGAACAGCGCCCTCTTCGACGACCAGGGTAAGGTCACCCTTTACATGGGGATTGGCATCGATGTCACCGAGCGCAGGATTGCAGAAGAAGCTCTGGTTGAAAAAGAAAGCTACCTGCGCGCCATTCTTCAAACCACGCGGGATGGATTCTGGGTGCTGGATACGTTCGGAAATGTGATTGACGCCAACCAGGCTTACTGTGAAATGACCGGTTACCCCCTGGATGAACTTATAAAACTGCATATCCTCGATCTGGACGTTGATGGAAAAGCGGAGGAAAGCGCCGCGAGGATGAATCGGATCATTAAAATGGGTTCAGAACTGTTTGAGACCCGCCACCGCAGAAAAGACGGCAGCGTTTTTGCGCTTGAAATATCCATGGCTTATCTGCCCGCAGACGGGGGACGGTTTATCAGTTTTAGCCGCGATATTAGCGAACGCAAACGAGTCGAGGCGGCCCTGCGTGAGAGCGAGGATGTTTTCCGCAGCCTTTCGAACGACATGCCCGGCGCAGTGACCGCATTTTTACCCGATACCACTATTACTTATTTAAACCAGGTTGCGGCTGCCATGACGGGGAACCAACAGCAGGATTTAGTCGGCCGCAAGGTCATCGATCTAATCGACTCCAAGGAAGAATTTAACCGGAGGCTTCAATCGCTCACACCGGAGACCCCCCTGGGGATGCACGAAGAGACTTTCACCTTTGCGGATGGAAAGGTGGTTTACCAGGAATGGAGAAACCGCGCCTTCTTCGATGAACAGGGAAGAGTCACGCGCTACCTGGGCATGGGCATCGATATCACCGACCGCAGGCAAGCCGAGGTTGCCCTGCGCCAGAGTGAAGAGCGTTTCCGCCTGCTGTTCGAAAACATGGAGGAAGGTTTCGCCCTGCAGGAAATTATCCTTGACGATTCAGGTTCTCCAGTCGATTTCCGTTTCCTGGACGTCAACCGGGCTTATGAACGCCACACGGGAATGAAGAGCGAAGACTGCATCGGGCGCACGGTCCGCGAGGTGATGCCTGGTGTGGACCGCCTCCAGATTGAAAACTACGGTAAAGTGGCCCTGACCGGTGAGCCGTTGATATTTGAATATTATTCCAAAGCCTTTGCTCGCCATTTACGCGTGCATGCCTTCAGCCCGCGCAAGGGCCAGTTTGCCACCACTTTTGAAGATGTCAGTGACATTCGCCAGGCTGAAATGGCCCTGCGCGACAGTGAAGAAAAGTACCGGGTGGTGTTCAATAACCAGATGTACGCCATGGCGATCATCGACCCGAACAGCCTGCGCATTCTGGATATCAATGCTGCCTTTTCGCGCACGTTTGGTTACAGCCGGGATGAACTGCTGGGGGGGATGATCGTCCCCGATTTAAACGTTGATTATGAGGCTCCAATTAAAAATAAAGATCGAACCCTGCAGTCAGGTTCCTCGTATGTGCCCCTGCGCTACCACCGCAGGAAGGACGGCACAATCTTTCCGGCTGAAATTTATGTTGAACTGTTTAACTGGCAGGGCCAGCAGGTCATGCTCTCGGTTTCGATGGACATCAGCGAACGCATGGAAGCTGAGAAAAACCTGGCGGAGGAGCGCCAGCGCCTGACCAGTATCATCAGGGGTACCAATGTCGGCACATGGATCTGGAATGTGCAGAGCGGCGAAACGATTTTCAACGAGCGCTGGGCGCAGATTATCGGATACACCCTGGATGAATTGAGGGCTGATTCGATCGATGTATGGAAAAAATTGACGCATCCGGATGATGTTGAAAGAAGCCTGGCCCTGGCTGAAAAGCACTTTAGAGGGGAATCGGATTATTACGAATCCGAAACCCGGATGAAGCATAAAAATGGGCAGTGGGTCTGGGTGCTGGACCGCGGGTCGGTTGCCACGTGGGCAGACGACGGCAAGCCGCTGTTGATGTACGGAACCCACCAGGATATCACCGAACGTAAAGGCATTGAAGAAACCCTGAGACAGAAAACAGAAGAATTGGACCGCTATTTCACGTCCAGCCTTGACCTGTTGTGCATTACAGATACGGATGGGCGTTTCCTGCGCCTGAACCCGGAATGGGAAAATGTGCTCGGTTATCCGATTGATGAGATTATCGGAATGCCCATGCTCGATTATGTGCATCCTGAGGACCTGGAGTTGACTTTGAATGCCATTTCTAAAATGAGCAATGAACAACAACCCATCTGGTCTTATGAGAACCGCATTCGCTGCCTGGACAATTCTTACCGCTGGATGGAATGGCGTTCCAGGCCTTTTGGAAAACAGGTATATGCCATTGCCCGCGATGTAACTGAACGCAAGCATGCCGAAGAGGAACTGCGTGAGATTAATGCCCGCTTGGAACAGCAAACCGTCTTTGCCAACCAAATGGCATTGGAAGCGGAAGCGGCAAGCAAGGCTAAAAGTGATTTTCTTGCCAACATGAGCCATGAAATTCGCACCCCGATGAACGGCGTAATTGGCATGACCGGACTGCTGCTCGACACCAACCTGGACGAAAGCCAGCAGCGGTTTGCCGAGATCATTCAATCCAGCAGTGAGTCGCTTCTGACCCTGATCAACGATATCCTTGATTTCTCCAAGGTTGAAGCCGGCAAGCTGGACCTGGAATACCTGGATTTTGACCTGCTTAATCTGCTGGACGATTTTGCCGCTGTAATGGAATTGCGCACGCATGAAAAGGGGCTATCCCTGGAGGTCGGTGCTGAGCGAAGCGTACCGGCCCTGCTGCGAGGAGACCCCGGGCGCTTGCGCCAGGTTTTGACCAACCTTGTCGGCAACGCGGTTAAGTTTACGAGCCGGGGCAAGGTTGCAGTGTATGTGTCCTGCCCCTTCGAGTCTGGAGATGATGTCGAACTGCGTTTTTCAGTGCGCGACACTGGCATCGGCATCCCGGCCGATAAGATCGACAGGCTTTTTAATATGTTCACCCAGGTGGACGCTTCAACCACACGCAAGTACGGCGGTACAGGTCTGGGCCTGGCCATCTCGAAACAACTGGTTGAATTGATGGGAGGCCGGATTGGTGTGGAAAGCGAGGAAGAAAAAGGATCGGAATTCTGGTTCACGGTCCGGATGAAGCGCCAACCTGAAAGCAATACAGGAGGTACGCTGCTCCCGGGCAATTTGCAATCGGTGCGGATTCTTGTGGTTGACGATAATCTCACCAGCCGGGATATTCTGAGTGTGCGTTTGCAATCCTGGGGGATGCGCACATCCGAAGCGGTTGATGGGCCGTCCGCGCTTTTTGCCCTGACTGCTGCCTGGGAAGAAAGTGACCCATTCCAGATTGCGCTTCTGGATATGCAGATGCTCACTATGGATGGGGCCACCCTTGGACGCATCATTAAAAGCGATGAGCACTTGAAGGCAACGCGAATTATTTTGTTATCTTCCATTCCAGAAAGAGGCGATGCAGGCCGTTTTGAAGCCCTTGGTTTCGAAGGATACCTGAGCAAGCCCCTGCGCCAGGCCGATTTATTTAATGTGCTTTCCATAGTACAGGCCGGCGGTAAATCGCTGATGGAATCGCGTTCGATCGTAACGCGCCATTCGGCGCGTGAAACACTGGGTGCAAAGGTCAATTCCAGCCGCCGCATCCTGCTGGTGGAGGATAATTTGACGAACCAACAGGTGGCTACCGGGATCCTTAAAAAGCTGGGCCTGAGAGCGGATGTGGCCGCTAACGGGATTGAGGCGCTTAAAACCCTGGAAATGATGGATTATGACCTGGTTTTGATGGATGTGCAGATGCCTGAAATGGATGGTCTGGAAGCCACGCGGCGCATCTGTGATCCAAATTCATCCGTACGAAGGCATGACATACCCATCATTGCCATGACAGCTCATGCCATGCAAAGCGACCGCGAGAGCTGTCTCAAGGCAGGAATGAACGATTATTTATCCAAACCGATTGAATCACAAGCCCTGGCGCGGGCTTTGGAATACTGGATGGCAGAAGGAAGCACCCACCCGGCGCCGGCCAATGACGGAAGCTCTGCCGGGCCTGTGGGACCCAGGCCCGGTGGAGGACAGGCAGGAGATAAAGTGGCCAAACCCCTTGTATTCGACCGTCCGGCATTGATGGACCGCCTGATGGATGATGAAGACCTTGCGCGCGTGATCGTTGCCGGTTTCCTGGAAGATATTCCCCTTCAAATCCAGGGGTTGAAAGATTATCTTGAAAAGGGTGACATGATTGGCTCCGAACGCCAGGCCCATACCATCAAGGGAGCAGCTGCAAATATTGGGGCCGAGGCGCTGCGCGCCGTGGCGTTTGAGATGGAAAAGAATGGTAAAAATGGCGAGCTTTACCTGGTCAAAGATAATTTGGGTGAATTGGAAGCACAGTTTGAGCTTTTAAGAGAAGCACTGGATAAAACACTATGATCAATTTGTGTCATAATGAGATGGGAAGAAGTGTTTATTGGGAGTTCGTGGAAAAGGAGAAATTAATATGAAGATATTAATTGTGGAAGATGATTTTACCAGCCGCCTCTTGATGCAGGAATTGCTTAAGGGCCTTGGCCTGGCACATGTCGCTGTGAATGGTCAGGAGGCTGTGGCAGCTGTGCGCGTCTCGCTGGAGACGCATGAGCCTTACGACCTGATCTGCATGGATATTATGATGCCGGATATGGATGGCCATCAGGCCCTCAGGGAGATCAGGGAGTTGGAAGAGGCCTGGGGTATCATCTTTACCGATGGCGCAAAAATTATTATGACCTCAGCCCTGTCGGATATGCGTAATAAAATAAAAGCATTTTCTGGCCTTTGCAATGGATACCTGGAAAAACCCATCCGCAAGGATAAATTACTTGATGAACTTCATTCCAATAACCTCATCCCCTGACCTGAAGGGGAATGATATGCGCATTCTGGTCGCCGAAGACGACCTGACCTCGCGCGCGATCCTGACCGGTATCCTTAAAAAATGGGGATACAAGGTTCTTGCAGTTAATGACGGCCAATCCGCCTGGCAGGCGCTGCAGCAGCCCGACTGCCCGCACCTGGTGATTCTGGATTGGGTGATGCCTGGACTGGATGGGGTGGAGGTCATCCGCCGTGTGCGTTCTGCTGATTTCGGCCAGCCGCCGTATATCATTTTGCTCACCAGCAAGTCCGAAAAGGGGGATATTCTTTCGGGCCTTGAAGCGGGAGCCAACGATTATATAAAAAAGCCATTTGACAATGAGGAATTGAATGCCCGGATCAAGGTTGGGCAGCGCACCGTCGAATTGCAGACCCGCCTGTTTGAGACTCAGCAAACCCTTGAGCGCCTGGCATCCTATGATCCGCTTACCGGGATTCTTAATCGGCGCGCGATCCTTGAGCAGTTGTCAAAAGAACTCTCACGTGCGAGGCGTGAGCCTGCCAAAAACGAATATCTTGGAATAGGATTTTTTGATGTCGACCATTTTAAAATGGTTAATGACCAATATGGCCACCGTGTGGGAGACGAGGTTTTATGCGGCCTGGTCAGGCTTATACGCGATCATATGCGCGTTTATGATTCAATTGGACGCCTGGGAGGAGACGAGTTTTTAATCATAGCGCCTGGCATGGAAGGGATAAAAGCGGAAAATATTTTTGAAAGGATCACTTCCGCGATCAATTCGTACCGAATTAAAACCTTTGCCGGGGAATTGTCGGTTACAGTGAGCATGGGAGTCGCCATGGCAGACCTGGAAAGTGGCGAGGACATGCTTTTGCACAGCGCCGATGCGGCGATGTACCGCGCAAAAAGAGAAGGCGGTAACCGCGTGATTTATACAAAATAAGGGAAAAGAAATGGCTGCTGACAATCCTTTTTTCATTCCTGGAGCCCGGGTGGTGGTGGTCAATGACAGTGTCACCCAGCTGAATTTGCTTTCAGGTTTGCTCAAGAAAGGCGGCTTTAATCCGCTCCCGTTTAAAAGTGTTGAGGCTGCTCTGGATGCCATGCACCGGGAAACGCCGCCAGCTTTGTTTGTAACCGACCTTTATATGCCCGGAATTGACGGCTGGCGTTTTTGCCATTTGCTTCGTTCCCCTGAATACAGGCAGTTTAACCAGACGCCGATCCTGGTGGTGTCTGCAACTTTCTCCGGTGATGAGCCTTCGCGCATCACTTCAGAGCTGGGGGCAAATGCTTTTTTAAATATGCCGGTGGACGGCAAACAGTTTCTCGACCTGGTCCAGGCTCTGCTGCGCGGCGAGAAGCAGCAAGGAAAATTAAAAGTTCTTGTGCTGGAAAACAACAGCACACTTTCCGCCCGGCTGGTGAAATCCTTTCTGGACCATGGGTATGAGGTACATGCAGCCTTTACCTGTCAGGACGGTCTCACCATGGTTTGGAATGAATCCTATGATATCGCAGTCCTGGATTATCACCTGCCCGACGGCCTGGGAGATGGGTTATTAAAAGACATTCAGAAAAAATCGCCAGATTGTGTCTGCCTGTTGACGATTGCCGAAGGACACCCTGAACTGGCCCTGAGCTGGATGGAAAAGGGGGCGGCGACTTACCTGTTGAAACCTTATGATCCTGAATATCTGCTGGCACAGTGCGAAAGGGCGCGCCGGGAACGCTCCTTGCTGCGCATCCAGGATTTGTTAGAAGAGCGCACAAACCAGTTGATTGAGAGTGAAGCGCGTTTCCGGTATGCCATGGAAGCCACCAACGATGGACTTTGGGATTGGGATATTCCCAGTGGAAAAGTCTATTACAGCCCGGCTTACCTGGGCATGTTGGGCTTTGCTGCCGGGGAACTGCCGGCTACGTACAAAACCTGGCTCGACCTGGTCCATCCCGATGACCGGGATTCTACTCTGGCTGTCAACCAGGCCTGCATCCGTCACGAGGTGGATACATTCGAAGTTGAATTCAGGATGCGGGCCAAGGACGGTACATACCGCTGGATTCTGAGCCGCGGGCATGCTTTACGACGGGATGCCAACGGACAGGCATTACAAATGATCGGCACCCAGGTGGATATCTCGAAACGCAAGCAGGTGGAAGCTGAATTGAAAAAAAACGAATTTTTTTTGAACACCATTCTGCATACCGCCAAGGATGGATTCTGGGTTTTTAATAAAGAAGGAAATTTAATGGATGCCAACCAGGCATACTGCGAAATGTCGGGTTATTCACTGGCTGAGCTCACTCAAATGAACATTCGCGGCCTGGAGGTTCAGGAAGAACCTGATAAAACATCAGCCCATTTGAAACGTTTGATTGAGACAGGGTTTGAACGTTTTGAAACGCGCCACCGCAGGAAGGATGGCAGTATTTATGATGTGGAAATATCTGTGACGTATATCGCAGAGGATGGAGGCCGGTTGATATGCTTCTGCCGCGACATATCCGAACGCAAGCAGGCAGAGGCGAGGCTTAATGAACAGCTCGAGGAACTTCGACGCTGGCACAACGTTACACTGGGGCGTGAGAAACGAATCATTGAACTCAAAGGTGAGGTGAATAGAGTGCTGGTCGAAGCCGGTGAACCGCTGCGATATCCCAGCGTAGGGGATCCTGGTCATGAATAATGTTTTTAATACCCGGGAAAAATTTGATTTGAGTGTTCCTGGCGCCTGTTTATTAATTTGGCAGGCAGTAGATTGAGAAGTTCAGGTAACCTTATGGAAATTTCCACCCTGCTGATTGTCGATGATGAAGAAAATATTTTGAATTTCCTGAACTACAGCCTGCAGGATGTGTTTGAAATCTACATGGCTGAATCGGGACCAGCCGCAATGGAAATCCTGGGTCGGCAAAAAATCGACCTGATTCTGACGGATGAGCGGATGCCGGGTATGACAGCCTTTGAACTGCTCAAAGAGGCGTCCAATTTACAACCCGGTGTCGTAGGGGTGATCATGTCAGCCATAAATGAAAGTGCAGTGGTCACCGATGGACTGAACCCGGAAAATGTACGCGGGTACATCCAGAAGCCTTTGAATATTGACCAGATGCGGAGCCGGTTGTTGGAAGTGGCGCTCAGGCAGAGAGCTTATTTTGACCAGCAGCTTTTAGAGAACGGGGAAAAGTTTTTTAAGATATTCCATCTGAACCGGATTGCAATGGCGCTTTCTACAATCAGGGAAGGTCGATTTATTGAAGCTAATTCCGAATTTTTACGAATTGCGGGGCATTCACGGGAAGAAGTCATTGGGTCTACTGCCCTTGAATTAAATTTGTGGGTCCAACCTGACCAGCGGTCCCAGGTTTTTTTGTCCATAACTGAGCAGGGCGGGCTTTATAACCAGGAATTTGAAATCCGGACAAAGTCCGGCGAAGTCCTGGCATTATCCTGGACTGCAGAAACAATAAAGATCAATGATGTGCCCTGCCTGCTTTCAACTGTAGTCGATATCAGCGAACGCAAGCGGGAGAATGAGGCAGCCGCAAGGGAAAGCGCCTTTTTTAGCCAGCTTATCGATGACGCCCCTGAAGCAATCGTATTATTGGACAACCAGGATTGCGTGCAGCGCATCAACAGGGAATTTACCCGGGTTTTCGGATACGGGGCGGTTGAGGCATCCGGCAAGCCGATCAACGACCTTCTAGCTCCGCCGCACCTGTTGGAAGAGGCGATTGAGCAAACCCGGAAGGCTGCCCGGGGTGAGAAAATTGTGCTTGAGTCGGCTCGCCGGCGTAAAGACGGAAGCCTCGTCTTTGTATCGATTTTAGGATCGCCCATCTTCAGTAATGGGGAACAGGCAGGCATCCTGGTCATCTACCGCGATATAAGCCAGGAAAAGCTGACGGAGGCAATCATGTCATCCCGCAGCCGCCTTTTGCACCTGGCGAACAACTGCTCACTGCACGAGCTGCTGGAGGCAACGTTAGACGAGGCTGAGATTCTCACCAGCAGCCTATCGGGTTTTTACCATTTTGTGGAGGCGGATCAGAAGACACTCTGGTTACAGGCGTGGTCCACAAATACCAGAAAGAACCTCTGCAAGGCTGAAGGGGAGGGCCAGCATAACCCGGTGGACAAGGCGGGTGTCTGGGTGGACTGCATCCGCGAACGCCGGCCCGTCATTCATAATGATTATGCTTCTCTACCGCACCGCAAGGGCATGCCGGAAGGCCACGCGCCAGTCATACGCGAGCTTGTGATTCCGGTGATGCGCGATGATCGGATTGTGGCCGTGTTGGGTGTGGGGAATAAACCCACGCTTTACAATGAGCAGGATATCCATTCGGTGATGTCTCTGGCCGATCTCGCATGGGATATCGCCGTGAGAAAACGGGCCGAGGATGCGCTGAAAGAAAATGAAGCCAAGTACCGCATCGTGGCCGAAAATACGTATGATTGGGAATACTGGCTGGATGTGGATGAACGATTTGTTTACTGTTCACCATCCTGTGAAAACCTGACCGGGCACACACAAAAAGAATTCATGCAAGACGCCGGGCTGCTTTCAAGGATTATTCACCCGGGAGATCAAGCGATTGTTCGCCGACAAGAATGCGTTTTGGAAATGGGGAAGCCCAGCCAGATTGAATTCCGGATTATCCGGCCTGATAACTCTATCCGTTGGATTGGCCAGGTTTGCAACCCTGTTTATGACGACAGGGGCGTTTTTATGGGATACAGGGGAAGCAACAGGGATATCACCAGGCGTAAAGAATCTGAAGAAGCGCTGCGCATTAAAAGCCAGGCGATTGAAACGGCGATTAATGCAATCGCATTCTGGGATGTAGATGGTTTGCTCACCTATGTCAACCCTGCATTTCTCAGGATGTGGGGCTATACCGATGAACGTGATGTGTTGGGCAAGCCCACAATCTCTTTCTGGCAGGTGCAGGGAAGAGCTGACGAAGT
>Ga0118677_10009715_pt1 | contig 14925 bp, 4 predicted proteins | sample AliMusrvi5mmetaG_FD_86154 | JGI IMG/M metagenome (GOLD analysis project Ga0118677, IMG submission 86154)
CCCACTCCGGCCATCGGCGCGCCGGGGAAACCGGTGACCGCCAACCGGCTCGCCACGGTGGCCGCCGTCACGGTGATCCCCGTTTCCGAACCGCTGATGGATCCGCTGACGGTATCGGTGGCGGTGATCGAGCGCGGGCCACCGACCGTATTGAGCGTTACGCCGCTGAACGTGTGGGTGCCGCTGTCGCCAGCGCTGAACGTGTAATTGGCAGGCAGCGCTGCCGCCCCATCACTGCTGGTGAAATGGATCGTGCCGGTATAGCCGGTGGCGACGTTGCCATAGGCGTCCTTGGCGGTGACCGTGACGCTGGCTGAGGCGCCTGCCGTTTGCGCGGCGGGGAATCCAGCGACGCTCAGGGACGCCGCCGCGGCCGGCCTCACCGTGATGCCCGCCTGACTGCCGGTGATGGTGCCCGTCACGCTGTCCGTGGCGGTGATCGACTGGCTGCCCACCGACTTGAGTGTCGCGCCGTTGAAAGTGTGCACGCCGGCGTCCGCGCTGGTGAACGTGTAATCGGCGGGTAGGCTCGCCGCGGTGTCGCTGCTGGTGAAATGGACCGTGCCGGTATAGGCGGTGGCCAGGTTGCTGCTGCTGTCCAGCAAGGTGATCGTGACGCTGTTGGCCGCGCCCGCTGTCGCCGGACTCGGGAAGCCGCTGACCATCAGCGTGGGCGGGCCGACGGTGAGCACCACGTTGGCGCCGCTCACCGCAATCGAGCCGATTTTACCGGTGCCGATGGCCGTGCCGGTGACGCCGGGGAACGTCCCGGCGGCGGTGATGGTGCCGGTGGTTTGGGTGACAATATTATAAGTGCCGTTGGCCAGCGGTGAGACCGTGTTGACGGTGAACGGGTTGGCGTTGAGCGCCAGCGTGCCCTGGGACACGGTGAGTGCCGGATTCAACCCGGTGTATGTTAGAACGACCGGCTGCGAGGCCAAATTCACCGTGCCGCCGGCCTTGCCTTTGAGGTTGGCAGCGGTGGCCGTGCCCGCGGCGCGCAGGACCGTGGTGGTGCTCCATGCATAGGGCGAGGTCTTGGCGGACACGTCGAAGGTGCATCCGGCGGCGATGAAAACCAGCGCGCCGTTGTCGATCGTACCGCTGGCACCCAATGCCACCGTGCCGGCATTGATGATGGTGGCACCGGTGTAGGTGCCGGTGCCGTTCAAGGTAAGCGTGTTGCCGCCGGTTTTGGTAAAACCACCCGGCCCGCTGATGCCGCCATTGATTGCCACGCCGCCGGCGTTGCCGGTGCCGTCGAAAAACGAGTGCGCGTTCAATACCAGTGCCCCGGTCCAGCTCGATCCCCAGCCATTGTCATCCTGATAGGTTCCGCCGTTCATAACCAGCTGGGAACCCGTCTGCGCGATGCGATTTGCAATGAACGTGGCGCCACTTTCAAGTGTGAAAACCTTGGTGGTACTGGCCCCAAACGTGGTGTTGTTGAGTGGACTATGAGTCACGGCGCCGGCATTGATGGTCGTAGTGCCGGTGTAGGTGTTGTTGGAAGCTAGGGTCAGCTTGGCGGGGCCCGCTTTTACCAGGCTGACCGCATTGCCCGCATTGTCGCCGACCACTGCCGAGACGGTCAGGCCGCCGGAATTGCCCTGCTGGACGATGAGGTCGTAACTGCCGCTGCCGCTGCCTGCCGTCAGGCCGGGAGCGGCCGTGCCGGTGATGTTGCGGCCCGTGGTTCCTGACATGAGCAACCCGCCGCCTGAAATTGTCAGGGCCTTGGCTCCCAGAGCCAAATCTCCGGCAGGAGCTTCCATTTTCAGGGTGTTCACCGCGAGGGGCCCATCCAAGGTTGTCGCCGCGGTCATCCGGTAGTTCACGTTCGGGTCGCCGCCCGAAGTCGGCAGCGGTGTGTAACTTGCGCTGGCGAGGGCGGCCAGCGTGTAGGGCCCGCCACCGGAGGTGGAGGTGGCCCAGTCATAGCCGGTATTGGCGGTGCCGTTGAACCAAATGAAACGCCCGCCGTAGATGCCGGTGGTCGGGTCCGGGGCGGAGGCGGTGGTGAGGCTTAGCCCGGAGGTGCCCGTGGCGTAGCCGGTCAACAAGCTGCCGCCGGAGGTGGTTGCGGTGAGGGTGCCAAGGTTGATGGTGGTGGATGTGCCACCGTTCTTGTTGCCCAAAATTTGCCCGCCGCCGCTGTTGACCGTGACGTTGCCGAGGTTCTGCGTGGTGGTGCCGGTGGCTTTGCCCTTGACGCTGAGGATGCCGCCGCCAAGCGTCAGGCCGTTGGAATTGTTGAGCAGATCGGTGGCGGTGCTGATGCAATCTTCTAACAATGTTCCGCCATTCAGGGTGAGGCCGCCGGTGAATGAGTTGGCGCTCGCGCCGTTGAGGGTGAGCGTGCCCGCTCCGGTCTTGGTCAGTCCGCCGCTGCCGGCCAGGATCGCGCTGATGGTGGTGGCCTTGGTGGAGCCCTGGGGATTGACGGTGATGGTCGGGGAGCCGCCGTCCAACGTCAGGATGTTGGCGCCGCTGCTGGCATTGTCGTCGACAATCCAGTTAAAGGCGGTGGCGGTGGCCACATCGCCAAACAGCAACCCGCCGACGGTCCTCGAACTGTCGAGGTGCACGGTAAGATCCGCCGTGACGTCCAGCGTGTTGAAATACGCGCTGGCACCCGACCCGCTCGCCACGGTGCCGCCACTCCAGTTGGCAGGGCTGCTCCACGCGCCGCCGGTGGTGAGGCGGGTCCAGCTGCCGTCGGCCGCTTGCGCGGCGCACGGGGCGAGGGCGAGTAATGCGAGGGCGAGCGGCGGCAAGCTGACAACGCGGTGAATGGGAAGGCGGGCTTTCATGGGATGATGATCGTGGTTTTTGGCTGGTGCAACGGCTGCGGGCGCGAATGGGCATTAAACGCACCCAACCATTTCCGCTGAAAAAAGGTGTCGCATGCAGCGCATACAAGCAAAAAGATTTTGACAACTAGGTGGCGCGACGCACTAGTTGAGAGCGCGCGCCACCCCCCATGCAACCTATCCGTCTGTTGTCCGTCGCCGAGCAAACCGCCGAGCATCTGCGCCAAGGGTTGCATGATAGACGCTGGAGTACGCGCTTGCCCGGCGTGGTGCGCTTGGCCGCCGAGTGTGATGTGTCCCCCGGCATGGTGCGCGCCGCGTTGCAGCAACTTGAAGCCGAGGGGTTGCTCGTCAGCCGCGGGCTGGGCCGCAGCCGCTGCGTCGCCGCACCCGCTGCCACCCGCGCCGCGCTGCGCCGCTTGCGCGTGGGCATCCTGGTGCACGACGCACCGCGCAATCGCTCGCTGCAAAAATCGCAAATCCTCCTCGCCATCCAGCACGATTTGGAAACCGCCGGCTACGATGCGTTTTTCTACCAAAAATCCCAGATCGAACAGCAGCATGACGTCCGGCGCATCGCCCGCCATCTCGCCGAAACCCCGGCTGACTCCTGGATCGTGGAAGCCGGTTCGCGCGGCCTGCTCGAGTGGTGCGCCGCGCAGGTGGTGCCGTGTCTGGCGCTCTATGGCCGCTCCGGCGGCCTGGCACTGGCGCGCACCGGCCCGGACAAGTTGCCCGCCTATCTGGCGGCGACGCGCCGGCTGGTCGAGCTCGGGCACCGGCGCATCGTGCTCGTCACCCTGAGCTCGCGGCGCAAGCCCACGCCGGGGCGCATCGAAAGCGCGTTTCTGGCGGAATTGACCGCTCACGGCATTGTGGCGGGGGATTACCACCTGCCGGATTGGGACGAGACGCCGGCGGGTTTTGCCGCGTTGCTGGAGCGCTTGTTTCAGCGCACGCCGCCCACCGCGCTCATCATTGAGGAAACGAGCCGCTTCATTGCCGCGGCGCAGTTTCTCGCCCACCGCCGTATCGCCGTGCCTGAGCAGGTCTCGCTGGTGTCCACCGATTGCGACGGGGTGCTCGACTGGTGCCATCCGCCGGTGGCCCACATGAGTTGGGACACCGCTCCGATCGTGCGTCGCGTCGTGCGTTGGCTGGCCGGGGTGCGCCGCGGCAATCCCGAGCGCACCACCGCCAATTTTCCCGCTGAGTTTGTTCCCGGCGGCAGCATCGGCCCTGCGGTCAAGGGCTGAATTGACTGGGCACAGATACAGAACACCTGCCAGCCCAAGCCCCATCGCTTTGTCATCCAGCCCGCCGGTCGCTAGCCGCACGCGTCCGGTTGCGGGCCGCGGCGGCTTGCGCAATGCAGCTGCGGAAGCGGCCGCAACCATCCCGCCGGGAGACGCATTTTTGCCAGTTCTTACTTGCAGCCAGGCGCGAATTCGGCCATGGTGACGCTGCGTTCAAACCCCCACAATTCCATGCAAAAACTGATTGTGATTGCCAATCTGGGACGGGTTAGGCCCGTGAAGTTCAAGCCCGCGGGCGAGGATCCACAAGACAAGGCGCATTTGCACGAAGTGCCTGGGAGCTCGGTGGAGCTCAAGCCCCAGTCCATTACCGAAGTGGTCACCGATCGGGTCGGGCGGTTTCGCCAAAGTGGGCCGCATGACCGCCTGGGCGGAAACTCCTACGGCGAGGAGCACCACCTGAAAGCCGAGTTGGAGAACCAGGCGTTGGAACGGGTCGCGGGAACCATCGGTGACATCGTGGCCGCCGCGGGATATCCTGCGTGGCGGCTGGTTTTTCCACAGGAACTCTTGCCGAGTTTGCGCAGGGCCTTGCCCACCGCCGTAGCCCTCGCCCTGTCGCAGGTCGAGGCTGGCGATTTGACCAAGCTGCCACTGGCGCAATTGGAAAAGCGTTTCCTCAACGGCCATTGAAGCGAGCTGCCAAGCCATTGACCGGACGCGGATCGGGTGCATGTTGGAACCATGGAAAACGAGCACCAGCTCAATGCCCCCTGGCTGATCGCCGCCTGGCCTGGAATGGGGGCCGTGGCGATCAGCGCCGGCTATTACCTGCTCGCCAAGCTCGGCATGCACTTGTTGGCGGAATTTCCCGCAAGCGAGTTTTTCGATCTGGAACGGGTTGATGTGAAGGACGGCTTGATTGTCACTGGAATCCTGCCGCGCAGCCGCCTGTTCCTGTGGCAGGATCCGGCGCGCCTGCATGATCTGATCGTGTTTATCGGCGAGGCCCAACCGCCGGCCAAAGGCGCGGCGTTTTGCGCCAAACTCGTCTCGTTTGCCCAAAGACTCCGCGTCCAGCGCGTCTTCACCTTTGCCGCCATGGCCACCCAAATGCGGCCCGAACACGAGTCGCGGGTGTTTGGCGCTGCGATCGAGCGCGACACGCTCGCGGAGTTCAGGCGCCACGACCTGGAAATATTGGATGACGCCCAAATCAGCGGCCTCAACGGCGTGCTGTTGGGGGTCGCGGCCGACAGCGGGATGCGGGGCGGTTGTCTGCTCGGCGAGATGCCGCATGTGTTCTCCCAGTTTCCGTTTCCCAAAGCCTCGCTGGCGGTGCTCAAGGCGTTCAGCGCGATGGCGTCAGTGCCCGTCGATTTCAAGGAATTGCAGCTCCAATCGCGGCAAGTGGAAAAGGGGCTGGAGGACTTCCTGCATCGGCTGGAACATTCGGTCGGCCCGCCGGAGGCTGCGCCGCTCGAGGCCGACGAAGCGGAGTCGGAGCAGCGGTCCGGCCGCTTGGGTAGCAGCGACCAGCAACGCCTCGAGGAGCTTTTCGCCGCCGCGCGCCAGGATCGCTCCCGCGCCTATGAGCTCAAGCAGGAGTTGGACCGGCTCAAGGCGTTTCAGGAATATGAGGACCGCTTCCTCGATTTGTTCAAGAAACCGGAGTGAGCCCGACGGGCCGGACGCCCCGGACCCCGCTGGCGCGGGCAGCCAGCCGGCCGCCAGGCGTCAGTCGGGTATCACCTCAGACACCGCCGCAACCCGGTCGAGGTCTGGTGTTCTAAGGATCGGTCGGGCCGTCGGACGGTGCCAATAAGGCTTGCCATGGCAGCGGCGGCGGCTAGCTTCCCGCCGTGGAAGCTGCCTCATCCTCCGAGCCGTCGTGGCGTGTTTTGTTGGCCTCAGCCGTCGGCTGCGGGTTGTGTGTTTTGTTGGGAATTTACTTTGACCCGATTCCCGACCTGCACAATTTGGCGCATGCGTGTTACGCGGCGGCGTTTCTGCTCGGGGGCTGGGATGCGGCGGTGGATACCTTTGACCGGCTGAAGCGTTTCCGCTTGGACATTCACTTTCTGATGTTGGCGGTGGCGATCGGGGCGGCAGCCATCGGTTCGTGGTGGGAAGGTGGCGCGCTGTTGTTTTTGTTTTCCTTGAGCAATGCGCTGGAAGCGCTGGCGCAGGCGCGCACCGAACGGGAAATCCGCAGCCTGTTTCACGCGGCACCCAAGACCGCCACGCTGGTGGCCGCCGACGGCAGCGAGCGCGAGGTGCATGCGGAAGGCTTGATGGCCGGTCAGACGATTCGCATTCTGCCCGACCACCAATTCCCGGTCGATGCGCGGGTGCTCAACGGCCAGTCCGCCGCCGATGAATCATCGCTGACCGGTGAATCGGTGCCGGTGGACAAGCAAGCCGGCGATACGGTGTTCAGCGGCACGCTCAACACGTACGGCCCCTTGCTCGCCGAAGTGTTGCGGCCCCCCTCGGAAAGCGCCCACGCCCGCATCATCCGCCTGATCCGCGATGCGCAGGCCAGCAAGGCACCGTCGCAGCGCTTCACCGATCGCTTCGGCACCCGCTACACCATCGGTCTGCTCGGCCTAACAATCATCATGTTTTTCATCTGGCATTTCAATCTGGGCCAACCCGCGTTCAATTCGGCCGGCCCCGTGCGCTCGGCGTTCTATCGGGCGATGACCCTGCTGGTGGTGTGTTCGCCCTGCGCGCTGGTCATTTCCATTCCTTCGGCGGTGCTCACGGGCATCGCCGCCGGCGCGCGCCGCGGGATTTTGTTTCGCGGCGGCATCGCGCTGGAAAACCTCGCCACCATTCATCGCCTGGCGGTGGACAAAACCGGCACTCTAACAAAAGGAGAGCTCGCGCTCATCGCCATCGATGCATCGGCTGCGGGCGACGACCACGAAGTGCTGCGCCTCGCCGCGGCCCTCGCGCGGCAATCGAAGCACCCGGTGTCGCGCGCCATTGCCAGTGCCTATCTGCTGCAACACGGCCACGACGCGCCGCCCGCCGCCACCCTCACCTCGTTGCCCGGCCAAGGCCTGCGTGGCGAGGTCGATGGCCAGCTCACGGTGTTGGGCCGCCGCTCGCTGTTTGCCGACCACGCCTGGATTCAGGCGTTGCCGGATCCCGCGCCGGGTCTCACCGAAGTGCTCGTCGCCTCGCCTTCGCGCGCTGGTCGCATCTTGTTCCGCGACGCGCTGCGCCCGGAAGCCGCCGTGCTCATCGACCAACTCCACGGCCAACACATCCGCGTCACCATGCTCACCGGCGACCGCCCCCAAGCCGCCGAACTCGTCGCCAGGGAGTTGCACCTCGACGACACCCAGGCGGGTCTAACGCCCGAGGGCAAGGTCGCCGCCATTCAGGCTTGGCGCGCAGCCGGCGAGCGCGTCGCGATGGTCGGTGACGGGGTCAACGACGCGCCCAGCCTGGCCGCCGCGGATGTTTCCATCGGCATGGGCTTGCGCGGGTCCGATGCGGTGCTCGAGCAGGCCGATGTGATCCTCACCCAGGATAAACTCGAGCGCGTGCTCGAGGCGCTGGTGCTGTCGCGGCGCTGCCGCGCGATCATCCGCCAGAATGTCGCCATTTCGCTGGGAGTGGTGGTCTTGTTAGCCATCGCCGCCCTCGGGGCCTGGATCCCGCTGCCGCTCGGCGTGCTCGGTCATGAGGGCTCCACGGTCATCGTGGTGCTCAACAGCTTGCGCCTGTTGTGGCGCTGATGGCCGGCAGGCTGTCGGCTCGCTCCCGTTTGCGAGCCCTGCCAGAGGACTTCGACGGGATTTCAGCCGCACGATTTCAGATCTAAGAAATTTTGGGGCGGGATAATTTAGGGCAGGAGAATTTTGACGGGATTTTTCCTTTCCAATCTTCCTGCTGATAATCCTCAAAGTGGACCGCTGCCCCAGGAATTTGAACAGGCTCGACCAAGTGGCCCTTGTGAGGTCGAGCATTGAATTTTGAACTATTGCAGGAAGGGATAGGTATATCCATCATCAGTAATAATGCTTAGTTTCTGGTGATTTCTTGCGGGAATAAGATGCAGACCTGTTTGAATAGAGAGAAATGCTGTATAATCTCTGAAAACCGGTGATTTTTTTCTTGTTAACTACCAAGACCTGCGTTCATTGCGCAGCGTTCGCCAGCCTTCAAGCCTCTGAGTGAGGGCAGCGCTCAGGAGTCGCCTCTATCACGAATTTTCCCCTTCATGAAAACCCAGTCAATTCAGACCTCGTTCGCTTGCTTTTCTAACATGTGTGGTGATCGTCTGGCGCGGGTAGTGGCGGTGTTGCTGGCTTGCGCATGCTCGGCTATGCTGGCGCCTGTCGCCTGGGCGGACACCGCGGTGAGTATCACCAAGACCACCAACGCGCCCAATCCGGTGCCATCGGGCCAGAATTTCACCTATTTCCTGAGCTACTCTTGCAGCTCAACGACGGGTGCGGCCCACGGCGTGGTGCTCACCGACGTGCTGCCTGCGGATATCGAGTTTGTCAGCCTGTCTCCCACCCCACATATTGCCAGCTACACGGCGCCGGCGGTGGGCAGTACGGGAACGGTTGTGCTGACCTTTATCAATCCGCTGCCCTCTGGCAGTGCGGGCATTGTCCCGCTGGTTGTGCGCTACCACGGCGGAGTCACCGCCAACGCCACAGCGTCGACCAATACGGCCACCGTCACCGGCACTGACATCTCTCCCGCCTCGTCGTCGGTGGGCACCACCTCGTCCGCGGCTTCAACCTGGGCGGTGACCAAGACCGGGGCCACCACCGCAACGCTGGGGCCGACGGGCGCGACCTACACGCTGGCGCTGGCCTCAAGCGGCACCGGCACCGGCCAATTGAATCTGCAAAGCGCGGTGATGGTGGACACCTTGCCGGTGGGTGTCTTGCCTGCCGACGTGCTCAATGCCGCGGGGGCGGTCGTGAGCGGCACGGGTGCCAGCGGCAACCCGGTGCTACTGACGTGGTCGCTCGGCACGCTTTCCAGCGTCGCCACCCAGCCTGCGGCATCCAAGACCGTCACCATCCGCTACCCGGCGACTCAATTCAGCGATGGCCAGGTGGTCCAGAACGCGGCGACTGCCAGCGGCACCCCGGTGGGCGGTACTCTGACAAACTTTGGGCCGGCCACCGTCAACACCACGCTGAGCCTGCCGGTGCTCACGCGTTCGCTCGGCAAGGTTGCCAGCACCACCACCCCGAATGTCGGACAGGTGTTCGATTGGCAACTCAATCCCGCCACCGCCGCGGCGGTGGCGTTAGATAACTACACCCTTACCGACACCCTGCCGGCCAACTTCACGCTGCAGTCGGTCTTTACCGGCACCGGTTATACGGCTGCACCCAGCGGCAGTTTCATGATCGTCCAGTATGAGACATCGGCCGCGCCGGGTACGTTCAACACCTGGACCGGCAGTCCGTTTGCGGAAAACGTGAGTCTACCGGTGAGTGCCCTGGGCCTGGGCGTCGGGGTATACGTGACGTCGGTGAAGCTCAACTACGGCACCATCGGCACCGGCTTCGTGGTCTCGGCGACGGCAGCCAACCGCCCGTATTTGCGCGGGGTCATCACCAACCCGGCACGCGACGGCACCACCATCCCGGCCGGGACCAGCGGCCGGACCAGCGTGAACAACGCCACACTCACCGCCAGCTACAACGGTTTCGCTCTGCCGAGCATCCCGGCCAGCGCCACCGCAACGATTGTCGCACCGGCTCCGGCCATGACCCTGACCAAGGCATCCACCAATGCTACGCCGTTTCTCAATGGCGCCTTCAGCTGGCAGTTGAATCCGGTCGACACCGGCAACACCCCGTTGAGCAGCCTGGTTCTAACCGACACGCTGCCCGGCAACTACACGCTGCAATCGGTGTACACCGGCAACAACTACGTCAATTCGCCCGGCGGCAATTTCATCGCCGTCCGCTACAAGACCACGGCCAGCCCGGCAGCCTACGCGGTCTGGACCGGCAGCCCGTTCGCCGCGAACACAACCCTGCCGGTGAGCGCCCTGGGCCTGGGCGCGGGAGTCTATCTAACCGCTGTGGAATTCAACTTCGGCGACGTGCCCGTGGGCTTTGGCGCCTCCGCCACCGCGACGGACCGTCCGGCCCTGACAGGTGTGGTCACCAATCCCACTCCCGACGGCACCACCGTCGGCAACGGCTCTAGCAGTGTCAACAGTGCCACTTTGGCGGCTGCCTATCTCGGCGTCGCAGTGACGCCGCAGACCGCCACATCGACGGTGACCATTCCCACCACCACGACTTCCGCCACCTTTACCAAAGCAGCCGGCAACACCGCGCCGCTGGTGGGCCAGAGCTTCGGTTGGCAACTGAACCCGGCCAATACTGGCACGTCGCCGCTCGATAACTTTACCGTCACCGACACCCTGCCGGCAAGCTTCACCCTGCAATCCGTCTTTACCGGAACGGGCTATACCGCGCAGCCGTCCGGCAATTTCGTCGCCCTCCGTTTCAAGACCACCGCCAATCCGAGCTGGACCACCTGGACCGGCAGCCCGTTCGCGGCCAACACCACCCAGCCGGTCAGCGCCTTGGGCTTGGCGGTCGGCGAATATGTGACCACCGTTGAGATCAACTACGGCACCGTGGCGGCGACCTTTGCTGCCTCGGGCACTCCGGCGAACCGCCCAACCTTGACCGGTGTCGTGACCAGCCCCGCGCGCGACAATTCAAATCCCACCTATGGGACCCCGATCACCAACACCGGTGCCGCGTTGACCGCCAGTTATGGCAATAGTGCCATCAATCCGGTGCTGGCCAGCGCCACTGCCACCATTCCAGCGGCAGCACCGGCGGCAACCCTAACCAAGGTTGCGACCAACTCCACGCCCTTGCTCGGCCAAGCCTTCACCTGGCAGTTGTTTCCGACCAACACCGGCAACACCACGCTCGATAGTTTGATCGTGACCGACACTCTCCCCGGCAATTACACGCTGCAATCGGTCTACACCGGCAACAACTACGTCAATTCGCCCGGCGGCAGCTTCATCGCCATCCGCTATAAGACCACGTCCAGCCCGGCAACCTACGCGGTCTGGACCGGCGGTCCGTTCGCGGCCAATACGACCCTGCCGGTGAGCGCCTTGGGGTTGACCGCCGGGGTCTACGTGACGGCGGTTGAGTTCAACTTCGGAACCGTGCCCTACGGCTTTGCTGGCTCAATCACCGCGACGGATCGTCCGGCGCTGACGGGGGTGGTCACCAATCCCACTCCCAATGGCACCACCGTTACCGACAGCTCCACCAGCCTGAACAGCGCCACCTTGACGGCCAGCTATAACAGCGTGGCGATCACCCCGCAGACGGCCACCAACACGGTGACAATTCCCGTCAAAACGAAAACCGCGACCTTTAGCAAGGCCCCCAGCGTGACAACGCCCTGGGTGGGCCAAAGCTTCAGCTGGCAATTGAATCCGGCCGCCACCGGCGCGGTACCGTTTGACAATTTCACCCTCACCGACACGTTGCCGTCCAACTTCACCCTGGCGTCCGTCTTCACTGGCACCGGCTACACCAACCAGCCGACCGGCAATTTTGTCAACCTCCGCTACAAAACGACGCTCAATTCGAGTTGGACCGTGTGGACCGGCAGCCCGTTCGCGGCCAACACCACCCAGCTGGTCAGCGCCCTGGGCCTGGCGGGTGGCGAATATGTGACCGTCGTTGAGATCAACTACGGCAGTGTGCTGGCCGGATTCAAGGCTTCAACCACTGCGGCGAACAAGCCGGCCCTGACCGGGGTGGTGACCAACCCCGCGCGGGATACATCGACTGCCACCGGCGGGACCGCCGTCGACAATGCGGGCTCCACGCTAACGGCCAGCTATGGAGGCACTGCCATCACCCCTGTGGTTGCCGCGACCGCCCACGCCCCCATCAATTCGACCGCGCCGACCGCAACGCTAACCAAGACATCCAGCAGCGCGACCCCGCCCATTGGCCTGGCTTACAGTTATTTCTTGCGCCCGGTCGGTCCCGCCCTGGTTGGACTGGCCAACCTGATCATGGTGGATACCCTGCCTAGCAAATTCACCCTGGTGTCCATCACACCCGGCTCCACCTATACCAATCCGCCCTCTGGCAATTTCATTGCGGTGCGCTACAAGACCACGGCCAATTCGAGTTGGAGCACCTGGACCGGCAGCCCGTTTGCAGCCAGCAACACCGCGTTGCCGGTGTCGGCATTGGGCTTGGCGGGAGGGGTTTATGTCACCGCGGTTGAATATAACTTTGGCACCGTGCCGGCCGGCTTCGCGGCGAACGCAACCGGCGCGAACCAACCGCACATCACCGGCATTGTGTCAAACCCGGCGCGGGATACGTCGGCGGTCGCTGTGGGTGATGTGATTGCCAACTCGGCCACCCTGGATGGAACCTACAACGGGGCGCCAATCACCACGGTCAACGGCAGCGTCAATGTCACCATGACCGCCCCACAGGCCACCGCCAGCCTTGGAAAAGCGCCCAGCAAGGCCGGTCCGGCCATCGGCGAGTCCTTCGACTGGCAGTTGAGCCCGGCCAACACGGGTGTGGTCGCGCTCGACAACTTCATCCTCACCGACACTCTGCCATCCCAGTTCGAACTCAAATCCATCACCACCGGCACCGGATATGCGAACTCGCCGGGCGGCAACTTCATCGCCATCCGCTACAAGACCACGACCAATTCGAATTGGAGCATCTGGACCGGCAGCCCGTTCGCCGCAGCTGCCACGACGTTGTCAGTGAGCGCCTTGAGCCTGGGAACCGGCGTGTACGTGACGGCCGTCGAGATGAACTTCGGCACCGTGCCAATCGGCTTCGCAACCTCCGGCACCGCGACTAGCAAACCGAAATTTACCGGCGTGGTGAACAACCCGGCGCGCGACGCCTCCGCCGTCACGGCGGGCGCGACGGTCGTCAACTCCAACATTTCGCTGGCGGCCGACTACGGCGGCTCGGCGATCACCCCGGCCACCGCCACCGCCACCGCCACCATTGCATACGGCCCGGTCCTGGCCAAGACCGCGTCGGCGGCGAGCTATGATTTCGGCCAACCGATCATCTGGCAATTGAGGCCACAGGCGTCGGCCCTCACTCTAACCAACTTCATGGTCACCGACACCCTGCCGAGCCAGTTCGAGCTGACATCCGTCTACACCGGCACGGGATCGGTCGGATTTCCAGCCACCGGTGTGTTCCTCCGCTACACGACCACGACCAATCCCACCTACAGCCTGTGGCCCGGCGGCACCCTCACTGGCGGTGCCTATGCTGAGAACAAAACGGCCAACGTGAGCGCCCTCAGCCTGGCCACCGGTGTCTATGTGACGGCCGTGCGTTTCGATTACGGTTCAGTGGGGTCCACCTTCGCGGCCAGCGCCACGCTGGCGAGTCAGCCGAACCTCACCGGCGTGGTGCAACCCGTCGCGCGGGATGGCACAACCATCTCCACGGTGAGTCCAATCACCAACATCACCAATACCGCGGTGATCACCTCGACACTCAGCGGCACGCCGCTCCAAGCGTCGCCGGCCACCGCCACGGTGACCATGAAGACGCCGGTATTGACCACGACGTTGTCGAAGGCCGCCTCGCTGAGCACCCAACAACTCGGGCAGCCATTTGACTGGCAACTGAGCCCGGCCGCGGCAACCTCGCCCAGCACGGTGTCGCTGAGTAACTTCACGCTGGTCGACACCCTGCCGGGGCCGTTCGAGCTGCAGTCCGTCTACACCGGAACCGGTTATACCAGTCAGCCGAGTGGCAATTTCATCGCCATCCGCTACAAGACCACCGCCAATGCGAATTTCACCACCTGGACCGGCAGTCCGTTTGCAGCTAACACCACGTTGAACGTGAGTTCGTTGGGCCTGACGGCGGGTGTCTACGTCACGGTTGTGGAAATCAACTACGGCACCGTGCCGGGCACCTTCGCGGCCTCGGCCACCACCACTAGCAAACCCAGGCTGACGGGCATGGTCAACAGCCCGGCGCGCAACGGGGCCATCATTGCGGATCTGAGCACCGTCACCAACTCGAACACCACCTTGGATGCCAACTTCAACGGTGTCGCAGCCGCCCAGCAAAGCGCAAGTGCCGCGCTCACTCTAACCAACATCAAGGTCCATCCGAATTCTATCAAGACGGTCGGGTCCTCCACCTATGTGCCGGGCGGGACGATTCCGTTCAGCGTGGAAACCTGGAATGATGCGACCTCGCAGGGGGCGATGCTCAACCCGATGGGCATGGACCTGCTGCCGGATCAAGTGGATTACCTGCCCGGATCCTTCGCCCAGGTGACCTCGGGCACCTACAACAGTGCGGGCGTTGCGGCCCCGGTTCTAACGGTCATTCCAAATTTCCTCGGAACCCGCACGCTGCTGCGCTGGCAATACACCGGTTCGTTCGCCGCGAATACCCGCTCCACCGTTGCGTTCAACGTCCAGGTGCGCCAGGGCATCAGCTCGGGCACCTACGGCAATCTGAGCAACGCGAGCGCCACCGCAGGCACCAACCAGCAAATCGTCCCCATCGGGGGAGTGACCGACAGCAACGATCTCAACGGCAACGGCAACACGTCCGAACTCGTGTCGCAGTCCACCGCGGCGTCGTTCAACATCGGCAGCAGTCCGGCCGTTGACGCGACCAAGTGGGTCAAGGGCGTGCTGGACAAGGTTTACACGAAATACCCGGATTATGGCGTCACGGTTGCCGGGGGGAGTATCAGCTACAACATCAACATCACGAATGTCGGCAGCGTCAATCTCAACAACCTGTTGCTTATCGACCTGTTGCCATCGGTGGGGGATGTGGGCG